>ERZ826764.1770-NODE-1770-length-23587-cov-3.452830_pt1 | contig 23587 bp, 37 predicted proteins | sample MGYA00519870_ERZ826764 | MGnify/ENA primary metagenome ERZ826764 (study PRJEB31778, sample SAMEA3449239) | human gut metagenome | biome: human gut; feature: human-associated habitat; material: faeces | place: United Kingdom | collected 2010/2012 ...
ATTATTCCACTCCCCAAAAGGGTAAAAAAATAGGACGGCACAGGTGCCATCCTATATAAAGTGCGGCGTTATTGCCGCTCTTTTGTATTGTTGATATTTAGTTGATATTAAGTTGCTGTATTCGTGTGATTTGCTCGATTTTTTCGCCACGAATCGGCTGTAACCATTGAAATCACTAAGTTTTATTATTTTGTTTTAACTTGCTTTTTAGTTGATGTATTGGTTTCCCGACACCAGCAAGACAATTTGCCAACATCGGCAAATCATCTCGCCCATGTCAGCGGGATGGTTTAATGAGTTGAAATTTCCCTTGATATCTTATCAAAAAATTCCAGTCCTAAAAGCACCTCAAAAAAACCTGGGTTTTCGTGATCCAAGGCGTGTTGGTATTCCTCAAACTCCTTTTCGCTGTGCATTTTTTTTGCAATCCGGGCCGCAAGTTCATATTCTGCAACCTCGATGGTTACATACCCCGCATTAAACATTTTTTTGTTAATACGTTCAGCCTCTTTTCGGTCGTTTTTCGCAACGGCATTGCACCATTTTCCGAAATCGGATTTTCTCCAAATATCGTCAATTTGCTTTTTTCGTTTTATTTCCATATACTCACCTGATTTCACATTCTAAAACCAACTTCCAGCCCGCTTGACGCGGATTTTCAATGTAGGCCCTCGTAAAATGCAGCGACGTATTCTCCCCAAAGATGATTTCGCTTTCCTTGTAATTATTTGTTACATACGAATGCGTCCCTTTTGGTGCCTTGATTACCATTTTTATGATTTTGTCAGTCATAACGTTTTGGTCTGCAACGCCGCTAGTGCTTAAAAATCCTTTCTCTGTATATATTTTACCACTGCCGATTTTACCTGGCAACCCATCAATCTGTTTCCAAAATTCATCTGCCGATTGGTCTAACCTGGCTTGTGGCATTTTAAAACCAAACATGCCTTCAAGCGCATCCGTTCCAACATAACGGGTAACAATCATGTCATCCGGCAGTTTATGTCGACCGATAACGCTTCGGAGGGTCTCCGCAATATTTTTATAATCCGCCGGTAACTGTTTTCCTTCTCGCAGCAATGCGTTTAATTTACGGGCATTGCTAGAATTTACATACCCGCTGAAATGTGTCTTTCCATAGATGATACTGCGCTCTGCTTTGGTTATCGACTGCTTAATTGCTTTAAATTCATCTTTTGTTAATTTTTTATAAACCTTGGGCTTCGTGGCTTTTTTGGGTTTTAACCCATTTTTTTGCCATTCCTTAAAACTCATGCCGTGTTTACTGTACCCATCCAGCCATTTTTCATAGGCTCCCAGATCCATATGCGCTGTGGTCGAACATCGGCAACAGGGGTGCATCGGTGGGGAGTTCGTTCCCGTTTCCGCATCATCCACCTTAAAAATTTTGCCGTCTAACGGCTTACAGGACGCACAGACCTTGAAATCCCGTGCTGTCAGGTATTCGTATTCATCGAATCCGTTGTCTTTGTACGACTGCATCTGCGCAGCAGTCTGAACCCGTGCCAGTTCCGTCCATAATAACCGTTCAGAATTGAAAATAGACGCCTGAAACGTCTTGCGCAGTTCTCTGGCCAATGCACGTGGGTTTTTCCCTTGGATCAATCCGTTTATCAACAGGCGCCCTAATTCATTGCGTAACAGGTCTTGATGCGCCCATATACGCTGTGAGTATGTCGCATTATGAAACGAAGCGGTTACGATTGCAGCCGCCTTTCCGGCCACGTCATCCGGGACAGTTGATCCCAGAATCCCGGCCTGCCGTTCAAATTCATCCATTGTCCGATCTGTCAGTTTCTGTTCATAGAACCGTTGTAGTTCATCAAAACAGCTGACCAGTTCCAGACCGATGTTGGCCTTCAGCAGCTCCAGCCGGTTGACCTTCATGGTCAGGTTATACAGTTTCATTTCCTCGTTGGCCTGCTTAGAAAAATTCTTTTCCTTGACGTATTTCTTCGCCTTCCGGGAATATTCTTCCATGTCCAGCTGGGACGCCCGTTTCTTGGCCTGGGCGACGGTAATACCTTCGTCTCTGGCGTATTTCGCATAGAACGAATCTATTTCCCGCTGGATCTGATCCATGGTATATTTATAGGTCTGCTCAATCTGTTTGGCATATTCAACCTCGCTTTTCAGGTTTTTCTGCAAATTTTCACGTTCCCGTTTTTTCCAGTATTCACTACTGCTGTTCGCCATCGCCATCACCGCCATCATCAGCGTTGCCGCCGCCATTGCCATCATGGAACAGCGACTGCATTATTGAATCCTGTTTATCCTTGTTTTCCTGCTCGATCTTGTCTATTTCATCCTGGGCATTGTCCACGATAGACAGGACTTTCAGCTGTGTTTCCTTGCTCACGATGTCATTCAGCTGTGAAGCGGTTTGCGCTTCTTCCAGCACGTTTGCCGGGAAATTCTGCGTGAAATGATACCGCAGTTTTACCCAGTCATCCTTTTTCATTCCTGAAACAGGGTTGCTGAATATCAGTTTATACCGGCGGTTCATGCCGGATGTAAACTTACGCTCTTTTGTTTTGGCCAACGAACTCATGGCCCACAGTTTATATTTCAGCGCGATCCCGGAACTGGTGCCGAAATTTTCATCTGAAATATTGGCCACCATGCTGATCTGGAAAATCAATTTTTCCAGTCGGTCAATCAAATTTTCCTGCGTGGTGTCGCCGTTCGGTTTTTGCAGGAATTCCACAACCAGCCGGTCAATATCGCCTTCGAAATTGATGATCCGGTCATCCCTGATATGTTCGATTTCGTCCTCGTCTAGTACTGTACCCAGAATTTTCAGGTACGCATCAGCGAAATAATCAACGTCGTTGGCCTTCTCACTGATTGCCTTGTTATAGGCGTCAATCATGGTTATAACCGGCTCGAAAATTCCCATGCGCTCTGCGTTTTCCCGGTATTCCGTGGCCGGGACGTCATCAAACCCGTGGATTCGTTCATCACCCCATTTCAGTTCCCCCTCGATGCGAAAATAGCGCACCAGCGTACTGTTTGATACGCTACCGCACAGCACGCCATCATCATCTTTGTACAGACGTACAAACTCCCGGGGTCGCTTGATGATGGAATCGTCATAAATCATAAATGAATCAATCGGGGTTAGATATATGATTCCGACATTCCCATCCTGATCCACATAATACATTTCATACCCATAGCCGAAAATGCTGCAGATTTTGGACAGTTCGGCGTTGTTGTCGTCCTGATCGTTGTACTGATCCAGAAATTCTACATAGTCCGCAATGCCTTCGTTGCCCTCGTCTGCTGTAATTTTGATTGGCTGGCCAATAAAAAAACCGTTCATGGTGTCTACAATGTATTTTGCGAAATTCACCACAATTCGGTTGTCTGGTTTCCAGGCTGGTTTTGCTGGTTCATGCAGGATTTTGTAATCCGTTTCGTAGGCGTCCTGCAGCTGTTTGAAATGGCCGATCTGTGCACTATGCGCATCAATGAATTTTTTCAATCTGTCGTCGTCCAAATCCTTGTCTTTTGCCAGCGTAAATAATGGCGTTTTCATCAGATACCCCCTTTAATTTTTGTATTCAGCCGTGGCCGTGATTTCCGTTCCTCTTCGACGGAATACCGCAACATGGCCATTGCATCATCAAAAAATGGAACTGGTTCGTCTAGGTATGTGTTCGTTTTATCGTCCTTTTTCCACTTCCATTGTTGAATTTCCTTTATCGTGTTGGTGCAACTCGGATATATGTGGATCCGGTGCTGTTTCAAATAGTCAATCTGCGCGTGAACGCTGTTCGGTTCCTTTTTCACGCCGCTTGCCCTGTAGCCTGCCTTGTGCCACATCCTGATCCTGTCAGGTTCCGCGGAGTCGCACCACATTCTATATTTTTTGTTGAATCTGCCCTCGGCTGCTTGGATGATTTCGTCCGTGTCCATTTCATAAACGTACAGCTCCTGAAACAGATACAGGTCTCCATCCTTGAATCCGACTTCTCCGATACAGTTTGCATGGTTGAAGCCGAAGTCCTGGGCATTTACGATATAATCAAAATTTTCCGGCGACCGGTCAAATTCTTCAATGACATAGTTTTTTAGGATTAGTCCGCCAACTTCGCCCCATTCTCCTAAGCCGTAAATCTGGTAGCCATCCGGGTCAACCTCTCGGCGTCGCTCCATACGTCTGTAATAGGCAGCATCAATGAAGCGGTTATCCCTGTAGGTCGAATGATGCGTCAACACATCGGAATCCGAACGGTCAAAGAATTGTTTTTTGATCCAGTGATGTGCCGAAACTGGGTTGAATGTCATTCTGACCTGATAGAACTGTCCTTCTGGCAGCTCGCCGCGCAAACGGTCGTCGATGATTTCGAAATCGGCCTGCGTCAGTTCTGTAGCCTCCTCGATCCAGACGTCCGTCAGTTTTCCGCGTTTGAACGTGATCGACTTCAGCTTTTCCCGCTGCCGATCGTCGTTGGTTCCTCTGAAAATAATCTGATTATGATTTGCCTTGCATTCTACAATCATGTTGCTGGCGTTGATTTTCCAATAATGTTTGTACGATTCTCCGAACATACGAAAAATAGCACTCTGCAGCTCTGCAAAAGTGCTATCTCGGTTAGTAACGTCAGCTTTGCGGACGCATACAAGATTTCGACCTGGATCGCTCATCAGACGCAATATATAATGCTGCGCCGTATCCATACTTTTCCCCGATCCGGCCGATCCTTTCATGATTATGTAACGTTTTTTCGACCTGTCAACTTCTTTAAAACACCGGTTAGCTTTAAGTTCTACGTTCATAGACAATCAGCTTCCTTAAACGCTTGAAAAAGTTTGGGAAGCTGAATCGCCATCCAGTCTGTAATTTCTTCGCTTTGTGCCCATGCCATCACTCCCCCGCTATTACCCCATAAACCGGATTCATACAAAAACGCATGAATAATTTCATGGCGTAATATTTTCTTTTTGTATGTCTCTATGTCTTGCAATGTATTTCTATCAATTCCAAGCTGTATTATTTTAATCGCATGAACACTTTGATCCATACAACCATCTGCACCGTCCGGCATTTCTTCTTCTGGAATATCAAAATATATCGTATACAATGTGCCTAATATATGAACGGTCTTATTCTTCATCGCTTTCATCTCCATAATCAATATTGATGTTCAGATCCATGTCAACGTCCAAATCAACTTTGTCTTTGAACATTCCCAAATGCTTGCCCGCCAGTTCCAGGCTGCCTTTTTTGTCATAAAACTTGATCTCTCGTTCCTCTCCAAACTCCGTCGGTTTGATTTTGATGGACTGGATGCAGGCCAGGTCTTCCTTGCTGGCCGTCGGGCGAACCCTACCGGTTTGCAGGTCTACCACGTCATCAATGTTGACCAACGCCAGCTTTGCGATCTCTTGCAGAACTCTGTCTTGATTTATACCGGTTCGCTTGGATCGTTCGGCCATCGCCATATCAATCGCTTCTGCGATTCTAGTATTTCCTAGTAGCTTGTTCGCGTTCGTGTCTGTGTACTCGGACTTTTTATATCCTGCCCTGATTGCGGCCTGTGTTGCGTTCAGGTCGATCAGGTATTCATCCACGAAACGCTGCTGTTTTGCCGTCAACTTCGCCATCCTGCAACACCACCTTTCCAAAAAATAGAAAAAGCCGGGATAACCCAGCCTTTTCATGTTCGTTTCACACAAGATACTAAAGAGAGTAAACAATGCCTTACCGTAACAATGTCTTAAAAATGACTCACACCTTTGCTTCGTTTGCATTTTAACTGTATCATAGAAATCTAGCCAAATGTTATACAAACTTTTGCAATTTATTACAGTTTTTTATAGAAACCGCTAACTTTTTGCATTTGTTTGCATTTTAGTACAATCTTATTCAATTTCCGTTGACCAGTATTTTTTTGCACACTCCTCGCACATAATCAGATTTATCTCGCACACATCCGTTTTCACCGTTGAATCCACTATACACGGTGCAATCATCAGTGCCCCTTCTTCCAGCTCCGCATTCGGGAATATTTTCAGGAATTCCGATTGTCGGGTTTTGGGCTGTTTTGGTTTAAATTTAAGTTCGTACCTTTCCGAACATTCCACGCAAGGATGTTCGTTTATACCCTTGTTGTCAAAATCGCAGCTTTCGCAGCTTCGCAGTTCTTCAAATGGTTCATCTTTCCGTTTCTCAAAGTTCGTCATGTTCTACCTCATTCTTCCACCTTCACGAATCCAACGCATCCGCAGTCACCGCCATGTATAACATCGTCCTTCACCTCTTCAAATCTCCATTTCTGTTTTATGCCTGGGTATTTTTCATGGTCAACCTCGGACGCGAACATATCCAGCGGTCTGATCCATGTCTGTTCATACGCCAGATCGGAATAGACAACGTACACTTCGTCGGTTTCCGTGTGCCGTGCGAAATCCAGCACAATGTACCTTTCGCCCTTGAAATGCCTGTATACCGTATTCCTTTTGATTCTTTCGATTCTATCCATTTTTACACCTCTTTGTAAATTTTTCCGCCAACGGTCATTCTGTAAACCGGTTTCCCTGTAGCCATAGCATACGCCTTTTCTCGGGCTGCCCCCTCGCTGTCTGTCCAATTATCCTGCACAAGGATCCCGTCGCACAGATCAATCAGTCTGAAATCAACCTGTAACAGCTCTTCATACTCCAAGCCCTCGATATGGATTTTACTAGGGTTTATAGTGTCATACCCATTCGTGTGTAAAATATGTTCAGCTTTGCCAAAATTCAGGTCGATTTGCTCCTGCGTTAACCCCTTCATTTTCCCGGATATGTATATCTTTTGGGGTTTCACTTCGACCAATTCTTTTTCATACCGTTTTAACGCTTCAGCGCCTACCGCCTGTGCCTGTGCAATAAGTTTGGCGTACCCGTCATCTACATGTACGCCGCCAGCACTCGGGTTGACATACCCTTCAATGCTAGGATTTAACATTTCATGCGATGAATGCTCTAAATATCTAATAGCTTCATCAATCGTCATGTGTCTTACCATGTTTTCCTCTCCTTCCATTCTCCACACCAATGCAGGTGCCCACTTAGGTCAACTTCTATCCATTCAGGATGTCTTGTGCACCATCTCCGTTCACTTCTACGGTGATAATTTTCTTCGACATAACAATATTTGCAGTCAAAACAACACTTTTCCTTTCGCCATACAATCATTTTGCACCATCCTCTTGCCATGGATATTTCTCGGCCATTTTCCCATCCGTAATTTTACAATAGCACTTGCCTTGCTTGGTATATTTTCCGTTGTTTTCAATGTTTACATCGCAACTCGGAAATTCTCCATAAATGCTTCTGTCACAGTCGTGGCAATAATTTTCGTTATTCATTTTTCACTTTCTTTCTACCATCCAAAAATGCAATATCCTTTTTCCAGACCATATTCAGGGCAATCTTTTAACACATATGTGATGGCCACCTCTATTTCGTTGCCTGTGTACGAATCTCCGTCCCATTCACACAGTATCACAATATCCCCCGGTTTGTAATTGCGATCATTTTTACGCAGCTCGAACCGTTTTGCTCCGCATATCGCAGCATCGAAATAATCTGGTAAAATCTTGATTTCATGTGTCACTTTGCATCCTCCTCCCACCAGCAGTCTATATAATTGCATCCAGCTTTCCAACAAGCATCCGCAATTTCGTCATCCGAAGCATCATCCTCAACTTCAAAATCAAATATGCGGACAGGGCCATTTGCAGATATATACCCTTTTATTGTTCTCATTTTGCACCATCCACTTCCAGCGCAATCTCCCAGCCTTTGACCGTCTCTTTTAATGCTTCAACTTCTGCCATCAGCTCCTTCAGGCTCTCTGCTTCGGATGACATGATTTTCCGGTCAATGTAGCTTCCGACGGCTTCTTGTACCGTTCCATAATATCCTGAAACCCGGTTTTCCCGCAGTTTCCCGGTCTCCTTGTTGACTGATTCTGTGGTGATCCAGCAGGAAAACTGATCGCCTTTCAAATAGTGCTTATCATCCAGTTTAATCTTCATTTCTTCTCCCCTTTCCTGTGCTTTTTCTGTAACTCCTTGGGGTCGCTTAACCGCAATGCCTTGTCACATTCGTAACCGATGAAATCAATCCGTTTTTTCCGCTCTGCTCGCTGCAGTTCGTTGAATTTGTCCAGTTCTCGCCGTTCGTTTGCGTACCGCTCACAAGATGCGTGGCAGGTTTCACCGGTTTCCAGGTTGACAGAACGGTCAGCACATCCCCGGCATACGTTAATTTTCATAGCTACCACATCTCCTTGAACTTGATCCCCGTTCCTTTTTCGATGGTCTCCTGCACCAGCTGAATTTTGACCAAATGCTGGTCTATGTATTCGCCGTATCGGTTGGCTGTTTTCCAAATTGCACAGACCTGATCGTCTGTCAAACCCACTTCGTCAACCGTAGCAGACAGGAACAGCAATAGCGTTTTTTTGACGATTTCATCCGTCACTTTGTTTTTGACCTTCTGTATTTGCTTTTCGCTAAGGGTTTACTTCGGATCCTTCGTTTTCGGTTTCTTGACTCGCTTCATGTGCTTCCCTTTCGTCCAGTATCTTTTGCACCTTCGCCAACGCCCGGCCATGTGCCGACGTCGCCCAGCTGTATGATTTTTTGTACTTCTCCGCCACTTGCCAGAATTCCTGGTAACAGACGTAAATTTGGAATAACACGTTGTATTCTGCCGTTGGTAACGGTTCAATGGTATGGATGATCTCACGCTTTTTTCTCGCCAATTCCTTGATCTCGCATTTGATTTCATTTTCCAAATCCACGTATTCCACAACGGCTTTTTCCATCTTCTGTTTGCTGCCTGTGGCTTGCACCCGCTCTCCCTCGGCCTGCGCTGTGCTCCCTGCTGCAACACCTTTCCAGATTTCAATTTCTGCCCATTTGTTACGGATCATGGCGTCCAATTTCTCAATCTGTTTCAGGTAATCTTTCGCTCTCGTCATGCTCTACCCCCTTCCGTATGCTGTCGACCTGTATTTTCAATGTCTCCGGGATCTGCATGGACGTTTTTTTCTGTTCGGCAATCTGTTCATAGATGATCCTGAAATTAGCCCTGTCTGCCGCCGGATTTTCCGATACACACAGATTCCTGAATCCCAGCCGTTTGACCGTTTCCGCCGTGATTTCGGACATTTCTGCGATGGCTTCGGCCGCCCGGTTTCCGCCATATTTTCCGATTTTCCTGCAGCATTCGTCCCAGCCGTCCGCCCATGATGGGATCTCGCCGGACTGGATCGTTGCTGCCTGCAGACGGATTTCTGCGATGGATGGCGGCCACTTACTGATCGCCACCCATTTCCGCAGTGCCGTTTCTGCTACCTGGTACGGAATGTCACGCAGTTCCCTGTACCACAGTTCCATGGCCTGCTGATTCGGTAATAGCTGTTCCCAGGGGTAATATGTTTTCAGGGCTGCTGCAAACAGCCCAAATTCCTTTTTATCCATCCTGACTTCCCCCTTCCGCCCATTCTGCGGCCATATCGTAGAACTGGGATAGCTCTGTAGCCGTTTTATTTGATGATACAGCGACTTTTGGCGGTTCTTCGTAATTCTTATCCAGATAGTCAATAAAACCGCTATTAAAGAACGTAGAGCCGTTCTGCGGCTTTCTCCAGTCCGCATCCCTCTGTAGATCTTTCTTGTATCGGTCTATTGCTCTTGCCAGTTCGTCATATCCGACTTCAAAAAGCCGTTTTTTCTTGGCATCAGATACCTGTCCTTTGCCTTTTTTGTTTGGATATAGTTTCCAAACTGCTTCAAACAGTGTATCAATGTCTTTTTTTGATGGCGATTTTGCATGGTCAGGCTCTGCAGAATTGCACATAGTATTATTTATAATATTATTATCCTTTACTATACTATCCTTACCTATACTATCCTGTGTTGCCATCTGGTTGTCATCTGGTTGCCAAGTGGTTGCCATCTGGTTGCCAGGCTCTGGAATCGCTGTAATTTCAACAGTTTCAGTGTACGCCCCATTATCCTTCAGCAAGAGTTGATTCATGTATTCCTGGTACTGTGTTGGATTGTATCTGTCTTTCCGAAGAAGATTGTGCATCCGCCAATGTTTTATCACCACGACACCGCTTTCAAACGCCAGTAAAAACCGTTTTGCAATCAGCAGTTTCAGGTCATCGTCAGACGCACAAATCATCCGCTGGATCTTCTTGGGGTTGTTGACGAAGCCATCATCATCCGCCCGCATATTCAAATGGAAATACAGTGCCTGGGTCGAAAGCGGCATATCCAAAAACGCATCGCTGTCCACTATTTTTTGTGTAAACATCCTACGCTCGGCCATGGCTTAGTCCTCGCTGTAATTCGGGCATTCCTTGCCCGCAGTTTCGTCCACGATCATTGCCATCGGTGCTGTGCAGGCACAATCGTTATTGTAATAGCACGACGTTTCCACACATTTCCCGTGCTTTTCTAGCTTCGCCGCTGGTGCGCCGTCAATCAGCGGAGACCATGACGATGGGCTGCATGTTATATGTTCATGTGTCCAGATCAGGCACATGATGTTCCAGACAAAAGCCCTGTCATGCCGTTCGTCATCATCGCCCCGCTGCCATTTTAGATAGTGCCGCACGGCAGAATCTATGTAGCTGCTTTCAGGGATCCCTTTCTGCCAGTTATGTTCCCCGTACTTCGCCGCCCCTTCTTCAAAGTGCTTCGATACTTCCAAAAGGGCTGTGTTTGCATCAGGGAAGCAATCGCCGTTCATGAAGTCCATTACAGCATCTTGCAAGTAAACAACGGAATGCGATATCTGATATTCGTAAAGCTTATTCATGACCCTTGCCGCCTTGTCATTACATCCAGCCCTGAAAAAACCTGCCACCACATCCAGCGGCATCAAATCGCATCTGCCTTTGCCTTCCCGAATGTCCCTGACCGCCCCAGAATCAAATGTTTTGCGGTTTCCGCTATCCTTAATCATTTCAATACCCCCTGTCTGTTAAAACAGTAAACTGTCGTCGTCAAATTCAATGTCTACTTCCACCCGTGGATGTTCTTTGGTGATGAAAAATTCATCGGTGAACCCCTTTACGTGTTTCCAGTTGTCATCATCAATGATCCTATTTGCCACCAACGCATCCAGAATGAATTTTTTAGCAAAACATATATTGTCCAAATCCCGCCGCCCATTCGGTTCATACCACCTAAATGCCATCCGTACTGGGGTATCAAAATGGATCTCCTTCAGCTGCGCCTTGATATGATAACCGATCAGGCATTCCGTGTGTTTTTTCATGCTTGCCCCAAGGTACTTATTTCCCCGGCAGGCCCGCGTATATTCATTTAGGCTCGGGAGCCGATCCGGTATAGTCAACGTTACCATGCATTATAGCCCCCTATCCTGATTTTCTTTTCCGATTCTACCGGCACGTCAGAGTATGGTATAGGCCGTGCCTTGGGCAACAGCGATTTCAGGGCTTCCAGCACTTCATTTTCACGTGCAATATAGCCCTGCCAATAGCCGCAACCGCTGGCCTCCTGACTTCGTTTTGCAAAACGGATATTGTGTTCGCAGTCCTCAATCTGTTCCTGTATGTCATCTTTCCACATCATCGTTTTTACCTCCTAGAATGGGATGTCATCATCCGTGATGGCCTGAAATCCTTCCGGCGTGCCGTTGTCATATTCGTTGTACTGCTGCGGCTGGGTCTGGCCTTGTGGCTGGCCGTCCTTCCTGCTCTCGCAGAATTCATGCCTATCCACAATCAGATCCGTGGTATAGTGCCGCTGGCCGTCCTTGTCGTAGAGTCCAGTTTGTAACCGGCCTTCCGCTATGATTTTCATTCCCTTGGCTAAATATTTTTCTGCAAATTCGCCACGTTTTCCAAACGCTTTGCAGCGGATGAAATCAGCGTCATATTCGCCGTCTTTGTTTTTTCTATCCCGGTTAACTGCCAGCGTATATGTTGCAACCGCCATCGGCTCCTGCTGTCCGATCCAGGCCATTTCTGGGTCCGCTGTCAGTCGTCCGGCCAAAATTACTTTGTTCATTGGTGCCCTTTCTCTACCCTCTGTGGGGCGTATATTTTATGATACAGCGGCCTTCCTATTGTTTCCGATCAATCCTATCAATCAGACAGAAAAGCCGCTGAAATCGTTTGAAATTTTATGCTATTACGGTAAACTGATCCAAGTCTTTCAATTCTTCCTGCAGATAGGCCTTGATGTTCTGTGTGGCTTCGATCTTCCAAGCTCCGCCGTCGGCCTCAAAGAATGCGCATCCAATTCCGCCATGGCAGTCCTTCATCCTGAAAATAAATTCAGATTCCGGCTGCTCGACTTCCAGGAATGTGCGATATGGCTTTAATCTTACCGGATTCGGCACAACGGCAGCTTCCTTGGATGCAATACCCGTTTTGATGGTCGCCTTCTGCGTGACACCATCATCCCCATACTGGGCGACGGTTCCATTTTCGACTGTACCGGCAAACTTCAGGACGGTTGCGCGGCTCGGCGTATCAATGAACTTTGCCTGTACGTTCACACAGAAATGTTCGTGTTCTATGTACTCGTCAAATTCAAACTTTGGTACGATCGCATAAACATTAACCAAATGTTCACGATCCCGCTTATCGTTAAGCTGCGAGTATAACCTTACCTCGGTTGGCGATTGCACTTCGACAACCATTTTTTCGGCCATGTCATCCGTATTGGATTTGATATAGTCAATCAAACCCGACAATGTGTGTAGGTGCAGGCTTTCAGCCCGCGGTATGCTTTTTTCTACCGGATACAATGGCTTGTCGGAAAACAATTCCGTGCGACCATCTGATAACATGTATTCCTCTACGTTGGCATCGCCCAGACCAACGATATATCTTAATGCTTTTTCAATCATTCTTTTTATTCCGCCTTTCTAATATCGACAACTTTATCTTCCATGATTTCGCCCGTCTCCGGGTCTATTCTCGCTACTTTTTCAGGGGTGGGGTCGTCTTCCATGGACATCTGACCCCGAAGCTGGTTCCCGTACTCCTCGGCGACGATTTCACCGGTTCGCAGGTCTTTTTCCGTCGCAAAGTGTGTGGTCAACGCTCCCTGCATTGCCAGCTTTTCCTTGACGGAAATGTCACAGGCAACATTGTCCCGCGCTTCGTTCTGGACAAATTTCATCGTAATGACGATTTCACGTTTGTCCTTGTATGGGGTGTTCTGATCCTGCAGATTTTCCATAACTCTGTCAAAACTGTTTTGGAACTTCTTTTGCAAGGCACCCCCTACCATGTCTCGTAAATCAATTTGCATTTCAATACCTTCCTTTCGCTATTTTTTATCCAAACAGTGCGGCTTGCGCCGGGTTGCTGGTTGGTTCTGGTTCTGGCGGCTGCTGCACCACTTCGGCGTCCGCTTCAACGACGTTCGGCCGATCCTGTGGAATCTCTACGGGATCCGCTGGTAAAATGTTTTCGTCAACGCCGGACTCCTCCGCCGCATACATGCCGCCCAAATCATCCGGAAACGCTTCTCGCAATGCCTGAACCAATGCCACTTTTCGGATCATGGTGGCAGGTCTTTTACTCCACTGGCTGTTGACTTCTCCACTGCTTTTTAGCCCGACATATTCACTGTATGCCACGGAAATCTCAATGGGGTGTTCATATCCCTTGACGTAGATTTTTGCCCATCCGCCAACTAAGGTTTCATCGTCAAGTACAATCGTCCCGATACGGCTTTCCAGATCTCCGTCATGGGTTAATACAACAACACCCGCCTGCTGACCGCAGTAATTAGGGTTGTGCATTGCCCGCTTCGTCAGGGCTTCCTTGCCTGTTACAATCGTTGCTGCCTGGCTTCCATACTTGACCAAATACGCTTCTCGTAAAAATGGGTTCAAACGCTGATATTTGCACAGATTCAGGAACATCGCCACTTCCTGATCTGTTACGTTCCCGTTTCCATTCACCAAATATTTTCGCACGATATTGGGGCTAAGTTTTACCATTTGCCCGCCGCAATCATATTCAACAATTTTATTCTCTACGCCTACCGCTGCCTGTGTCAGCGAATTATTTACTGCCATTTCTTACCCTCCTTTTAGTCGCAAAATGGTTCAAACACATAATATTTGTAAGTATTTTCATCAATTTTCTGGAATGTATAATACCCGTTAAAAAAGCTGGACGGATCTTCCGTGAACGATTTCCAATCTTCTTTCCTTTGCCTTTGTAAACGGAGGACGCATGTACAGAACGCTCTTACAATCCCTTCGTGCAGTTCAGATTTTACAATATATTCATATACTGAATCTGCGTAGGGACGCGGCTGTCCTGCTCTTATAGTTTCGACGGAAAATGTGTAATCTTTTTTTGTGCTCATTTTCTTACCCTCCTAAATCGCCCTAAATTCAATGCCTTCAGCCTCAAAGAACTTCTTTAACTTTTCGCTCTGTTCTACCGTCAGCAGGGCTTCAAATTTGACCCAGAATACCCCCGGTGTAACTACATCGTCGTCCGGTGTCGAACCCGACACTTCTGGCGGCATCGTAACTGTAGGATGCACACCGTTTGCCGATGCGGCGTCAATGTATTCCTGCCGGGACTGTGCAATTTCCTCTTGGGTCACAGCTGTTTCGGCTGCTTTTCTTGCTTCTTCCGCAGCCTTGGCGGCTTCCGCTTCCTGCTTTCTTTTCTGGATGTCTGCCAGCCGCTGCCCTTCTGCGATGGCCTTATTGATGTCCAGCGTTTCCTTATAGACTTCGATAGCCTCAAAGGAAAACTGCGGTAAACTTTCCAGCGTGTCTAAGTTTACTGCAATGTTTTCCAGCCGTTCGGTGATGGATTCGTGGATCTTTTTCATGCTAGTTGTAGCATTCAGCCATTTCTGATCGAAAATCATTTTGCAGGTCAGCCAGTCAGGATGTGTAGTGGTCTCCCAAAATTCTTTGATTTTGTCCAGCTTTTCCGCTTTCTTCTTTTCCTCGTACTCTTTGATCTGCCCATCAATCAGCTTGATTGGCTCGTCCACGATGGAAACCAGCTCTTTGACCTGTTTTTCAAATTCTTCGTAGGGCTGTAGGCATTGTTTTTTGACTGCAATCCGCTTGTCCTCCAGCACCTTAACAAACTTGTTCAGGGCCGCCTTATCGGACTTGGCGTCCTTGATGGTGTCATCGCTGTACACCATGTTTTTGTACAGCTCCGCCTTGTCGGTGATCTCTTTTTTCAGCTCCTCGAAATTGAATTTAATCGTTTCCGGGAACTGAAATTCCTGCATTTTTAATTCCATGTTTTCCCCTTTCGTTTTGTGAAATAATTTATTGAAAATCGCTTCCAGCACGTTCACAACGATGCTGTTTCCAGCCTGTTTGTATAGTTGCGAATTGCTGTTCACGACTTCCGCTTTTTCAAAATCCACATCGTCAAATCCCATGAGCCGCCAGCATTCTTTCGGCGTCAACTTTCGGATGCGCAGCGTTGCGGGATTATATAAATAGTTATCTTTGCAAACCGTTGTTAGCGTATTTGCTATACCATCATCCCGCGGGACTAATTCAGTCATGTTGTGGCGGCTTTCACTGATACGACCGGCTTCGTAGTCTTTTCTTATGGCTTTCCCGTACTCGGTACGTTTAGGCGTCATTGCCTGGATTTCCGCAACCATCGAATCTTTTTGCACCGTGGTTACTGCATTTGCAATTTCACGGTCAGAAATTTCGATGTTCTGGTTAACGTCGCCGGATTCGGAATACCGTCCTCGCATCGCTGCCGCAACAGCAATGTATGGCTGTGACATACCATGCCCTGCACCCAAGGCGCGCATACAGCCATCTGTACTGTACACTCTGCCGCCGGACGGGTTCGGTTCTTTTTCAGTGCCATATAGCTGCCCCACCTGCTGAACTTCTACACACTTCGGGTCTTTATAATCCCTCGCTAAAATCGTGTCGCAGAAGTCTTTTGTCTGCAGTGAATCCCGCTTTGAATGAAACGTGCTGCTTTTGATTTTCTGGCACTGTTCATCCGATAAAAAATACTTTTCATCAACTTCAGGCTCTAAAATATCTTTCAGTCTCAATTCCAGCGGTATTCCCTCCGGGAATTGAAATTTGCCGTCATCAACATCGTTTCGGATGCTGATAATGAACACCCTTTCCCGGTTTTGCGGGATTCCGTAATCCTTGGCGTTCAACACCTTCCAGTAATTCGTATACCCCGCAGATTCTAACGATTCCAGCACTATTTGAAATTGATTCTTAAACTTCTTTCCTACGAGATTCTTCACATTTTCTGCAATGGCGATCTTTGGGCGCGTCGCTTCGATGATCCGCAGGGCTTCAAAAAACAGCCCGGATCTTGTCTGTGAACCGTCTTCGTTGAACAACCCTTTTTGCTTTCCTGCCAGGCTAATGTCCTGACACGGGAAACCATATGTAATCAGGTCAATATCATCCGGCAACGCATCCGTGTCGATTTTGGTAATATCACCCAGATTCATTGTTTCCGGGACGTCATGCACCGCCGCATACGACCGGGATGCGAACTTGTCAATCTCGCAATATCCCGCAAGTTCATAATTGATCCCCTGCCGCTTCAGTGCTGCTTCAAATGCTCCAATCCCACTGAATAAACTTAAAATTTTCATTTTCTCCCCTATTTGATCCTGTTAAACGTCGGCTTTCCGCTGATTGTCAGCGTGTCGCCGTCCTGTTTGATGTATTTGATCCTGGTGACAATCACCACCCGCCCGGTGTCCTGGCTGTATTCGATGTTGTACAGCCCCTCGACTGGCTTGGGCTGGTCGTTCAGGCCTATGTACAGACCGACGACGAACGCCGTCACCGCTATGACTGCGATAGCCGCAGCCTTGATAATTCCGTTCATTTCTCCCCCTGTGTTCTCTCAAATCTCTGGCAAAATTAGATTCGGCGGCGTGTCGTTCTTTACCTGCTGCCAGAACTGATATTCCTTTTCCTGCAGGAATTCGATGTCCTCCGCTACCTCCGGCTGTTCTAGTCGATAGTGCTTTGTTTGTAGCCACATCTCCCCGTCAATGCTGAATTTCAGCTGCCCCTTTAATACGGCGAAATCACATTCAGTGACGGCTAAATAGTGGATCAGCTGGATATAGTAGTTGTCTGGGATTTGATTTTTCCACTGATCCTTTTGACCTGCTCGCATAATTTCTGTTGTCTTACACTCCCAGATCCCGGTCTTGCCGAATGAGTCTCGAAGCCAACCGTCCAAGCTGGCGTGCATCCACGGCAGGTTATCGTTCAGCCATATATTATTTTCTTCATACATCACGCGATATTCTGGAAAATCCAGCTTGAACAGCTCCCGTAGCAGCGGTTCCGCTTCAATCCCATATTTAACGTATGGCTCGCTTGAAATGTCTTCAGGCTGTCGCCGTCCGGTCTTTTCCTCCCACAGCTGGACATTAGTCCTGCTGGGGTGCAGTCCCAGAATGGCGGCGGCATCTGATCCGCCGATCCGTCCCTGTCGGGCTTCCAGCCACTCATGACGGGTTTTAAACGTCTGCATGGATACCATCTACAGCACCCCCGCTATGTACAGCCAGAACGGCAGATTCAAAACCGCCCCGACAAGCAGGACTTTACCTGCTTCAATCGTTATCTTCTTCATTTTCAAACTCCCTCCACGTCTCGCAATCCGTCTGATCGCAACCCTGAATGCACCCATGAAACGCATCACAGTACAGGCAGCAGATCGGTTTCCCGAAATCGCACGGACTGTCCCAGCAGATCATGTTATTTTTTTGACTTTTCATTTTGCCTTTTCCTCTGATATACCTTTTTCGCAAATTTCTCCGTCGCCGCCCGCAGGGCCTCCATGTCTGGCTCGCCGTGCAGCCGGACGGTTGCGTTACCCCTTTTTAGTTCTTTCATGGCTCTAATCCTCATCTATCGGCATCAACGCCTGCTCGATGTTATCTTCCGTGAAGCCCAGCTCTTCCAGCTCTTTACCCCGCTTTTCCATGGATCGGAGCTGGTACATATACTGCCGTCGCCGATTTTTGATTTTGTTCTCTTTTTTCGCCAGCTTGACGTGCCGCGATTTCAACAGGCGATCAATTTCTACATCCACCTGTTCATCTGTCAAATACTCCCTTTTCATCTTTACCCCCTCGGTGTTATACCAAAACTACTAGGATTGTCCCCAGCACGCAGCCTATCACAAACAGCGCCGCCCAAATGGCGTAAATGGCATACCTTAAATTCTCGCATGTTCGATCTTGCTCCGAAATGATCTGATTCTGCCTGAAAACTTGCTGCTTTAAATTGTCGGACTGCATCCGCAGGTTGTCGTTTTTCACGTCTAGGGTGTCAACCCGTCTTCTTAGGCGTTCCTGTTTCTCCGCCGTATCTTTCATTTGCTTAATTATGTTCATCTCGTCTTCTCCCCTTAGACAAATACCAGTATTGTGTTAATGATCCCTGATAACAAAAGCCCTATCAAAATGCCGCGCGCAAGCCGTCTGGTGTTTTTGCATTGCTCCCGTAGCTCTGCAATCGCCATGTACTGCCGATCTACCCGCGTCTTCAATCTCTCGTTCTGCTTTTGCAGGGCGACAATTTTAGCGTCCACCGTTTTCTGTCTGTGCTGCGTCTCCTGCACATCTCCACGATACGGTTTTGGTTTGTGCTGCTGGGTCATCCATGCTACAACCTCACATGAACAGTTCCAGCCGAAATCGGTATCAAAATGTGTTCGCTCTACCATCCGGCATTCTGTGTTGATGTTGCCCCTTATTGTTATCCAGTAATACCCTGCTTGTTCCGGCAGCCCGTCCGCCACCGGGATCCATTTTTCGCTCATGTTGTCCCCCTTTTCTTTTTCCAAAGTTGCGAAACCGCAACTTATGAGGTAAAAAAATATTCGTGAAGATGCTCTACTGGAATTTCTAAAAGTTCACAGGCTTTTGCAATCTCATTACTTTTCCACGCCGCTTTGTTGTTTAGCCTTGCGCTTACTGTCGAGACATCCAAATCCATTGCGTCGGCAAATCGTTCGATTGTCTCAAATCTTTCTCTAATTATTCCCCTTAATTTTGTGTAGCTCATTTTTACCTTCCTTTCTTTAAGATTCCCCGCTCTGCATTTAAGGGCTTGCGACCTTTGGTATGGACAATTATGTCCTTACCAGCTGCATTAGGGAAGGGCCGTCTGCCCTTATTAGTGATATAAGAACTGTATATATGCAACTTCAGCATCTGCACCATCCTCAAGCAGATCAAATGTATCTTTGATTCTGGCATGCACTTCATCCACTATGTTTTTTTTGGTGGCTTCCGCATCCTCTTTGTTGATGCGGTCATTTTCAAAGCTGTATGCTTCCAGCAATTCCATCAGGCTCTTTGTTCTGTAGTTCATTGGTCTGCTCATTTTTTCTTCTCCCTTCGTGGCGTTTTATGTTTTGTTGCGTTTTCGCAACTCTTGATTTTATTATAGCACCAAAAAGCTGTATGTCAACACAAAAATTGCGTTTTCGCAATTTTTTGATGGGTTTTTTCGTTATTTTATTGCTTTTTGGCAATAATGATGCTATTATTGTGATATCGAATAAAACAATTATAAGGAAGTATATCAAATGGCAAAACTTAGAAGGATATCCACTACTGCATCACGTTTACAGGAAGCAATGGATAGGGCACAAAAAAAGCAGATTGACCTTGTGAATGAAACAGGTCTAAATCGTGGGACTATAAGCCGGTATCTGTCTGGCGAATATGATCCTAAAAACGTTTCTATCTATAAACTGGCAAAAGCGTTAGATGTTGACGAAATGTGGCTGTGGGGCTATGACGTACCCATGGAGCGGTCAATCCGGCCTACGGAAGATGATGCACCGTTTGATATGTTATATGATTTGATAAAAGAAGATGAACGGTTAAAAATTGCCATACGCAAATATTTCAAACTGGATAACGTCGGCCAGGCCATGATTTTGGCCTACGTTGACGCACAGTATGACAGCAGGAACGGGGAAGAAACCGTGGAGGAAATGCTTGAAAAATGTGTTGCACCCGATGATGCGGCTTCTAATCAATAATTTTCATCAAAATTACTGCGTTAGTTGCGTAAATAGATAATTCCCCCAATGCCCCTGAAATTGCTGTTATAAAATACGGTGTCGATGCTTCTATAATAGATTGCAAAAACGTTAGTATCTCTGTAACAAATATATTTCTTAGTCATGGGTACACCTACTTTCTTCGATCAGGTGCAACAGTTATAGTTTAAATAGATAAGATTTAATAATTCGGAAAAGGCGGAAAAACTATGAATAATAACATTGTATAAATTGTACTACATATAGGTGCCATTAATATTTTTGTTACTACATACAGAACATGCCAACAAAAATTATAGACTTTCACAATTTTTTAGCAAGGAATACTTGACAAGACCATTACATATACTATAAAATATCACTAATTAGTGAATGGCTGCTGTGCGGCCGCAAAAGAGTCTTGGAACTTGTGTTCTAGGACTCTTTTTGCTTTTAGGAGAAACTATGGAAAATATTATTCACACAACACCAGAAGAACAAATACAGAAACTAAAGTCTCAAAATCTTATCATTGATGATGAAAATCGTGCAATTAATATCCTCTATACATACGGCTACTCCAATTTGATTAAAGGCTATCGAGAACCTTATATCATTAGATTGGATAATTCCATTTCATACCGTTCGGGTGTAACATTTGATCAGATTTTTTCACTGTATATGCTTGACAAGAATTTACGAAATGCCGTGATTGCATCAATGCTTGATTTAGAAGAACATATCAAAGAACAGGCAGCTGATGTTGCCGCAACTTCTTTTGGAATCCATCCAGATGAATACTTGAGATATAAAAATTTCCGAAATAAGCGAAAAAGAAAGGGTCGTTTCGCCCTTCCTAATATATTGAATACTATGCGAAAAACACTAGATACTGATAAGGATCCTATCCACCATTACAACACGATGCATGGAATAGTTCCCCCTTGGATTTTGTTCAAGAGTGTTTACTTTAGCACTATCATCAACTATATAGATCAATTTAAGAAAGAAGAACAAACCCTACTGGCACACAAACTATATGATACGTCAGCACTCAATATTGATGAATCACAAGCGGTAAACCTAATGATGGATACCCTTTACCTTGCTTCAGACTATAGAAATTTAGCTGCACACGGCGGGAGAATATATAATTATGCCAGCAGAAACAGATTGCGAATTGATGATATGCTTGCTGATTCTAGCCCGCTATCAAATGCAGGGCTTAATCAATTACTTATAGCATTAGGGTTTCTTAGCTATGGTGCCCCTGCTAAACACTTACAAAATATTTTGCATCATCAATTAAGTCGACATTGCAATCGTTATCCTCAAGATATAACATATTTAGGCAAGACATTAAATATTGATATTGTTCAAAAGCCTGTTGTATTTACATCAAATCATAGCAATAAATTTCATAAAACGCCTTATTGTAGCGGGATTAAAAATGCGCAAAAGATGGACTACGATGAGGCAATATCCAAAGGGTACATCCCCTGTAAACGTTGCACAAAAGACAAATAAAAACAAAAGCCCTCGCCGAAGCAAGGGCATGGGCTGCATGATACAACCTCAAATTGCAATGAAATTGTATCATGCCAGCCCTGAAAAATCAAGCTTCAGGGTCTTTTTGTACCCAAAAATCAGGAAAGAAGGAACAGAAATGGACAAATATGCAATGTATTTGAGAAAAAGCCGCGCCGACATGGAGGCGGAGAAGCTGGGAGAGGGCGAGACACTGACCCGCCACAAAAAGATCCTGACGGAACTGGCAGCGAAAAAAGGGCTGTATGTCGAAAAGATCTATCAGGAAATCATATCCGGGGAGACCATCGCCGCCCGGCCAGAAATCACCCAGTTAATCCAAGACTGCTATGCTGGGATGTACAAGGGGATCATCATCATTGAGGTTACCAGACTGTCCCGGGGAAATCAGGCGGATATGCAGACGATCATGGATATGCTGAAATATGCCAATAACAGATCCGGGATTTTGGTAATAACGCCGACCAAAACATATGACGTAGCCCACAGTCCTGACGATGAAGAATATATGGAATTTGAATTATTCATGTCTCGCCGTGAATACAAAATGATCCGAAAAAGAATGCAGCGGGGGAAAATACAAGCCGTGATTGAAGGGAATTATATGGGATCCTATCGGCCGTATGGCTATGACGTTCTGAAAACCCGGACAGGGCGTACGCTGACTCCCAACAAGGATGAAGCACCGATTGTTCAGAAGATGTTTCAATGGGCTGCGAACAATAACATGACAGCGGGAGAAATCGCCCGGAAACTAACCACAATGGGAGTGCCGACATATACCGGCGCGCCGGAATGGAATCTGGGAACTATAAAAACAATCCTGACCAATCCAACATACATTGGCAAAGTACGGTGGAATGATCGGATGATGATGAAAACCCTAGTGGACGGAAAGATGGCGACCAGCCGCCCCAGATCCAACCATGGGGATCAATACATGGAATGCGACGGCAAGCACGAAGCCATAATTGATGAAGCGACATTTAATGCCCTAAAAAATAGATTTCACAGCGATAAAACAAAAGCCGACTGTAAGTTATTAAACCCACTTGCTGGGTTGCTGGAATGCGCCGTGTGTCATTATGCCATGCCATACCATGTTTACAGGGACAGAAATGCTTTGCCGCGTTTTGCACACCGGCAGTCACAGACCTGCAAAGTAAAATCCGTTCACGCATCCGACGTTATGGATGCCCTTGTTTGCTGTTTAAAACGCTATATCGCCGATTTTGAAATGAAGATAGACAATCTACCAAGTGAAGACGAAAACACGATACAGGACGAAATGAACGCCCTGGAAAAGGAATTGCTGAAGACAGAACGCAAGCTGCCTAAACTATTTGACGCCTGGGAAAATGGAATTATTACAGATAACGAATTCGCTGAACGAAAAGCATTGAATAACGAAAAAATCGAATCCCTAAAAAAGCAAATCGCCGATTTAGAGGATTCGATTCCAGAAAAAGAAGACTACGAAGAAATGATAATAAATTTCCACGCTGCCCTTAATGCGCTGCTGGATGATTCCCTAGATGCTGATATAAAAAATGAATACCTGAAGTCAATCATTGATCGGATTGAATTTAGCCGGGAAAACAATTCAGAATTCATTTTAGACGTCTATATCAAGAGTGATGGGGCAATGGTCTGACCCATATACATCCGTTAAAATATCAGCTGATTTTATTACATCCTTGGCAAATTCGGATGCCAGAAAATAATCGATCCGCCATCCAGCGTTATTCTTGCGAGCGTTAAAACGATAACTCCACCACGAGTATTTTATCTCGTCTGGGTGTAACCATCTATAGGTATCAATAAACCCTGACTGCAGCAGTTGTTGAAATTTTTCGCGCTCCTGCGGGGTAAAACCTGCGTTTTTCACGTTTGTTTTCGGATTTTTCAAGTCTTGTGAAGTGGCTGCAACGTTGAAATCTCCGCAAACTA
>ERZ826764.1774-NODE-1774-length-23516-cov-4.754571_pt1 | contig 23516 bp, 23 predicted proteins | sample MGYA00519870_ERZ826764 | MGnify/ENA primary metagenome ERZ826764 (study PRJEB31778, sample SAMEA3449239) | human gut metagenome | biome: human gut; feature: human-associated habitat; material: faeces | place: United Kingdom | collected 2010/2012 ...
AAACACCTTACGGCGAAAAAACTGCTCAGACAACCTATGTTACTGGGAAAGGTCAAATTTACATAACAGAAAAATTAAGGAAATGTTATTCGTATTAAAACAAAAGTTTTATAAGAAGGAGAAAAATATTATGGTACAAACAATTAAAATATCTCGTGAAGAGATGAACTTTATCAACAATTTGCTTAATCTTTCAGGAGATGAAATCTATCAGAAATATGGATACAAGCGAGACGAAACAATTATTCATACTGCCAAGTTCTCAAATGGAATTGAAGCAGATATTAAGTTGGTAATTTGCGAAGAATCTCCATATACGGAAGGTGTGTTACTCCATGATGGATATGAACTTACATGCACTGATCCGGATGATACATACGATGGTGAATGGAATTTTGAAGTCAATGGGGTTAAATACATTGTGCTTGTAGAAGTAGAAAATTAGAGAAATAAAACGAAAATTTTATGGAAAATCGGAGGTAGATAAATAATGGATGAATTAAGAACAACACCACATGATTTTATATGGAGAGTGAAAAATCCTCAAGATTATTGGACAGATACATTAAAAGAAGTAAAATTGGAGTCAATAGAACATTTGACGATGATATGTATTATGTAAATTATTATGATGAAAACAATAATATTGCATATTGTACTGCCTATACAGATACAGAAATTATTTTGAAACGAGTGAACCGAAAGGAGTAATTTATTTAGAAACGGAAAGAAGGAATAAATGTTATGTATACACGATTAAATAATACCATAACAAATGCTATTAAGGATGTAATAAGTAATTCGGTTTGTGATTTTGATAACTGGTGGAAAGATGATTTTGAGACAGAAGTATACTTTGAAACAGCAGAAGATTTTAAAAATTTATCTGATACGGATTTGGAAATTGCAAAATATGATTGGATTTCATGGTGTTTAGATGGATTTGTTTCAGAAGTATGTAATCTTCTTGGAATTAAAATGTATAACACACACTCAAAATATAACGAGATTATATTGAAAGAAATCCATGACATTGTAAAAAATACACTATTTGATAGAATTGGCACAATGAAATGAGAATTTTAGGAGGTTGTAAATTTATGACAGAAAAAGAAATTGAAGTAGTAATGAATGCTTTAGCTGGAGAACCAACACTTACATCTGTTGAATTTGCCAATAAAGTTGAAAAAATATTAAGAAATTATAAGGAGAGTGAAGTTCATGAATAAATTTATACAATATCTAAAAGAAAAAGGATATAAAATTTATGGAAACAAAGCTGTACTTCTTGAAACCGAATTTAATATTTGCGAAGGATATAAAACTACAGCTATGGGAAAACAAAAATCTTACTGGTTAGAATTAGTACCAAACAAAAGAAAGGAAGATAAGGAATGAAACGATGATTTCTTATTGAGAAAGAAAGGTATGCGTTGATGAGTAAAGAATATTACACTATTATTCGAAAATATTATGGACTTCCTGATTATTTAAATACGGATTTGTCAAAAAAGGAAGATTGCTTTGCTTTTGATACGGAGTATGAAGCAAAACAATGTTTACGAGATATATTTGAAAATGGTGAATGGATGGAAGATATAAGACATGGGAAAGTAAGACATTATGTAGAACGGAAAATATAAAAAAGAGTGACAGAGAACAGAAATTACAAGATATTTGGAGGCGAAATCATGAGTACAAGAGGACGTATAGCGATTAAAGAGAATGGAAAATATACATACATTTATAATCATTGCGATAGTTACATTGATGGATTGGGAATTATTTTATATAAATTTTACAAGGATGTCAATAAAGTAAAAGGATTAATTTCATTAGGCAATACAGCAAATGTTGGTTCTGCTGTCGAAGAAGGTGGAAGTAAAACATATAGAGAACATCTGGATAAGCCATTAGAACAGAGAGGAACGGTTGCGTTTTTCAGGGATATTAACAGATGGGAAGATTGTAACGAAATCACAAAATGGGAAGAAGAAAAACCTGTAGAAACAGATCTTCTTTCAGAGGTATTAGGAGAGACCTTTACTTATATATTCGATGTAGAAGATAATAGATGGTATTTTGCTTATCGGAATGACGAATATAAATTAAGAGATTTGGAAAAAACATTACATTCAAAAGAATTATTGGAAAATTTATTTAGTGAAATGTATGTAGAAAGATATTTGCCAGAATTTTATAATAAATGTTTAAATGCATAAAGGCAATAAAGTAAAGTCCCGCCGGAAGAAACATCAATATACGGTCTCCACATAAGGGGTACCGGCTGTGGATTAAAACAAAATGGAGGAAATAATTATGCTAGAATATAGAGAAAGAAATAGAAATAAACACATTATATCCGATAATGAAGTCAATGCTTTTGCATGGGCTGGATATTATGCTAATTGCTCAACTATTTTAGTAAATGGAAAGAGTTACGAAGTTTTTCATGTAACAGACACTGAGATTGAATTTAAAGATGGAACATATCTTCCTTTTGGTTGTTATGCAATCTTTAAAAATGACGATGAAATAAGATTCTTTGATGATTATAAATTGAGAGAGGTTAGAAAAGAAAACCCATTAGAACATAAATATTATTGTTTTACTGATGAACAGTTTTTAACAGGAAGTCTTTTTTTATAAATTCAGAGGAGAAAATGTAATGCCCGATGAAAGGAAGGGAAATATGAAATATTTTGACATACATGTAACTTACGATAATGCAAAAGACGGAGCAGGTTATTCTATATTTGTTAAGGCAAATACAAGTAACGAAGATAAAGTATTGCAATATGCTATTGACAATCATTTATTTGAGGAAGATGGAGATGAAAAGTATGTTGATTATATAGAAGAGATAAACGAAAAAGATTATTGCAACGTAATAGGTGGATGAAACGGTAATCTCTTAGAAAGCGATAATGAAATTATTCCAATGCTTGATGATACTTTACTAGAAGTAAATACGCCAGATGATAATTTACAGTTGTGGTGGAAAAATGAAGATTTCTTATCAGAAATAAGCGATTTATTAGAAGAATGTAAACGGGAATTATGTTTATGATGAAACGATGATTTCTTCTTGAGAAAGAAAGGTGTATGTTGATGAGCAAATATACTATTATTCGAAAATAAATAGAGATTGGAGAAAAAATGATTAAAACCGTTGGAGATTTACGAAAAATTTTAACAGATTTAGATGATGATTTTGAACTTGATATTAGAATTATGAAAGAAATTCCGAAAAAAGAACTGATGAAAATGAGTTACCCTTATCCATGGAGTATGATTGATGGATATTTGGAATTCCAAGATATTGGATATTCTGATAAAAGACTTTGTATTGGTGTCTATGAAAACTTAGAAAGTGAGAATATATTATGAAAAGGAAATTTTGGGAATACATTTTAGAAAATTTTACAATCGATAATAATAGCAGGAAAATAATCTACAATATTATTGATTGGGTATGGATGCAATCAATGGATAAAGAAGATTCAGTTAATACTTTGGATTTTCTCTTAGATGGAATAGGGATTAAAAAAGAAGAGATCGAACAGTTCATTGACTGGAATTAAAACAATAGAAGATTGGAGGAAAAATAATATGTTCACTAAGAAAAAAGTATTTGCTTACGAAAACAGTGATGGTGATAAAGGAATCATCATTGCAGTATCTATAGATGAAGCAAAGAGAATCTTTCATGAAAAATATCCAGAGCGAAACATCGTTGACAACTACTACGACTACTGTCAGAGTGGTGCGTATTTGTTTGAGATGGGCAAGGTGGACAACAATAAATTATATTGTTGTTTCCCATGGTGATGATAAAGATGAGCTTTATCAAGAGATAGGAGGAAAATCAAATATGGATTCAAGATTTTTTGAACGAAAATGTTTCGTAACAACATCGGAAAGTTTATTAAAATTTATGCAAGAGCAGGAAGATGATTCGTCTTTAACATTTGACATGGAAAAAGATACCAAGGAAATATTTTTATATAGTCCGGCATATGATGTCGAGTATAATGAAGATGATATCATTGAGCGTGTTAGCAATGAATTAAATGTAGAAATCAATAATATTTTTGTAGATGGAGATAAATATTGTGCTGCGATTTATTTTACAGTAAAAAAATTAGAACAATAAAACAATGATCTTAGAAAGGAAATATACTATGAAGGAAGAGTTAAAGAATGAAATTAGAAACTATGTTAAGATTAATAATCTTAATGCATCTCAAGCGGATAAATTAATTGATGAATATGAATCGGAACAGACATTTACGGAGCATGATGATGGAAGTTTCGAAATGATTACAGGAAATACAATCGAGGAAGTAACTGAGTGGTTGCGTCAAAAAAATTAATTAAAGCAATAATGATTATACAAGAAAAGGTCGGAATAACCGGCCTTTTTTTTATGATCATTTTGACATAAAATGGAATATTCCATCGTGTATATATAATTGATGTTTATAAAATGGTAGCGTGAACTCTCTTTTTCCTAATCTATCATACTATTAAATGTAAAGACACTTATGTCTCATTTGAATATCCTGTTTATTGCCATATTTCAACAGAAAATCTTTTCATAAAATCCGACCGACTGGTAAGAAATTAGAAATACTTATATAAAAAAATCGAACCAGCCAAATTCCTGACATACTATATATGAAAGGTAGAAGGATTTTATAAAAAGCAAGGATTCTCCTGACTCTTAGGCAGTGAGATGAATTGAGTAATTAACTAGCGGCAGTGGCGGGCGGAAGAAACGGTATCCACCACTGACAAGAGGTTAAATCATGTCGCCATAAATACGACATATCAGTCGTTATTTTTATGGCAATTGTAGTCTGGATAAAACATATATGGGGCATGGCGAAGATAATAAAAAGGAAAGCGAGGAAAGATTATGTATCAGGTATCACCTATTTGTTTTGAAGGGAGGAATTTATTTTGAAATTTAAAAATGCGTTACAGTCTTTAAAAGAAAAGACAATAGGAAAATCGCCCGGAAAGAAAATGAAATTATCTAATAAAAGAGTTATTGGAGCAACGGTAGTGGCTTTTGTAACTGTTCTTACTGTAGTATTAATTCATCCAGAAAGAACAAACGCTCTGAAACGAATCGAGGAAAAAACATCGAAAACATATTATAAAAATTCAGCAAATAATATGTATATCCATATGACAGGGCCATCAGGGACATCTACACTTCAAATCCGGGCAAGCTGGGGTGGTGCTTCTAGTACTTCTGCTTCTACATTTAGAGGACAGGCTAGACACGTAAAGTTAACAGGAAAAATCACATCAAAGAATAATCCATATAAGCTTACTTTTACATCAAAAGAATATAAGACAGAAAAAGCAGACAGTGGAAATTTTGTAAATATCTCATTTAGTGTTGGATACACAAAACCTGCACATCAGCAGGGTGACGGAAAATCTTTTGATGTACCAGATGGAACGTCCACAGCTAATAATTTTGCAGATGTAAATGAGCATGCTTCCAATGCAGAAGCCAAAACCATTAAAATGACAGTCAGCCTGTATAACTTTGGTATCATCACTTTTGATAACAAAAAACCAAATGGTAGATGGGAACATCTTCGTTTTTATAATACTTCTGCAACTTACAGCATGCATTATCATGAAGCTCGTCCATTATCTTTTGACAGCCAAGGTGGAAGTGCTGTTGCTAAAATGACAGCAAAAGATAGTACATACTTTACTGGCTTTTCTACGCCAACGAAAACAGGATACAGTTTTGATGGATGGTATGATAAAACCTCTGGCGGAACAAAATATACCCGTGTTTTTGCCTGTAAAGATGGTCTCAAAACATTATATGCCCATTGGACAGCTAATAAATACACGATCAAGTATCATGGAAATGGAGCAACCAGTGGTTCAATGACTAATTCTACGGCTACTTATAATTCTAATTTTACTTTGCCAGCAAATGCTTTTAAAAGAGATTATTATGTTTTCTCAGGTTGGGCTACCTCAAGTGGAGGAAGGAAAGAATATAACGATAAAGCGGTATTCAAACCTTTTAATAAAACAAATGACTTAAACTTGTATGCCGTATGGACTGCAGCAAACTATAATGTAACAGTGCAATTCGATGGAAATGGCGGAACATGCAATGCTGCAGCAAAAACAGTAAAAGTAATGAGTAGCATCACTCTTCCATCTTCTGAGGTTACAAGAGATGGTTTTACTTTAGTTGGCTGGACATTGAATAAAAATGATAAAGATAACTATGAAAAACCTGGAACAACTATCAAAGCAAATGACGATATGACTTATTGCGCGATCTGGAAGAGTACTACAGGCAATTCCAACATGGCAAGTATCATTACCGATAGCGATATGTTCAAAGGCGATGAACAGCTATCCGGTTCTAATGGTACAGGATATAACAGTTTGCAGGTAGATTCTAAAATGTCCCATCCCGATGGTGGAACGGATGATCCGGGATATTACACAGAAAGGTAGGAGAGTATGTTTAAGAAAATCAGACAGTTATCATTCTTATTTATGTTCGCTGTTCTTTTCTGCACGATGACAATGCAGGTAAATGCAGCAGGAAGTGCAAAGATGTATTGTTCAAAATATGGTGGACATGTTTATGGTGTTCCCAATCGAAAAGATGGCAAACCATGGTATCATTTCAGTGTTGCTGGTGGCGGGGCGAATAAAGGAAGCGAGGCTTTTTGTCGTGATCCCCAGCTTCATGCTGCAAGCGGGCAGACAGTAACTGTAACAAAGAGTACCGGTTATACATGGGCAAGAAAAGCCCTTACCTGGTATTTTCTTGGCGGCAGCAGGACAACTGCAAGAAGACATGCCTGCCAGTCTTATATCTGGGCAGGTGGAAAAAAGGCAAATATGGCAACTGGTACGGAATGGGCATGGGATGGTATCGCAAAAACACAGGCCAGTGGATACGTTCTTATTTACACACCGCATCTTTCCGCACAGCAGGGCTGGTTTGGATACCAAGCAGTAGAAAAACCGACGACAAAGCATGTTGAAAAAGAAAAGAAAGACAAATTGTCGCTTGATTTTGATCTACAGATAGACAAAATAGATGCTTCTACAGGGGCACATATCGATACAGGTTGTTTTGAGGTAAAATTTGATGGAAAAGCACTTAAAGGAATAAAAAAGACTAAAAACGGTATTTATACAAAAAGATTAACAATCAAAGTTCCTGTTGTTGGAAAATCGAAAAAAGTCTATTATGTAACAAACTGGAACGTCTTAAGTGCTGCTAAGAAAAAAGAAGAGTTAAAAAAAGGGCATTATCCAAATAAAGCCGCTGCAAAAAAAGCCGCACAGTCACAGGCAGAAGAAAATTTCAATAACAATAAGAAGAAGGCAAAGAACAGCAAGCATACATGGACAGTAACCGAAACGAATGCTCCAGCCGGACATTTCCTTGCGGACCAGAAGACGAAAACGGTGAAAACTTCTGCAAATGATAAAAAAGTTTCTTTTAAGTTTGTTGATCCACAGGCAACAGCAGAGATCTCAGTTACAAAGACATCAAAGAATGAAAGATTTTCTGGACTTTCTTTAGAGGGAGCTGTTTTTGGACTGTATGCCAATGATAAGATTCTTACATCCGATACTACTTATTTAAAGCTTAACAAAACAGTGGTTGGACAAAATACTTTAATTGAGACTGGAAAAACTGGAAAAGACGGCAAACTTAAGTTTAAGACAAAATTGTATCCGGGCAAATATTATATTAAGGAACTTGTGGCACCAAAAGGTTTTGTAAAATATCCTAAAAAACTGACCTTTACCTTATCACAGCATCAAAAAGAAGTGAAAAAAAAGCTTGATTCTACCATCAATATACCAGAAGATGAGATCTCTGGACGGATCGCGGTAGAAAAGACAAAAGGTTATGGGAAAAATGCTGAAAAGGGAATTACTTTTGACATCATCACGCAACAAAATATCAAGATCAAAGAAAATGATAAAGAAACAACGTATAAAAGTGGTTCCGTTGTTGAAAAGATCACAACAGATGCAAACGGAAAAGCCGTATCCAAGTATTATCCATTTGGTTCTTATTTAGTCAAACAGGAAAATACAGAGGGTGATAGTGTAAAAGTGCCAGATTGGACGGTTACTATCTCAAGTGGAAATAAAGTAACCTATTCATATGCCAAGAACAATGTACAGTTAAAGATTAAAAAATATGTCAAGGAAAAAGGGGAAAAAGAAACGCCAGAGGCCAATGCAGTCTTTACCGTCCTTGATACCAGTAAGATTACCAAAAAAGACCTTGAAAAGTTAACGACACAAAAAGCTCGTCAGGAGTATGTGGCTGGCAGCAAGGCAGTGCTTGGCACCATCACAACGGATGCAAACGGTGAAGGAACTTATATCGTCACGAATGGAAACAAAGAATTGACATATGACAAGACGTACACCCTGTTACAGACCGTCGGGGACTCCCGGTATTCCCTTGCTGATGCCGCTGATGTCATTATCAACAGTACATTGAGTGAGAGAGAGTATGCGTTCAGCTTTGTAGATACCAATGCCTGTGTTTTGTTAAAATATAAGTTAGATGCAAGAACAGGAGAAAAGACACCAGAAAAAGGAGCAGAGTTTGAGATCACACAGGTTTCTTCTGATAATAAAGATGAAGCGGCTGAAGCGACAACGGCAACAGATGCTCCGGAAGAGGGAACAACTGCCGGTGCCTCCGGAGAAACAAAGGGGGATACTGGCGAGACACAGCCTGCTTTCCCAATAACCGTTACTACGAATGAAGCTGGTATTGTAGATCTATCTATCCTTCCGGCAGGAACGTATAACATCCACCAGACAGGCGGTGACGAAGATTACTCCTATACCGATGACATCACCATCCGGGTAGATTCCGATGGAAAAGTCTATGAGGGAGACAGTGAGACAGCGACCGTATCTATCACAAGAACGGACTACAGCAAAGGAAATGGATTATCTATCAAGAAAAACCTTGTAGAAAACCCAGACAAACCTGACGAGAAAACCGCAGAATCCGGGGCTATCTTTACAGTGATCGATGCAAAGGATATTGAAAAGTCAGACCTTATGAAACTTGTCACCTTAAATCTCCGCAAAGAATATGTTTCTTCTCTGGAAGAATCCAAGATTCTTGGCACGGTCACTACCGATGAGAGTGGAAATGGTTATCTTCCTTTAGATGAAAATGTGGGAGAATTTATTGTCTTACAGACCGAAGGACAGGACGGATACAGTATTGCAGACCCAGTGTTCAGTTCGGATGATGCTATGAAAGAGGAGACCATCAAACATGGCGAACAGGTTAACAAGATGTATTCCTTTACTGCCGATGACATAAAGGAGAGTAGGGCAAAAGTTTCTGTTATGAAACAGAAAAAAGACGATAATGCCGATGCTGTAGCCGAGCAGGATGCGACATTCCAGGTGCTTGATGTAGCGACCCTTATGAAAGCAAAGGGCTTAACAACTGTGAAAGCATTAAAAGAGGAATTAGCAAAGTTAAAGACACTTTCTTCCTATCAGCAGTTTGTTTCTGGCCTTCCGCAAAATGCTATCATCGGTACATTAAATACCGATGCCAAAGGACAGGACTCTGTGGTATTGCAGATGCATACGAATGCCGGAGAAGCTGCCAAAGATAACGGTAATGCAGAACCAGAAGTAGAGGCCCCGGTAGACAGTGATGATGAGATCGAAACAGGGGAAGTCAATGATGATTCGGATGGTTCTTATGAAGGAAACGATACGGAAAAAGAACCGGAGGATGAAAAGAAAGATACCGTAGGGGAACAGGGTGAAGAAAATGATGACTCTAACGATGATGTGACCTACTGGACAGCAGCAGCCCACAAAGATGGATTTGTTGTCATTCAGACTGGAGGGGATGTAAGTTATAAAGCCCTTGCCCCAGTATGGTCTGGCGATATGGAAAATACAGCTGGCACCGATGATACCGGTGCACCAGAAACAAAGTATGCGTTCAGCGGTGTCGATGAAAAGATCCATAGACGGATCAGAGTCACAAAGAAAAAACGTACTGGTGTAGTTGATGGTAAAGAAGTAACAATGCCGGAGGGCGCAGCCGAATTTGCTCTTTATGATGCATCTGACCTTGGTGAAGATGCTAAACCAGTATGTACCCTTGTTACAGGAACAGACGGTACAGCTACAAGCCCTGATCTTCCAATAGGAAGTTATATCTTAAAGCAGACCAAAGGCGCAGACGGATTTAAGTTTATTGATGACCAGACGATCAATATCACCGAAGACACACAGGAAACTGTCGAGTATGAATACCTGAACGAAGAATCCTGGGTAAACTTAAAAGTAACAAAAGTCTCCGCAGAGACGAACCATCCATTAGGACAGGCCCTGTTCGAGTTATACAAACTTTCTGATGTAAATACCGAAACAGGCGAGCCGAAAGCAGGCGCACAGGTAGTACGGAGCCTTTATACAAACAATGACGGTTATGCTTCCTGCCAGTTACCATTTGGTGAGTATTACCTTATTGAGAAGGCAGCCCCGCTTGGCTTCTTAAACAAAGGAAAAGGCGTAAAAGTTATCTTAAATGATGAAAAGGCAAAAGCAGATAAGGATGGAAACCGTTCTGCAACGCTTACTTATCCAGATACTCCGATCTACGGTGAGATCAAAGGGGAAAAACAGGGAGAATACCTCACTGGCAAAGATGCTAATGGAAACTTCCTCTATGAAAAACGAGGCATAGAAGGCGCAAAGTATACCCTGTATGCGAGAGAAGATATCACGGACGATGCTGGAAATCTCATTTGGGCAGCTAATCAAGAAATCAGCACTGCAACAAGTGATAAGAATGGAACATTCCAGTTTACCCATGATAGAAAAGTAGCGACCATGTCCTCTGACAAAGAATTTTGGTTAGGCAAATATTACTTTAAAGAGACCGAAGCTCCTTATGGCTTTACTTTAGATACGAAAGAATATGACGTGACCCTGACGTGGGATAAATCCCCACAGAAGACAACCGTTACCGATGAGACGATCACCGAAGATGGAAATGGTATCGATGGGGAGACTTTCCGTACATTAGGTGTAAACCATATCTTAACAACGGGCGAGAAGTTAAATCCTCTTATCAAAAATGCAAAGACTATCACTTTTACATGGGAAAAACAGCCTGCAGATGCGGTAGATGTTTCTGTCAGCAAAGACGATGGAAAGACTCCGGCAAAAGATGTATGGCTGTGGAACGATGGAAATGGAAATTATTATATTTCCTCTGGTGTTACCGATGCAGTCATCAACTTCAATGCGATGTCTAATGGCATGTTCATGGGCTGCGACCAGTTAACACAGATCAATTTTGATAACATCAACACATCACAGATGAGAAATGCACAGGATATGTTCAATGGCTGTACGAGCCTTACCAGTCTTGATGTGAGCAGCTTCAATTTTGCCGCCTTATTATATGCAGACCGTATGTATTACAACTGTTCCGGTGTACAGACGATCTATTCCGCAGGTATCAAAAAAATAGGGGATGCCGAGGAAGTGAAGATGATCCCGGTATCTATCGTTGCAAAACCGCTCAATACATTCTGTGTTGCTGATGAGAAAATCACAAACGAAGATGGTACAGAAACAGCCAATACCAATGAACAGTTTACTGCGGATGATTTCACATTTGAAGTCCACTATATCCGTTCTGATGGATTAGCTCCAGAGGGTATTGACGATGAGGTGCAGGTAACAAAAGATGATATCGAAAGCTTTAACAAGACCGGACCATGGAGTAAATCCGATAAGAAAGTAACCATTACCTTTAAGCCAACGAGCAAATATTATTCCATCGCAAGAACAGTTACCGCCAACATTCAGGTAGACGGGCCGGAAGATTATGACGGAACGATTGAGATCGATGAACATCCGATCGTGACAACAGCTGTAGAAGAAACGAGACAGTCCCTCACCATCGACCTGTTAAAGATCGATTCCGAGACAAAACAGCCGATTAGCGGGGCATTGATCGGGTTGTATGCGGCAAATGACATTCTCGATGTAGACGGCAATGTTCTTTTTGAAAAAGACCAATTGATCCAGTCTATGGAAAGTGATGAAGCAGAAGATTCCCATGCCGTAGAATTTAGCAACCTGCCAAGTGATGCCTACATAAAGAACCGCGGAGAGAATATGTATTATGTAAAAGAAATCTCCGCTCCGGCAGGATATAAGATCACAGATCCAGATAAATGTTATTACTTCAAAGGCAGTCTTGGTGATGACAAGGTTCACTGCGAGATCTTGCATACCTGGGCAGGAGACGAGATGGCAGCCGATGGGGACAACGACAGCACCCATTACATTATGGACAGCGGCAAGATGGAAAATACACCGGGCGGATTAGGATTCATGAAGATCTGGGATGACCACGGCAATGCCGCAGGCAAACGCCCGGATAAGGTGACAGTATCTATTTATGATAGCACATTAGGTAAAAATGCTCCTCCGATGGAAACACTTACTTTAACAGCAGAAAATAACTGGTCAGCGACATCTGATGTACTTAATCAGTCTACAATTAAGGGCATGAGTGATGCAGAGTTTAAAGACCGTTATACTGTTACGGAGTCCTATGTAGACGGCTACAATCACGACCAAACCAAAAATGCGGTACTTACCAAAATGAATGGCAGGTATGTGTACAAGCTGGATAATGTAGGGGATAACGACACTTATGCAGAAATTCAAAAAGTTTGGAATGACCAAGATGATGCCGAACATAAGCGTCCATCAGAAATCAAAGTGCAGCTATATCGAGATGGGGTTGCATATGGTGAACCAGTTGTATTAAACGAAGAAAACCAGTGGAGATACACTACAAGACGTGGAGATTCTATAAATAATCCTCAGAAACTTTTAGCATATAATGAAAAAACTGGTGCCAAGTATAAATATACATGGAAAGAACAGCTTACCGATGTAATCACTGATGACCCGAATACGGGATATACGATATCTTATGCAACTGATGAAGATGCATACCTGACTACTGTAACTAATACATTACAAAACGGTATCATGGTTGTAAAAGACTGGGATGACAATGATAATGAAGCGGATTTACGAGTAGACAGCGTTGAAGTCCAGTTATATCGCAATGGCGAGAGCATGGGCGAGAAGTACAAGTATACGTTGAGCGATGAAAACGACTGGCAGAAATACATTCCTGACGTACCGGTAAATGACCCAGATGGTAATCCATATGAGTACACTTGGAAGGAGATTTCTAAAAACTGGACAGTGACGGATGAAAATGCCAGCCAGGTTGGATACATGCCATCTTACGAGGAAGCAACGATGGATGGATTACCGACCACGATCATCACCAATAAGGTATACACACGGGGCAGCATTAAAGTTTACAAAGACCTTGACCCGGACGATGTATATTTCTCACATGGCAATCCGAAGTTTACCTTCCATGTAAAAGGTAAGAACTGGAAAGGTGAGGATGTAGACCTTACAAAGACCGTAGAGTTTACCGAGGAAGACCTGCAGAAGTTTAAGCAGGAAGACCATAAAGACGGAGACAAGATCCGCAAAGAGGCTGTCTTTGAAAATGTTGAGCTTGGTAGCTACACCGTTACGGAGTCCGGTACAGAAGGTATGTATGAACTGGATAAGATTGATACCTCTGGAAACAATGTAACAGTAAGTGATGATAAGAAGAGTGCTGTTGTTGTTATCGGAAAAGATAAAGATGGTGAGATTTACAGTACCGGTACAGTAGGATTTTACAATGTTTCTTACAAAGGTAGCATTAAGGTAATCAAATACAGTGACGATGCGAAGGAAAAGCCATTAAAAGGTGTTACCTTTGCACTGTATGATAACAAAGGAGATAAAGTTGCTGAAAAAGAAACGGATGAAAACGGAGAGGTGCTGTTTGATAAACTCCATCGTGCGACCTACATCCTGAAAGAAACAAAGACGTTACCGGGATATTCGTTATTAAAAGATTCTATCAGCATCACTATCCCTAAGACGTTGACAACAGCGGAAGCGAAAGCGCAGAAGGCGGACCTTAGTAAAGGAAAGTACAACGAAGCAGATGATACCTATGATTTTTACGATTTGGTTTATAAAGTGACAGACCATGCAATACCGGGAGTACCAATGACAGGAGCATTTGACAACTGGCAGACTTATGTACCGATTGTGATTGCGATGGGATTGCTTATTGGTGTCGGAATTTACGAAATCAAGAAGAAAAAGAGTCCCAAGACTGAAAATGAGAAAAAATAAAAGGTATGATTAAAGGGAAAGGCGGTATTTTGCCGCCTTTCTTAACATTACAATCAATAAAGAAAGGAAGGATATGTAATGGAAAAAATGGCAGTACCTACGGGAGATGTGGTTAAAGATATGGATGTTGACAGAGAGGAGTATCTTTTCTTCCTATTAAAAAACGAAACGAGTGAATTTACAATAGGGCTAGGGGATATTTTAGAATGCCTCAAATTTGCAGAAGAACAGGGGGAAGTACCGAAACTGCCACAGGAATGGTGGTGGAAACTGAGTGAAGTTTACCCAAGACTTGAGACATATGTTGACGTTCCGGAAGATGAGAGATGAGAAAATTTAAGCTACGCACAGGGGTAAGTAACCCATATGAAATCAATGTTGATTCGGCCTGTGATAACCCTATACAGCTTATTGGATTATATAAAAGATTAGAGAATACAGACCGACCTTATGGAAAACATTATAACCGCAGTCTTTCTTTTGCACCATACAATGAGACAGCCTATTGCTTTTGCCCTTATAGTTCTAACTCGCGTGAAGTGATAAAAGAATCCTGGAAGAAAGAATTAACTGACTATGAACGCAATATATACAATGTGATAAGGGAATATTTTGATCTGGCAGTCTATATCATACAGCAGGAAACGGGTATATATGTAGGTGAAAGAATAGCCCGAAGAATATTGGAAGATTACCTTTTAGTAGAAGGGCATATGTATTACTGGGCTACTCTATATAATATTCCATGGATGCTGCTTTATTTTCTGCGTCCTAGCCCATGTTATGGACTGGAAGTAAAAGAAGGGTCTGCTTTACAGATCTTCTTGTCCGAACGAGAAGATGTATGCTTAACATCTGGAAAACACAACGGATATGTAAAAGTGGATAAGGCCAATAAATTTTTAAATCTGAATTTTGTATCTATCTTACATAAACGGCAGGTGATTTCTAATGAAGTTAAAGAGACGCTACATTTTAATGTATTTTTGAACAATAATATCTTTCCATCAAAAGAACTGTTTGGATTAGACCTTGAGATTAATGAATTCCGCTTTCCCGCTTTGATAGAAAAAACGAAATATCGAAAGCAGTGGCTTATCGATCTTGCAAAAGATATCATGCCAGAGATATAATTGGGATGTATTCAAAAGAATGCAGAGAAAGAATTGGATTCGTCAATATGAAATCATGTAGGAGGTTTGCTTATGGAGATTAAGCAATTAATAGATGATTATATACATTGGTTGAAAAAGGAAATAACTTTTGAGAAAATAGGAGAATATTATGAAATAACGACACCTTTTCTTAATAGTGCAAATGATTTTATTCAAATATATGTACGAATTGATAAAGATACCATTTTTTTACTGATGATAATTCGGAAAAATTCTACTTTATATAAACATCTCCTTCAGCAGGGATTTGTTTTAAAGAATAGTAAGATCAAAAAGCATATTTATGTGGCGGATAACAAAGGCTGCCTGCTCACCGCCACAAATTATAGATATGTAGTAGACAAAAATGATAACCTTAACGAGTGGCTGGACTTTTCCATCCTACGTCCGGATGATAAGGTAACAGATACTCTCTTATCTGTTGCAATGGATCGCTTTTCCATCAAAGTAGATTCGTATTATTTTGGTAATTTAATTAATTATTCTGATTGGAATCCGCGACAAAAAGTACTACATATTGCCGAAAGATATATGAATCCCTGATTTTACGAAACGGAAGAAAAAACCTGCGAAATAATATTTATAGGGAAATGGATTTAAAAGGCTCATATCAGGAAAAGATATGGGTCTTTTCTTGTAATCCATATACTATATATAGTTAATGATTAAGGGGGATTACTATATATGTGGTTGACTAAAAATGGTATAATAAAAGATATAAATAGGATGATAAACATTTTAAAAGGAAGGATATCCATGCTACGAAGGAAAAGAAAAACAGAACATTATACATATGAAGCGCGAGATGTTAGTCATTATATTATCGTCTATAGTAACAATAAAGATTATGGAGTATCAAATTTAAAGTTACAAAAATTGTTATATTTTATTCAAGCCTACTTTTTGGCAAATGATTATCCACCATGTTTCTACGAGAAAATAGAAGCGTGGAGTTTTGGTCCTGTTGTGCCAGAAGTATATAGAGAATATAAACAATATGGGGCGATGGATATTCCAACATCAGATTATTATTTTAAAATTGATGAAAATAATATCTGGGATTCTCATAGAGTATATTATGAAGATATTATCGCTGGGCAGGATAAATTCATCATACGGGAGATAGTGGATCGGTTTGCAGACTACGCAGCAACAGATTTAGTGGCGATTACGCACAAACAGCGTCCTTGGATTGAGGCTTTTGCCAAAGGACGTAATAGCGAAATTACTACAGAAGCAATAAAAAACTATTTTAAGGAAGAAAAAGAAAAAGAATATGAATGCTAAAGAATATGAATTCTTGGTAGGAAAACATGACGTTCCTGAACACCGATTAAATTCATCCGTTGAGTATAGGAGGACCAAAAGAGAGATTAATCGTTTTTGCAAAGGTTTATCTTTAGACACCAAACAATATTTGCCGGAAAAAACAATAAAGAGCCTGCAAAAATATATCAATGCTCCAGACAAATTGGATAGATTGCTTTATTCGGAGATTAGTCATATCATTTTTCAAATGGATGAAGTAGCAAGGGGAAATTTTGTATCTAATGCTGAAGAATTATTAATGTATGTATTGCGAAAACAAGATCCTAGATACAATGACATTCGTAAGATTGCGGTTAAAATATATGATCATGCTCAATTAGTTACTTATCAGGTAGAAAATATACAAGATATGTTTAATAGTGGGATTGATGATGCAAAATTGGATTTGGAAAAAACGATACAAGGTGTTGAGAAAGAATATGTGTCAATTCTTGGAATATTTGCTTCGATCATTCTGGCTTTTGTGGGCGGAATGACATTTTCAACATCTGTTTTAAATAATATTGCCAAAGCGAGTATTTTCCGATTATTAATTGTAACTGACCTATTAGCTTTCGTTTTGTTTAATACAATTATTATATTATTAAAATTTATATTTGTTATAAATGACAGCAGACAAAATTTCCCATTCAGCGCCAAGTTTATGAACATAATATTACTGATTTTTGCTTTATTTATATTGATATCATGGTGCTTTAGTTTAAATGATATTCCATCATTTTTATTAAAATTTTTTCCGTGGGGACATTAATATTTAGACTCATACCACTCGGTATGGGTCTTTTTTTCTCAAAAATCCGAATCCGATTCCATTTTTCTTATAAAAATTCTTTAAAAATGTGCTATGATAAAAATATCTATACAGAAAAAATAGGATACACTTTTTTCTTTCATCCTAATAATAGGACAATCTATTAAGAAACAAAAGAAAGGAAGATAAGTCATGAGAAAAAAGATATGGGGTATCGCAACAGCTCTTACATTGGCAGTTGGATGCAGCTTCAAAAAAGGCTCATGTCAGGAAAAGATATGAACCTTTTTTGTAATTAAAATTTTGGATGAATACTATATATAGTTCATAATTAAAATCCACGCACCCGTGGGGGTGCGACTACAAAAAGAGAAGAAAAGAGGATTATTAATGAGTTTTAATCCACGCACCCGTGGGGTGCGACTACACGCATAATTCATTTTGCGTATATATATCATATCGTTTTAATCCACGCACCATAAAGGGTGCGACTTTTTTTTCTTGTCCAATCCTGAAGTCAGATGGGTCCATTTTAATCCACGCACCCGTGAGGGGTGCGACAGCGAAATCACATAAAATTGATAGCGATTTCGCTGTTTTATTTAGAAAGTTTATGCAAAAATTAGGTATTGCAATCTTTACCATTTCTATTTTTTTAGAAAAGTAAGAACAATATTTTTTATTTTTGTAGTGCGAATCTCCCGGGATTCTTGCGTTGCTTCCGATTCGCACTAACTTTCTTATATATAGTATGTCAGAATTTGAAAGACTTCGATTTTTCTGTAGAACTTTTTCACATTCTTACTTGTTACTTAATGCGTGTGAGCGATATTTCTTCACACGCTATTTTTTTTTGAGTATGCACCTATCGGGAAGCAACAATATAACATCATAAACTTTTTGTACATCGGATACATTTTAATCTATGCACCAATACAAGGTGCGGTAGACAGAAACCTAATGATTACTACCTTTTTAATCCACGCATCCGCGGAGGATGCGACAACTATCTGTAATTTTTTCTTCCGACTTTTTCTATTTTAATCCACGCACCCGCGAGGGATGCGACATCGCAGATATCCGGGTGTTTAATCGTAACATCGTTTTAATCCACGCACCCACGAAGGGTGCGACAGCGAAATCGTATAAAATTGGTAGCGATTTCTCTGTTTTATTTAGAAAGTTCGTACAAAAATTTGATATTGTAACTTTTTATATTTCTATTTTTTAGAAAAGCAAGAACAATATTTTTTGTTTTTGTAGTGCAAATCTCCCGGGATTTTTTACGTTGCTTCCGATTCGCACCAACTTTCTCATATATAGTATGTCAGAATTTCAGATTGACTGGTTTTTCTGTATAAGTTTTTTGTAACATAACTATATTGCGGGGTTATTAGGAAGCTACTACACTTCGGTAAAATTTTCGGTAAAGTGTAGTAGCTTCACATATCTACGAAGGATGCGAGTAAAATCATAAAATCCGCCTATTTCCAATCCATTTTAATCCACGCACCATAAAGGGTGCGACTTTATCAACTTTTAAAGAGTTACGGCGAGCAACATCATACTACCATTTCCTTTCACATTTTAATCCACGCATCCGCAGAGGATGCGACATTATCCTACCAACAAAAGCACATGCGATGGAACTATTTTAATCCACGCACCCACGAAGGATGCGACAGCGAAATCGCGTAAAATTGATAGCGATTTTACTGTTTTATTTAAAAAGTTTATGCAAAAATTAGGTATTGCAATCTTTACCATTTCTATTTTTTTAGAAAAGTAAGAACAATATTCTTTATCTTCGCAGTGCGAATATCCCGGGATTCTTGCGTTGCTTCTGATTCGCACTAACTTTCTTATATATAGTATGTCAGAATTTGAAATCTCTCGATTTTTCTGTGGAAGATTTTTCTCGTTGTTTTTTATTATTCGGTCTGCAAATGCTAGTTTCTTAATGCCTGTTATGATAAAATAAAAACGGTTTATACAGAAAAATAACAAAAAACATTTTTATGATATACTATTGTTATAAATATAAAAAACAAGGAGGATTAATTTATGAAACAAAAACGATGGATGATTCCGTTGCTGATATTATTTATCGGTATTATTGTACCGTTGAAAACTCATGCAGCAGAATTAAAAGATACGGATGAGAGTGTTGTAAAGTGGGATACGGTGCAAACAGAAACCAGTACGACATGGGAAGGAGACCCTTATGCAGAGTATACTTTTGAAGAGGAGGATTACAATTCTTATAATGATGCTGTTAATAATCTTACACGCTATGCGGTAGATCTTGTTGGAGATAGAAAGATTGACTGTTTTACGGGAAAAATTCCTATCAAGATAAAAACAGATAAAGAAATCGAATGGAATCATGCCCATAGCAATAGTCTTACTCAGGATGTAGAAAAAACTGCTCTAAATTGGGTGATGTTTGGGAACAATATTTCAAAACATGAACTTCTATCCTTTTCATATTCTCGTTCCAGTGGATATGAGAATTTAAGAGATTTTCGCCTTTTAGTCAATGATCTAAAGAAAACAGATAATGGATATACTTGTACAGTTTCTATTTGTGTTCAATATAGGTTCGATAAGGATTTCTTCCAAAAATACGAAACCGGCGTACAAAATGCCGTAAAAGACATGGATGTGGCTGGAAAGTCGGATTATGACAAGGCGTATGCGGTCTGTAAGTGGATTGGAAACCGGAAAAACATCAAATACAACTTGGATTATGCAAAAAATCAGTCTGGTATGTATGCGATGGTGGAACGGCAGGCAGTATGTGCTGGTATGACGAAGTTATGCAATTACATGGGAAGATATGTCGGACTGGATGTCATAGATGAAGAAGGAGCTACCGCAACCGACCGTCATGCATGGAATTTAATGAAGATTGATGGAGAATGGTATTATTCTGATCCTACAAATTGTAAAAGTGATATAAGTACATATGAATCATTTTTACAGGGTTATGACTGGTTACGGATTACCACTACAGCGATTGATGAAGCTTACAAAGATGACAGAGATACCTATAAAACGCAGGATTTAAGTTATCTAAACAATCATTCTTCTTGTAATGGAAATCATGTATGGAATAAAGGTACTCCAAAGGGAAGTGCTGGGTGTGTTGTACCGCTATACTTTACACATGAATGTAAAGTTTGTCATGCTGTCTGGTGGGAATATTTAGCTGACCCGATCGGACATGACTATGTAAAATATAAAGTAACACAGGAAGCAACTTGTACAAAACCAGAAATTACAAAGTTTGTTTGTTCAAGATTTAATGATGATGCATCCTTAGATAGATGTGATGGTTATCCATATATGGAGAAAGAAACCGCTCCCGCTCTCGGGCATGACTGGAAAGACAACGGTGACGGAACAGCTACTTGCCAGAGAGACGGCTGTGGAGAGACCCATACGCATATCTGGAAGAAAACTGGAACGGTTGCTGCTACCTGTACAGATACAGGAAAAACAGAATATACTTGTACCGTCTGCGGTCAGACAAAGACCACGACAATCAAAGCGTTGGGACATAAATATGAGACTGTCAGTACCGATGATGCAACCTGTACTACCCCAAAAACTGTCCATAAAGAGTGTACCCGCTGCCATGATAAAAAAGACGAGACTTCCGGTGAAGCATTAGGGCATAACTGGAGAACTTCTTCGGATAAAAACTCCAAGACCTGTATCCGCTGCAAGACCACCCATATCCATACATGGGATGAGGGGAAATACAGCGTGGAGCCAACCTGTAAGGATGCCGGAAAGAAACTCTTTACCTGTACCGACTGCGGAGATACAAAAACAGTAGCAGTGAAATCGCTTGGACATGATTATCAACTTGTTCGTACCGATCCTGCTACCTGCACGACTCCGGCAATCAACCATTATGCCTGCAGCCGCTGTGGGGATACCGTAGACCAGGAGGATAAAGACCATCCAGCGTTAGGACATGACTGGAAGAAAAATGACGATGGAACGGTGACCTGTCAGAGATGTGGACAGACACACGAACATAAGTGGAATACAGAGGTGATCAGCGAAGCTTCCTGTACAACCGATGGTGTTACCCGTCACACCTGTTCTATCTGTGGGGATACTTACGATGATGTTGTAAAAGGCGGCCACAAGTGGACGTATAAGAAAACAGGGACAAATACCTCTGTTTGTCTGTGTACGGTCTGTGGAAAAACCAAAGAGCATGATTTCTCCATTTTCTCAGATAAAGAGAGTGAGAAGAAAGACCCTACCTGTACAAAAGCAGGAATGGTTGTTGCGACCTGTGCGGATTGTGGACGCAGAAGATGGGTATATGATGAAACCCGTCCGGCACTCGGACACGATTGGAAAGATAACGGTGATGGAACGGCTACCTGCCAGAGAGAGGGATGTGGAAAGAGCCATACCCATACACTGGATGAGGGAGAGGTCACAAAGAAGCCATCCTGTGAGGATACTGGTGTTAAGACCTATCATTGTAAAGAAGCAGACTGTAACTATACAAAGACCGAAGACATTGCCGCTACAGGGCATAACTGGGATGATGGCAAGATTACCACGGAAGCTTCCTGCGACCATACCGGAGTAAAGACATATACCTGTAAGACCTGTGGGGATACCAGAACAGAAACCATCGCTATGTTAGAGCATACATGGGATGAAGGACAGGTAACAACAAAACCTAGCTGTACCGAAAAGGGTATCCGCACTTATACCTGTAAGGTATGTAAAGCAACAAAGACAGCCGATATCGAAGCCACAGGACATGATTATAAAGTAAAAGACCATAAGGATGCGACTTGTACGGAAGACGGTTATACAACCTCTGTCTGCAAGAACTGTGGGGATGAAAAGAAAGAAACGATAAAAGCCACAGGGCATCAGCATACCGAAGTACGGGGGACAAAAAAAGCAACCTGTATCGAAGAGGGATATACCGGAGACACCTATTGTACTGACTGTGGAAATATGATTTTTACCGGAAAGAAAATAGAGAAGACAGACCATACATGGGATAATGGTGTAGTATCAAAAGACCCTACATGTACTGAAAAAGGAAGCAAAACGTATACTTGTGCGGTATGCCGGGAAACTAAAACAGAAGAAATCCCAGCAACAGGACACCAGAATAAGGAAGTCCGTGATAAAAAGGCTGCTACCTGCACAAAAGCAGGATATACAGGGGATACTTACTGTAAGGACTGCGGAGAGCTTTTGAAAACAGGCAAAGAAACGGATGCACTTGGACATACATGGGGTAAAGGTAAGGTAACCAGAAAATCTACCTATACAGCGGCTGGCCAGATCACCTATACCTGCAGCAGATGCGGCAAGAAAAGAGTGATTACCACAAAGAAGCTGTTTTATCCAAAAGCAGGCACAAAATACACCGTAGCAGGCTGCCAGTACAAGGTTATAAAAGCAGGTGCAGAGGTAAGTCTTGTTGGGACAAACAAGAATGCAAAGAGCGTGACAATACCGGCAGTGATCAAAGTAAAGGGTGTTACTTATAAAGTGACATCGATCGGAGCAAAGGCTTTCAATGGCAGCAAGAAGCTTACGAAAGTAACGATTGGAACCAACATAAAGAAGATCAGCAACAATGCGTTCTATAAATGCAAGAGCTTAAAGACAGTAATCATCAAGTCGGTGCTGCTGACGAAAAAGACAGCGAATAAGAAAGCGTTTAAGGGTATCAGCAGAAAGATGGTTATCAAGGTGCCGAAGAAAATGAAGAAAGTTTATGTGAAGATTTTCAAAGGACTGAAAGTAAAATAAGGAAAAAGAATTCGATTCTTTTTAAGGACTCATGCCTGAATGGGTGTGGGTTCTTTTTATTATTTTTCATTTGTTTTTTGAGTTGTGAGAGCTAAAAATTATCATATTATGACAAA
>ERZ826764.1785-NODE-1785-length-23378-cov-12.561935_pt1 | contig 23378 bp, 19 predicted proteins | sample MGYA00519870_ERZ826764 | MGnify/ENA primary metagenome ERZ826764 (study PRJEB31778, sample SAMEA3449239) | human gut metagenome | biome: human gut; feature: human-associated habitat; material: faeces | place: United Kingdom | collected 2010/2012 ...
TATTTTACTAGAAAAGGGGTGTGTTCACAATTTATTTACTCATGCGTTTGTCGTGCAGTACTGAAAGATCCTTTATTCCTGGAAATAATTTCTTTCACTTTCTGCAGTTCAAAGTAATTCACATAACAGATCAGTGTTTTATTTTCCCCCGCGATCACACCGGAAGAATTGATAATAGTACAGGTCTTATTCAGTTCTTCTTTAATATCGCAAATAATTGAATCTGGATCTTTTGTGATGATGGTCACCTGTTTCAATGCCTCAAAATGATCTGTGAAATGATCGATGATGGAAGTTGACACGATGTACACCAGAAGACTTAAAAGTGCGGAATCTCTGTCAAGAAGTACAAACACCGCCCCATATACACAGGCATTGAACGCAATTAATATGTAGGAAATACTGTAGTCTTTTCCCGAATGATTGTAGATTTTTTTTACAATGATATTGGCAAAAATCTCAGAGCCGTCAATGCAGCCACCATTTCGAAGGATCAGGGAAAGTCCCACACCAAGAATCGCCCCTCCGAAAGCCACCGCAATAAAATGTTCTGTATTTAGTTCAAAAGGGATTTTTTCAAAGTAGGAAAGACCTATTGTGTAGATCACAAAACCTACGAACGTTTTTGCAAAGAAATATTTACCGATAAGAATGATCCCGGCGATCAGAAATGGCAGAAAGACAAGCAACACACACAACGACAGATTATACCCAGTGAGTTTGCTTATGATAATGGCAATTCCGGCAGTTCCGTAATCGATGGCATCATTGGGAAGCAGGATACAGGCAACGGAAAAGCTGGCCAGTATGGCTCCGATAATGATCATCAGATACGAAAACAATGTTTTGATTTTTTTGTTCATAAAGACCTCCTTTTTGCAAGCAAAATTGTTTGTCAATAGTAACAAAAAAGCTGTTATAATAGATTTTTCTATTGTAACAGCTTTGTTTTCCCTCTTTTGGAATGGGTTTATTATATGATGTTTTCTTTTTCCTGTCAATGCTGCATTAACTCTGATATGCACCCTTCCAGTTTGCAAAAATATCTGCGGAATCCTTCAGAAAATCATAAGATATCTGGATCTTACCATCTGCAAGTATCCAGTCACTTTCCAGAATCGGCCAGGGATTGCAGCCTCCTGCAGTTTCTCCTACCTGATCCATGGTAAAAGAATTTCCACAGTTCTGGCAGACCAGTTTATCGTCTTCCTGTTTGTAATAACCATTTCCGGAATCATAACAGATCTGACAGGTATTAAAAGCGGTACGGATAGTTCCATCCGAAGTCTTTACTGCGATCACTTCCATTTCCGTGCCATCTACATTTGCAGGATAAAAGACTGCATTTTCTGTCAGTTCATCAACCGGTATGGTCAGATTCCCACCGGAACTGACGCTGATTTCCTGATTTCCATCTGCTGCGGAAGTCTCTTCTGTAGTTTCTGTTTCTGTTACATTTCCACATCCTGCAAGCGCCGTCATTGCTATAAGAAACGCCATACCTGTTATCATAATTTTTTTCATCTTTAACATTACTCCTCTGTTTTTATTTTCCTGTTACATAAATAGTCCCTGTGATCATGCCCATCCAGCAGCTATACGTATAGACGCCTTCTTTTTCCGGTATAAATTCGATGACATTTTCTCCGTTCTCGAAAGTATGATCCATTCCAAAATCCTGAAGGATCATCCTATAATTACATCCATTGATGCTGCCCTCCGGTACATTGATCTCCCACTTCACAGGTTCCCCTGCCTTCACAGTAATATCCGGATACCATCCAGAACACAGCGTACTGGAAACATACTGCACTCCATCTTTTTCCACTGCCACATCTGTCTGATCATCATTCTGCACATTATCCGCTTCTGCTGCTACCTTTTCGCCGGACCTGCTTTCCAAACCTGACAGCACACTTCCCTGAGACATCATGGCAAGTCCCATAACAACCACCAGGATCGCTCCTGTTTTCAGGATCTGTCTGGTAAATTTCTTTCCCAGTGCAGAAAAAATTGAGCCAAATCCAAGCATCAGAGGAACCGTTCCCAGACTGAAGCAGAACATGGAAAAAGCTCCTGCTACCCAGCTTCCGGAAGCCAGTGCAACAATCTCCATAGACTGCAACGGTCCACAGGGCATGAACCCGTTACACAGTCCAACTAGAAAAGGTGTCCTTTTTTTCCATAAAGATTTCCCTCCAGGAAATGGAATGTGGATTCTCAGTTTCCGAAGCCCCGGAAAAATCCCCAGCATATTCACACCCATAACGACCATGATAATTCCGGCCAGGAGTTTCAGAGACCCCTGAAACACTGTGGAAGCCTGTAAACTGTCCCCAATTCCAGCCAGACCTCCTACGGCCCCGAGAAATCCTCCGATCACGGTATAGGAAACAACCCGTCCCATATTATAGGAAAATGTATTCCGAAACATTGACCTTGATATTTCCTCTGCGTTCGCTTCTTGCTTCTGCAAGGTCTGAGAAAGATTGATCCCGCCGCACATGGCAATGCAGTGTACAGAAGTGATCAGGCCAATGACAAACAGCATTCCATATCCCATTCCTGTCTCGGCAAGAGAATCCGGCGCAAGATGGTTAAGGATTCCAAAACGCTGCAGGATCACAAATAAAAGGGCGATCGCAAAAATTTCCGCTGCTGCCTGACGAAGCTGTTTCCTGCGAAACTGTTCCGCGGGAATTACCTGATATCCCAGATCCTCGATCATTTTTACAATTTCTTTCATCCTGATTTTCTTCGGATCATAATCAAACTCTGCCCGTGAATATTCATAGCTGACTGTAATTCCCGTGATCTCCGGTCTTAATTTCAGTACATTCCAGATCCTCGACTGACAGTTAATACAGGTCATACCATCAATATAAATAACCGTATGCTTCACTGTTTTGCATCCTTTCTCATAAAGTTTGTAAAGCGATAAAATAAAAAACTGTTACAATAGATCTTATTTCTACTGTAACAGTTTTTATATCCTACTTTTACGATAGGTTTAATTATATTATTGTATTTTTCTTCTGTCAATGGCAAAGGCCGATTTCACAGAATCTTCACCTTTTAACCAGTCAGACTTTACAGCCACTTTCTCATCACATCCCGAAGCCTTGTCATATCCAGTGGTTTGGAAATGTGTTCATTCATTCCGGCACTTCTGGCAAGCTGAACATCTTCCGCAAAGGCGTTGGCAGTCATGGCAACGATCGGAACAGACCTGGCTGCCGGTATATTGGATGTGCGGATTGCTGCTGTCGCTTCATACCCGTTCATTACCGGCATCTGGATGTCCATAAAGATCAGATCAAAATCACCTTCAGATCCGGAAGAAATCATATCCACTGCTGTCTTTCCGTTTTCTGCTGTCACGACCTCTGCTCCGGTCATCCCTATGATTTCTTTTGCGATCTCAGAGTAGTCATACGCTGACAAAATAATAATGGTTACATCATTTCCAACTATTTTCCGGATCTGCCGGGTCGTCTCCAATCCGTCCATTCCCGGCATTTTCCAGTCAATGATAATGGCAAAATAATCGTTTTCTTTTTCATAACGCGCCGCAACAAGGTTAACTGCTTCTTCTCCGGATGTTACCCACTCCCCGTCGATTCCTATTTCTTCCAGAAGTGCCACCGTATTCTCGCAGCAATTCTGATCATCATCTACCACAAGTACCGGCAGATCGATCAGCTCATCCCAGGTACTGCTCTCCTCAAACAGTCCGGATAATGTTTCTTCCACCTTCAGAGAATTAAAGCTGTTTTCCTGAAGATCCACATAGTATTCACAGAGATTTGCCGTTGTGTATGCACGGTAAAAAGCATCTACTCTCTGCGTATACTGTCTCGCTCTCTTCTCCGCATCAATATTTATAAAAATCCCGGCCATACGAAAAGCAGTTCCGTCCGCACGACGGCTCACCTCTCCCTTATCCTTAAACCACTGATAAGTTCCATCCGCCATACGCATGCGGTATTCCACATCATATTTTTTCTCATTGGTCTTATCCTGAAAAGCTTCCTGAAAAGTCCTGGAAACCTCCTCAAGGTCCCGGGGATGAATTCCCCTTTCCCATGTTTCCAGATTGTTGGGAAAATCCAGAGTATCATGATATCCAAGCATCTTTCGAAATTCATGACTGAAGAAAACTGATTCAGGATTTCCGGACTGAGCACATTCTACAGACCAGAACCCGGAACTGAGCACCTGATTTACCAGTTCCAGATTTTCCTGCATCTCGTCAATGTGCGTGGATAATATCCATAATGCGTTTCCTTCACTGTCAATGGTATCTTTCTTATATACACGCACATTAACCGGTGCACCTTCTTTATTCAGCATCTGTGCTTCGCCTACTCCATGGATCTTTTTAAAACGTTCGATCTTTGCAAACGTACAGTTCTGCCCACAGAATACATTTTTCAGCGATCCGGAAAATTTTTCCATAAATTCTTCATAGGTATATCCAAGATTGTGAAGAAAAAAATCACTGATATAAGCAATCGTAAGATCACGGTCATAATATCCGGCCAGAACACCTACCGCCTGGTTATTTTCGATGGTTTTCCGTATGGCCGCATACGTCTCCTCACAAAGATGGGACTCTCCCACTATATATAAATTTTCTTCTTCAAATAGTGCCTTGTTTATCAACTGTTCACTCCATATTTCACCATTTGCAGCTTTTGGAAAATCCCTGTAACGCGCAGGAAACCGCAATGCATTTTATCTGTTCTTCCAACAAAAAAACAGGGTCAGGCTATAGACATGCAACTATACCGTTCCCTGTTTCTATTCTCTGCAGCTGGCTGCCATTTTAAAGGCCCTTTAGCTTTGCGTCACAGCTTTTCAACTGCTTTGCCCATATATTCTCTTTCAAATCTGTACTATTATACACTCAATTATAAATGCCTGTCAACAGCTCTCTTACAGAGTTTTGCAAAACATCTGTCAGATCTGATACCAGCGGATCTCATTGGCAGAGAGATGAATTTCAAAGCTCTTTCCGTCCCCTGTATAAACAGTTGTATCCTGTGGTTCATAGGTGTTATTTACCACACAATACTTTCCGTTTTTCACATAGGCATGAACTTCCACATTATAATTAGACGAGAACCAGCGGTGAAGTTCATCCTCTGCTGCCGCAGACCAGAGCACGGATCTGTACAGAATACGACTGTTTTTAAAGCTGTAAGGCAGCCCGCTGATATAAACGCCACGACCCTTTCCGAAGGTTTTTACCGCCATCTGGACTTCCTGGTCTTTCTGGATCAGGATCTTCGTATCCGGCAGTGCAAAGATATTCTTTTTGCCCTCGCCGAAATCTACGGTTCCGTCTGTATCTTCCAGAATAAAATGATCTCTGTGTTCTTCCCAGTTGTATTTGTCTGTATTGAGATTAAATCCTCTTTCTTCCTCTACTCCCAGGATATCATCCAGCTGAAAGAATTTTCCCTGCCACTGGTGGGCTGCCGGCTCACCAACGCCGATAAAACCGCCGCCATTGTAGACAAATTTCCGCACTGCTGTAAGGATTTCCGGATTTGCCCAGTTCTCGCCGCCGGACTGTGCAGTGTCCGCATCACCTACATTGATGATCACGTCAAAATCATTAAGAAGATCTTTATTTTCACGAATATCATCGAAACTGATAAAGGAAACATCAAACGGCGCACCGCTTAATGCCTCGATGATTCCAAAATAAGAATAATTCTGTTTGTAATAGATAGCATGATGTACCATATGGTTGCCCCAGGAGCGCATTTTTCCCCAGCAGTTTAAAACTGCCACACGTTTTACGCAGTATGGCGTGGTTCCCTGGATATTGTCATAGAGCACACGAAATTCCTGGCATACTTCTTTGATATACTGTACGAAATCCGGAAATTCCAGAGCCAGCTTCAGATAGCCGCCATAGCCGATTCTCTGGATCGGGCTTCGAAGGATAGCTCTTCTTGCAGTTACCCAGTTTACTTTTGCCTCTTTTACCGGATCTCCGCCTTCATGGAAGGTATCCGGGAAAAAGTATGGAAGAAATCTTCCTTCTGTATATTTTACATGTTTGATATCGCTGAACAGACGTAAGGTTGCTCCGTTTCCAACACTTCCCACTACTGCATCCAGTCCGATGGAAGCAAACTCATCCATAAAAGGCTCCATGCCGATCCAGTGATCGCCCATGAACATCATGGCTTCTTTTCCATACTCATGGACAATATCTACCATTTCCTTTGCAAGCTTTGCCACTTCTCTTCTCTGAAAAGCCTGGAAATCTTTAAATTCCTTTGACGGGATACGGTAGGTATTATTCATATACCCCTGGTCAATGATAAACTCCGGACGGAATTTATAGCCTACTTCCCGCTCAAACTGTTCCAGAATATAAGGGCTCACTGAGGCAGAATATCCAAACCAGTCCACATATTTTTCTCTTGCCATCTCGTCAAAGATCAGCGTAAACTGATGAAAAAATGTGGTAAATCGTACCACGTTCACATAATCATGCGAATCCAGAAATCTGCGGAGACGTTCCAGGGAATGTGCCCGTGTTGCAGGCTGGCGCACATCAAAGGTGATCTGAGGCTCTACATCCTTCCAGTCATTGACAACAGCATTGTACATATGTACCGGGTCCCACATGATATATGCAAGAAAACTTACCGTATACTCATGAAACTCTTTTGCCGGACGGATCACCACATTTCCGGATTTTTCATCATAGGACCATTCTTCTGTACCGACAGCCTCTCCTGTGGTACGGTCCATAACTTCCCACCATCTTTTAATATCATCTCTGGTATTGACAGCAAGCATATCCGGATACAGATGGTCCATCAGGTGTATCTCCAGAGTATCGGAAACTGCCGTGTGAAAAGATGTCATGATATACATCTGCTGGATCTCTTCCGGATGTGCCTTCGCCCAGGCATTATCCTTTCTGGTAGTATAATAGGTAGCATATATCTTGGCCCCTGTATTTTTCAGCTCTGCCGGAAATTCTGTTCCGTCACAGTCACGGATGGCATCTGCACCCCACTCATCCAGCATTTTCAGTGTCTCCGGAATCACATCCAGATCTGTCGGGATGGTCACTCTTCCTTTTGTCTCGCTCATTATCTTTACCTCCATTGTAAAAATCCCCTGTTTTTTATTTCTGATATTTTTTTACGATTGCCTGCATCTGCTCCCATTTCTGCTCCATATCTGCCACCAGCTTAAACTGTGTACGACAGCGGTCCAGATTATGGTCTTCACGGTCGATTTTAAAATAATGATCTCCTTCCAGATAGTCAGTAAGAAAACGGATGCCACATTCATAGGTCATCACCTTGGCGCCCATAGGAAGCATCTCGATCTCCCTGGCGTTTAACTTGTCTCCACAACTTTCCAGAAAACCTTTCACGTAAATCTCGTAGAGCTCCATGTCACAGGAGACTTTACTTAAATCTTTCTCATCTTCCAGCGCAGTGCTGGCTCCGAACCGGATCGCATCACCAAAATCATTCATGGCCAGTCCTGGCATTACAGTATCCAGATCGACCACACAGATTCCCTTTCCCGTTTCCAGATCGATCATGATATTATTCAGTTTTGTATCGTTATGGGTTACCCGAAGTGGAACTTCCCCATTTTCCAGAAGTTTTCCAAATATTCCAGCCAGATCTTCATGCTGCAGTGCAAACGCAATTTCTTCTTTTACCGATGCGGCACGGTGACAGCAGTCCTTTTCCACGGCATCTTTCAGCGCCTGAAAACGCTTTTTTGTATCATGGAAATCCTTTATGGTTTCATGCAGAGTCTCTGCCGGATAATCAGCCAGCATTTCCTGAAATTTTCCAAATGCAACAGCACTTTCGTAAAAATCCTCCGGTTTTTCCACCAGATCATAGCTTACCGCATCTGTAATAAAAATATAGGCTCTCCAGCACTCTCCGTTCTCATCTGTCAGATATGCTTTTCCCTCTTTTGTGGGAATCAGATTCAGAACTTCCCGTTCCAGATCTCCACCCTTCTCAATGACCTTCTTTTTCAGATGTCCGGTGACTCCTGCGATATTTTCCATAAGCTCTTCCGGTTTCTGAAAGATCTCCCTGTTGATCTTCTGGAGGATCACCTTGATGGAGCCCATTTCTCCGATCCGGTATCTCAGCATGTAGGTTCCATTGATATGCCCGCTTCCGCAGGGGGCGCAGGAAATCAGTTCCCCGGTAAATGCAAACTGATCCGCGATTTTTTTTATCTCTTCTTTTTGTATCTTTGTCATCTTACCTTCTCTTTCCCAGACAGCAGTAAAAAGCATACCGTCCGAAAGCAGATATGCTTTATACTTTTTTGCTGTGATTATTTTTTCCCCTTTAAGATTCTTGTAGTAAGCGGGGCCATAATTTCACTGTCCGATCCATAAAGGACTTCGTAACCTTCCGGAACAGAAACTGTTTCCGTTTTCTCCCCGAAATTCTGGATAAACAGATATTCCGTATCTTCATTTTCCCTGGTTGTCACAGAAACTCCTTCCGGTATAAACGTAAGCGGCATCTCCACACCGGCTTCTTCTGCTGCTCGTCCCAGGAAGTCCTCATAAAAGGCTGCTTCCATATCGGCTGCCACATAGTAAACATGGCCTTTTCCATATTTTTTGTGAGTCAGCACCGGATAGCCCTGATAAAAATCTTTTCCGTAACGCATCAGCACTTCCGCATCGGAAACTTTTGCTAGCTCACAGAGATTTTTGCAGGTATAGCTTTCTGTAAGTTTGAGGTGATTTCCGGTTTCCGGAATACCGGTATTTTCTTCCCAGTCATAAAGCGCATCGATTTCTTCTGCACGGATGCCTGCTGTTTCCATGAGACCGTGAGGCGTTCCCCCAAGATAACATTTATCCGTCTCATCTACAAGTCCGGACCAGTAGGAAATTACCAGTGTACCTCCATTTTCAGCAAAGGTACGAAGCTTTTCGGCGTATCCGTGATAGAACATATAGGCCATCGGTACTGTTACCAGCTTATAATCAGACAGGTCATGTTCCATACTGATAATATCGGTATTATAACCTTTTCTTCGAAGTGCACGATATTGTTTCTGTACGTTTTCCTGGTAATGCATATCTTCATTTCGAGGTCCCTGGGCATCTTTCAGCGCCCAGTCATTTTCACGGTCATAAAGAACAGCCACCGGAGACTTCGTTACACTTCCCACAGTTTCCTGGATCTGTTCCAGAACTTTTCCTACCTCTGTCACTTCACGAAAAACTCTGGTATCATCACCGCCATAGTGATCGATCACCGCACCGTGGAATTTCTCGGAGGCACCCTGACTCTGGCGGAGCTGGAAATACAGGACACTGTCGGAACCATGGGCGACTGCCTGCAGGGAAGCAGCCAGATGCATTCCCGGTTTTTTCAGCTTATTGATCGGCTTCCAGTTGGTTGCAGAAGGACAGGATTCCATCAGAAGGAACGGTGCTTTTTTGATACTCCTCATAAGGTCGTGCTGCAAGGCTCCATCCACTGCTGTGGTATAGTTGTCTTTTTTATGCCAGCTTGGGTAATTATCCCAGGAAGCGATATCCATAACATCCTTAAACTTTTTATAGTCAAGTCCGTCGTAGTCGTACATCAGATTGGCGGTTGCCGGAAGATCTGACCCGCCTGCGCGGATCGCAGAAATCTCATGTTTCATGAAATCTACAGTTCTGTCTGTAACAAAACGTTTCCAGTCCAGAGTCAGTGCATGAAGCGCATTTTCTCCTTTTGGTGACGGACTTTCGATCTGGTCAAAGCTGTTGTAGGTATGGCTCCAGAAGGTTGTGCACCATCTGGAATTCAGATTCTCAATGGTTCCATATTTCTCTTTCAGCCATTCCCGGAATTTTTCCTGGCACAGAGGACAGTGACATTCCCCGCCGTATTCATTGGAAATATGCCACAGGATCACTGCCGGATGTTTTCCGAAGCGTTCGGAAAGCTTCTTATTGATATTAAAAATCTTTTCACGGTATACAGGAGAAGTATAACAGTGGTTATGTCTTCCACCGAAAAATCTTCTTGTCCGATCCGGGTCCATACGGAGAACTTCCTCGTATTTATCTGCCATCCATTTCGGTCTGGCTCCGGATGGTGTGGAAAGGATCGTATAAATGCCTTCTTTATACAGATTGTTAATTACCGCTTCCAGCCAGTCAAAGTTATATTTCCCTTCTTCCGGCTCCAGTACAGCCCAGGAAAACATCCCCATGGAAACCGTGTTGATATGTGCTTTCTTAAAATATTCGATATCTTTTTTCAGAATGTCCGGTCTGTCCAGCCACTGCTCCGGGTTGTAATCGCCACCGTGCAGGAAATGGTCATATCTGATCTGCTTTGCCATTTTTTCTTTCTCCTTATATTTTTTATTATGACACTTTATAAAAAGGATGCTGTGTGATCCACTTGAAGCATATTATACAATACACCTACAGCTTTCGACAGCATCCTTTTAAATTTGAATCTTATTTAACAGCTCCGGTAATACCTTCTGCGAACTGTTTCTGTAATACGAAGAATACGATCATAGTCGGAATAGAACAGAATAATACGCCGCACATCAGCATACCGTAATCTGTCACATATCCGGTGATCAAATTGGCGATCAGCATCGGCATAGTCAACGCCTTGTTGTCTGTCATGATTACCTTCGGCCACAGATAAGCATTCCATGCATTCATGAATGTGATAACTGCTGCTGCCGCATAGGTAGATTTCATTGTCGGGATAAACATCTGGAAGAAGATCCTTACCTCGCTTAACCCATCAATACGTGCTGCCTCAATAATGTCGATCGGGAATGCTCTTGCATTCTGACGGAACATCATGATCATGAATGGTGTAGAAAGGATCGGAAGGATAAAACCTACCGCTGTATTTAAGAGTCCTGCTTTGGAGAACATCTTAAATAAAGGAACCATTGTTGCAACCTGTGGAACCATCATGGCAAGAAGCAGGATGGAAAACAGTCTGTCTTTCCATCTGTCATGATATACTTCAAATCCATAACCTGCGATGGAGCAGATCAGAAGGCAGAGTACAGTAGTAAGGACCGCATAAAACAGAGAGTTTCCAAGTGCTCTCCACAGCGGCTGCTGTGCAGTCAGGTTCTTAAAGTTTTCCATAAAATATGTACCTGGAAGAATCCGGCCTCTGGATACATCAGTAGTTGTATTAGTTGCTGCGGAGATCATCCAGTACAGTGGAAATACAGAGATAAATGATACGATGATCAGAAAAATATAGGTAGGGATCAATCTTCTCTGGATCGCGGATTTGTTCTTTTTCTCAGTCACGTGTATCACCTACTTTCAAGTTGATAAATGCCAGGATCGCTACCATGATAAATATGATAAATGACATTGCTGCCGCATATCCGAAGTTTGGCACATTGATAAAGCATGTATTATAAACATAATGGGACATTGTGATGGTAGTGTTCGCCGGGCCACCTTTTGTCAGGTTGACAGACTCGTCGAACAACTGCAGTGTACCATTGATTGACATGATAAATGTCATGATAATTGTCGGTTTCAGAAGTGGTACGGTAATTTTCCAGAAAGTCTTCCATCCGTTGGCACCATCGATCTTTGCTGCCTCGTATACGGAATATTCGATATTCTGAAGACCTGCCAGATAGAATACCATGTTATATCCTGTCCATCTCCAGATCAGCGCGATGATGATTACAATCTTTGCACTTGTGGAGTTACCCAGGAAATTATAACCGGTTGTTAAAATTCCAAGCTTGATCAGGATACTGTTGATCAGACCGTCTGTTGCAAACATGGAACGGAAGATCAGAGAATAAGATACCAGAGATGTCGCACATGGAAGGAATACACATGTACGGAAAAATCCTTTGAATTTCAGATCTTTGTTATTCAGAAGCTGTGCAAGCAGGATCGCAAGGATCAGCATGATCGGTACCTGAATAATAAGATATAAAAATGTGTTGACGATGGACTGCTGAAATACTTTATCCATCATGATACGTTTGTAGTTACTGAAGATCGGGTCCGCAAACCTCATGTTTGCTCCGGCACCTGTCTGTAAAGAAATGATAAATGCACGGATCATCGGATAAAAACTCATGACAGCGATCATGATGGTTGCAGGTGCCAGAAAGATCCAGCCTGCCGCTCTCTGTTTCGCTACCAGAGACATGCCACTTTTTTTGGAATTCACAGGAACTCCTCCTTTCAAACCTCTTAAGCCTTTACATAAGACAGGGGACTGCATGCAGTCCCCTGCTTCGTATTTACTTATTCATTTCAGAATGCAGCTTTCAGATCTTACTCTGTCATCTTGAATGCCAGTGTATCCTGTGCTTCCTGAAGTGCAGACTCTTTGTCTGCGCCGTTTACGATATTAACAACTGCTGTGTTGATGCACTCTCTTGCCTCATAGTGATACGGAGTCTTTGTGAATTCCGGAATGTGTGAAGAGTACTCTACAATTGTTGAGAAGATTGGCTGGTTGTTGAAGAACTCGCTTGGCTCGTTGTAAACGTCAGACTCACCAGCTGGCAGGTAGCAGGAGATTGCTCCTGTTTCCGGAAGGATCGCATCATAGAAATCTGTACTGGAACCAAATGTGCTTGCAAGGAAGTCCTCAGCAAGCTCTACGTTCTTGCAGTTGGATGTGATATACCAGGAAGAACCACCGTTGTTCGCATAGTTTGTAGCTGTGTCAACACCGTCAACTTTCGGCATTGTTGTGATCTGCCACAGACCCTTCTGATCCTCTGTTCCCATCAGTGTAGCTGTGATCCAGTTACCGTTAACGATACCTGCTGCCTCACCGCTTGTGATTGTGGAGATGTACTCATCCCAGTTGTTTACTAATTTAACAACATCGTTCTTTACAAGGTCTACATAAAGATCTACACATTTCTCAGCTACATCATTTCCTACAATGTAAGCTTCTCCATCCTCATTTACGAAGTTTGCTCCACAGGACTGGATCATCATCATCAGAGTATCGCCGCCTGTTGCCTCACTTGTAAGGAGGTATTTACCGGTTTTCTCATGAACATCTTTACCGATCTCCTCGAATTTACTCCATGTGATATCTGTAAGGTCATCGATGGTGTATCCTGCCTCTTCCAGGATATCGGTACGGTAGCAGGCGATTGTTGCACCATTATCAAATGGAACACCGTAATGTGTATCATCTACCATGGAGTAGGACTGTTTCAGTTTTCCAAAATCATCCCAGTTGATGTCCATGTCTTTCAGATCTGTGAAAGCGTCCGGATAGCTCTTCAGATATTTCTGGTAGCTGTTGTCCTGCATCAGAACGATGTCCGGAAGTGTGCTGTAATCTCCGGCGTTTGCAGCTGTTGTAAGTTTCGTCTGGCAGTCATCGGAAGATGTCTCAACTACATCTACTTTAAATCCTTCATGATCCTTTGCATACTGCTCACCTGCAATGTTCATAGCCTTGATGTTAAAGTTCTGGTCCCATGCCCATACGGTCAGTGTATTGTCATCGTCACCTTTTGCATATACTGCTGTAGTTGTTGCAGCGAAAGACATTGCCATAATGCCTGTCATTAATACTGCGAGTAATTTTTTCTTCATTTACTTTTCCTCCTTTATTAAGCATTTCCCGTTTGCTTATGAATGGATTATAGCATCCGTATTCCGGCCATAGTTTGCAGAACCGTTCATATAATGTGCAATTTCAACCATTTTATTGATTTTGCACTATTTAATGATTCAGGCACCTGCTTTTTTATGCATTTTGAGTGTTTTTCATTTTTCTCATTGGTCATCATGGCAAAGAAAAACCTTCTTTTTCGACATTCTGCGAATATTTTTCGCCAAAAAAGAAGGTTTTTGTTTCTATTTCATAAAAATATATGCTATTTTTTATACATATTTCACAAACATTTTAACATATTATGCAAAATAAACCTTTTCCGGAAACTGCGTTTTCATCGTATGCAGCATTTCTTCTGTCAGATCCAGAAGAAGTTTTATTTTCCGTCCATCTTCCCGGATGATCATGGTATAGTATGGTACATCCTCTTCATAAGAAGTATAATCATATTTTTTCAGCTTCTCTGTACCGGAATTCTTTTTGTATTTTGCCACTTTTTCGTGGTAATGAGGTGCGGTCACCTCCATCTCCTCGAGATTCAGCACATGAGCTGTTTTCCGGTATTTTTTACCATAGATCACATCAATGGTCAGCTGCCCGTTCTCCAGTATATATTCATAATCTCTCTGACTGAAAATATCATACACAAAATAAAGCAGCGCCAGCAGAAACCCCGGAAGCATAAACGCCTGGGAGATGGTGATTCCCATCAGTACAAAAAGTACCGCAAAGATCACCATCACTTTTCTGAGGGCGCCTGACATATGTTTCTTTTTTCGGGAGACCTGCTCCACAATTCTGTAGTCGTACATTTTTTCCTCTTTCCATCTGTCTGATCCGGCATATAGTACGATATTTATTCTGTTATGCCAGATTCTCAGATCTGTTTTTGTTATTTTACCAGCCTTCCTCTGAATGGATATCAAACTTAAGGAGCTGCTGTTCGTAATTCTCAGGACGTTTTCTCCACTCCAGAGGTGTCATCCCCGTAACCTTACGAAAATTCCGGTTAAAAGTGGAATTCGTCGTAAAGCCACACTTATGTGCCACATCCGCAATGGGCTGATCCGTCTTTTTCAGATAGTCACAGGCCGCCTGAATCCGGATGGTATTGATATATTCCAGCGGGCTCATCTTCATGTAAGTCGTAAAGATCCGGCGCAGATGTGTCTCGCTGATGTGACAGTATTCTGCCAGCTCATCAATCCGAAGATCTTCCATGTAATGATCAGAAATATAATCCTGGAATCTAGAAATCATATCCATGATTTTTCCTCTGCCCTCACTGTAACGTTCTTCCCCAGAATCCCGGTTGATCCTTGCGATTTCCACAAGAAGTGATGCCAAAATCCCCTTGGCTTCTTCCAGATAAAATTCTTCCCCGTCCCGCATGATATCCAGGATCTTCCGAATCTTGTCTGCCATAGAACGGTTCTCCTTTTCATTCAGAAAAAGTGCTCTGGAATTGATACGATGAACAATCTTTTCTTTTTTTACCGAATTATCAATGAATTTATCCAGAAAGCCTTCCACATCAATAAAAAGATATTCCCAGCGGCTGATGGTGCCAAGATCACTGTTTGTGGTGTGGGGATAGTTGGGCGGGATCACCGTAAATTCCCGGTCATGAAACCGTACCTTGTCTTCTCCAAGAACCAGAAATCCCTGGCCTTCATAACAGAAACCAATCTCCAGATAATTATGAAAATGAAGATAATCTACATCATTTCCGTAATTTTGTATCCATTTCTGGCCCAGCAATGCAAGGATCGGGCTACCTTCCGGCATTTTGTAATACCGTAGCTCCATTTTGGGTTTTCGTTTTTTTGCCACAGATATTCCTCCGTATATTTTTCCTGTGTCTGCATGTCAGGCAGATAAAAACATCCGCACTCGCATAAAGTCTTTGTTATCTTACAGCTATCTGCCAAAAAAAGCAACCGGCAGAAAGCTCTGATCTGTTGATATCTGTGCATTCTGCAAATTGCTTTTTTATTTATTTTCTTTGTTTTATTTATTGTTCTGTTCCGGTCATTCACCGATCACCCGATAGGTTTTCCATTTGCCCTGGCGGAAACGGATCCAGAAGATCACTCCACGGACCGTCCAGTCCAGACACATAGCCAGTGCGATTCCGATGACTCCCAGATTCAGGACGATTCCAAACAATATGGAAAAGATCAGTCTCACACCAATGGTCGTAACCAAAGAGATTCCCATGGTAAACATGGCATCACCTGCTGCCCGGAGGCCTTTTCCCAGAGGATCCGCAAATGGAAATACCACTGCATTGGCTATATTATGGATCAATACCAGATAGAGGATCATCTGTCCTGTCTGCCTGGAAACCGCAAAAATTTTTATGAGCAGTGGTGTTATCAGAAAGATCAGGGTATTCCATCAGGAGTGGAAGTATCATATCTTTTAACTGTTTATCAGAAAACATTTCGGCGCCTCTTATTTCTTCTCATCCAGAAGGATCACACCTTCTGCCGGATTTTTGTCGATTGCGCCTACGATGGGATGGGGAACGTACATCTCTTCCAGATATGCAATGTCTTCCGGAGAAAGTTTTACATTCAGTGCATTTGTCGCATCATCCAGATATCCTGTCCTGGTAGCTCCAACGATTGGTGCTGTTACTCCTTTTGCCCACTGCCATGCAATGGCAATCTGGGACATTTTACAGTTATGTTTCTCAGAAAGTTCTTGAACCCGTTTTACGATCTTAATATCCTGCTGTTCCATACGGTCGTATTTTCCCACCGCAACCCGGTCTGTTTTTCCTCTGAGGGAATCAAACTTCCACTGCGGCCTTGCCAGATGTTCGGCTGCAAGAGGACTGTATGGCATCCGTGAAACATTCATCTGGTTACAGATCGGGATCAGTTCTCTTTCATCTTCCCTGTAAAGAAGATTGTAATGATCTTCCATTACGGAAAATGGTGTCCAGTTATTGTCCCTGGCTGCAAGCTGCATATTGTAGAACTGATATCCGTACATAGCGGAAGCACCCAAAGCGCGTACTTTTCCGGCTTTTACCAGATCATGGAGTGCTTCCATGGTTTCCTCTATGGGTGTTTCATAATCAAATCTGTGGATGATATACAGATCCAGATAATCCGTTCCCAGACGTTTCAGGCTTCCGTCGATTTCCCGCATGATGGCTTCTCTGGAAAGACGGCCCGGGTTAAAATAAACCTTGGACGCGATCACAACTTTATCTCTGGCAATGTTATCTTTCAGCGCACGGCCAAGATATTCCTCGCTGGTTCCTGCTGAATATCCGTTAGCTGTATCCTGTGCTTTATAACGCCCCCAAAAATTTTATTGAGAAGCCATTTCGCTTTCAAGAATTTTTATTTTCTGTTTCTATTGTAAAGGATTCCTTATGCTATGTAAAATACCCAGTTTATAAGTTTTATTATGCCTTTCAGGCATTGTTGTCATTCGTTCCATATCATAACCCACTCTGCACACAATTTACATCAAATCCGTAAATCTCACAACATATCTCAATGATCATAAACAGAGGAAAGCATCATATCCACTCCGATCAGAAGAATGATCACAACCGCCCACGCACCAATAGCAGATACCATTTTCAGATATGCTTTTTCACTCAGAAACAACAGCACCAGCAAAGTTCCTGTATAAGTGGCTGCAACTTTCAATGTATTTGTCAGAACAATCTTCAGAAAAACAAATCCAATTGCTCCGGCAAGTCCTATTCCCAGTACAAAATACAGGACACCAACAGCCCCACTTACTGTGATCAGGGTAACGAGAACCGAAATAATCCCCTGAACCGCTTTGGGCAGGGAAACCAGCTGCCGGCAGAGAACATTCAGGATAATGGATGCAGCAAACGTGGAAAGCAACGCAGCTACCATTCCACTGATCATCTGCAGGAGAACATTATAGATTCCGCCCTTTTCTTTCACACCCATAAGCACCTGTACAAAATTATTGACCGCCTCAAAGCACACTGCGGTCAGCAGCAATATTACAACATCCTGAAAAAAATCCAGCATGGTAAGTGCTTTTATACCGATCAGATATTCGGACATATTTTTTCCAAGATTAAATGATTCTGAAAAAAGATCCACACATAACGGCGCCAGCACGTTTCCAAACGGGATATATCCGATCATGGCATACCACGCATCCAGAATCACCCCATCATCTGCCATACTGCCCAGACCAACGGTAACCGCAGTTACGATTATAAAGGCCAGCAATGCAGCAGATATCACTTTTGTTACTCGATACATTTCATATCTCCTCCTTCCGTATGTGATAAGTATATCAAATCACTCCGGTTTTTGGTATAAAAAATCGGAAAAGGAAGGTAAAAAACATGTCGAGAATTGACCTTTTTTCCACATTGGTATACAATAAAAAGCAGCTTCATACAAACTATATTTTAAGGAGGATATCGCGTATGTCTCAGGGAACAAAATTTTGCAAACATTGCGGTCAGATCATTGATTCCGACTGTGTTGTCTGCCCAAAATGCGGAAAGCAGGTAGAAAATTTAAATTCTTATGGTGGTAATGGCAATGGTCCTATTATCATTAATAACAATAATAACAACAATAATAACTTTATGGGTGGTTACAATAGTGTGGTCAGCCCAAAAAGCTGGCTGGTAACTTTGCTTTTATGTCTCTTTGTCGGTGTATTTGGAATACATCGTTTTTATGCCGGAAAGATTGGAACTGGAATCATTATGATCCTGCTTTGCTGGACCGGGATCAGTGCGATCTGGGCTCTTGTTGATCTTATCATGATCATCCTGAGTAAATTTAAAGATGGCCAGGGACTTTTAATCCAGAGATAAGTTTTCTGTAAGCAGGCAGCACAGCCGGGTGATCTCCGGCTGTGCTGTCTTTTTTAACTGCATCAGGCTTGTTTCCGTTGACATCCCGTGCAACCATGAAACAGTCGCTGCTCGATCCTTCCGCATAAAGTTCAGGATGCAAAAAATAAAAAACGCCGGCGCCATATTTCAGTTATTGTTTATTTTTTCGGAGTTACCCGGAAAGTTCGGATCTCATAAGGACGTACCGTTACCTTAAGTTCTCCTGTCATTTCTTCGCCATCCGGATTTTCCATCAGATCCGTCTCCTGCCAGGAGTCTACCGGAAAACCAAAATTCAGCGTTACCGGGCCACGCATGCCTGCGTACTCGTGGAAACGGATGATCAGATCTTCGGAATCTTCTGCCTTCTTTATACAGTCAATGGCTACATGATCTGTATCTGCCTTGCAAAATGCAGACTGTACCTCTGCATCCACTGCCCCTTCCACAGTCCAGAGCGGATTGTTCAGTCTCCAGGCTTCTTTCTGCACACCGGATTCCTGCCAGCTACCACTGTGTGGATAAAGTGCATAGGTAAAATCATGGATTCCCTGATCTGCCGCATAATCCGGATGGATTCCACATTTGATCAGCGACATGCCAAGAACATATCCTTTGGCACTGTAGCCATATTTGCAGTCGTTCATCAGGCTGACTCCGTATCCGGTTTCGGAATAATCCGCCCACTGGTGAGCAACGGTTTCAAATTTTGCCATATCCCAGCTGGTATTCTCATAGGTCGGACGTTTTACATTTCCGTACTGGATATCAAAAGTTGTCTCGCTGGTACGGATATCCAATGGGAAAAGAACTCTCAAAAGCTGCTGATGCTCATGCCAGTCTGCATGGGTGACAAAGTCGATCCTGCGGTTGTCATTATAAAAACGGATTTCCTGTGAGATCGTGGAACCTTGATAATTCCAATCCATTTTTACTTTTGTCATCAAAGAAGATTTTTCCACAGAAACCGTTTTCAGATCATCTACCTCGTATCCTTTTTCCTGGTAATAGATATCAATATCCCAGGCATCATACTTCATCGGACGATCTTCATAAACTACCAGGTGGTTTCCTAATTCACCTGCCTTCAGGATCTCGCGGTCATTTTCCTTATCAAAAATAGAAGTCATACGGCCCTTTTTATCCCAGACAATATGATAAAATGGCGTATCCATTTCCCCAGTCCATTCTTCTGTGCAAAAACATTCCGCCTTGGTTCCAATTTTATAAGTCAGGGTTGTAAATCCGGCAGGCTCTATACCAGAAACTTTTACAAACCAGCCATCTTCCGTATATACAGCAGGCAGCTCTTTTCCATCTGCGGAAAACCAGCTTCCCTTTCTGCCCTCGTAAGCTTTTACTTTTGCTGTTACAATACCTTCGCCTGCAAAACTGCTGTTATTTACTACAGTTACAATGGAATCTGATTCTCTTACCAGAACCTTCAGAGCATTTTCCTCGATGGTATCCAGAATTTCATTGGCTTTTGCATACTCTGCCGTGGAATCCTCATATACTTCATGAATGGAAGATCCGGGAATGATATCATGAAACTGGTTTCTCAGTGCGATCTTCCATGCTTCATGAAGCTCTTTTTCCGGATAGGAAGAAAAATCTCCGGTCCTTATGGCTGCTTCACTGGCCAGCCATTCTGCCTCCCGCAGTTTCAGTTCGGTTTTACGATTATTTTTCTTATTCCGTGCCTGAGAAGTGTAGGTTCCTCTGTGATATTCCAGATACAGCTCGCCATCCCAGGTTGGTACATGACGGTCTGTAGACGCAATGGTCTTCTGAAGATTTTCGAAATAATCATAGGCCGTTCCAGGAATTACTTCCGGAAGTCCTGGCATAGCCTTCAGATGGCGTCCCATCTCCAGCATATCACGGTTCACTCCGCCGCCTCCGTCTCCGTTTCCGTAAGCCAGAAGCAGATCCTTATTGATCTCTTTATCATGGTAAAGATCCCATACCCCTTTTACAGATGCCGGATCGATAAGCCCATTATATGTATAACCACCATCATCGCCAAAAGTCGGAGTGCTCATAAAGTGCGTCAGTACTTCGGAACCATCCACACCGATCCAGCGGAAAGTATCGTGAGGCATATGGTTGTACTGGTTCCAGCTAATCTTAATGGTCATAAAATTGTCAATTCCGGAACGCTTCAGGATCTGAGGCAGTGCCCAGCTGTAACCAAATACATCGGGAAGCCAAAGAACATTGGCCGTTACGCCGAACTCTTTTTTGAAAAAGCGCTGTCCGTTCAGGATCTGACGTACCAGAGCCTCACCGGAAGAAATGTTGCAGTCAGCTTCCACCCACATCGCTCCGTTTGGTTCCCAGTTTCCGGATTTTACGGCTTTTTGTATCCGTTTATAAATATCCGGATAATCCGTCTTAATATAATCATAAAGCTGTGGCTGGGACTGGACAAAGGTAAACTCCGGATACTGCTCCATCAAAGTGCACATCGTTGAAAAAGTGCGGGCTGCTTTTTCCCTGGTGTGTTTCAGCTGCCAGAGCCAGGCTACATCAATGTGTGAATGTCCCACAGTATGGACTGTCACCGGGCTGGTCCACAAGATTCTGGAAACCTCCTTCTTCCAGACTTCCAGAGCTTTTTTCAGAGATCCATAAAAGGCATCAGAACCAGGCCTTCTCCAATCTATAGCCAGATGTGCACGATCCATAGCTGTCAGAAGATCTCTTCTTATGGAATCGTTCTCATCCAGCATACGCACAGTCTCAACAACCGCTCTGCTGCTGTAATAAAAATCATCCGCAACCTCATCCAGAACGGCAAGCTCTGCCTGTTTGAACTGATGAGTCTGTTGTGTTGGTACTCCGCCGCCTTCCAGTCCTGCCCAGAGGCGGATAGCCAGCTCCACTTTCGTACCGGCAAGCTCTGAAGGAAAGATCACTTCTTCATGGTAAGAACCGGTTTCGCAGTATGGCGAACCATTGACGTAGATCAGACCTTCGAATCCGGAATTCAGGCCCTCGCCGGTTTTTCCCATATTAAAAAGCCCGGCGATCTTTTTCCCCACCCATTCCGCCGGGATCTCTACGGACTGTCGGATCCACAGATAAGTGCCTCTTCCGATCCAGAAATCACCTTTTTTCAGAGTTCCCGTATAGACCACGCTTTCCGGCCGTTTCCCCACCGGCTCCTCCTCCGGCGTGCTCGCGTCAAATGACGGGATCTCCATCCGTTCTCTGTAACGGAGATCCTTTAACTGTTTTGTGTTTCTTTCCAGTTTTTCCAGTGTAAAAAACATTTGCTACATTCCCCCTTGTCTGCAACCTGTTTATTTCTTGTTTTTTCTTATCTCCTCATATACCCCATATCCGAGAAACAAAAGTCCGACGATCAGTGCAACAGCAGAAGTGATTGACAGGAAAGGCCCCACATACCCCAGTCCGGCAGCAAATAATGTGGCATCCCAGGTATTCACACCGCTCATAAATATCGCAGCTGAGATGTATTTTGCAGAGATCAGGATTGCCGATATCAGACAGAAAACTGCGCCGATGCCTTTATTATTCATTTTTTGTTCCTCCTTTTCTTGTGGTTGATAGGTAGAGCATATCATATATGTAGGGTGTATTGCTACTCTATTCAAATTTTTACCTATTTTTTCATACGTGCGAAATAAACAGACCAATCATCCCAACGCCACATCTAATATCATCATAAAGGAAAAACCTGTTGCAAAAAATATGGTTCCAATATTCGAATGCTCCCCTGTTGACATTTCCGGGATCAGCTCCTCAACCACTACATAGATCATAGCACCGGCAGCAAGACTGAGTAAATACGGCAAAACCGGAATAATAAGATCCGCTGCCAGAATTGTGAGTATTGCTCCAAAAGGTTCTACAATTCCTGACAGGACACCACTTATAAATGCCTTTCCTTTTCCCATGCCTTCAGAGCGAAGGGGCATGGAAATGATCGCACCCTCCGGAAAATTCTGAATTGCAATTCCTATAGAAAGTGCCATCATTCCCTTAAATGTGATATGAGTATTTCCTATGAGATATCCCGCGCAAACCACGCCAACCGCCATTCCTTCCGGAATATTATGTAACGTTACTGCCAGGACCATCATTGTCGTTTTCTGAAACTTACTCTTCGGACCTTCGGCGCTGTCACTGTACTGGTGAATATGTGGAATCACATGATCCAGCAAAAGCAAAAACAACACTCCTGCCCAAAAGCCTGCCACTGCCGGTACAAAAGAAAATTTTCCCAGTTTTCCCGACTGTTCAATTGACGGAAGCAAAAGGCTCCAAACAGAAGCAGCCACCATAACTCCTGACGCAAAGCCAGTCAGTGCCCTCTGCACGTGTGCATTTAAATTTTTTTTCATAAAAATCACACAGGCCGCTCCCACAGAAGTACCCAAAAACGGGATCAGAATTCCATAGAATACATTTATGTTCATTTTAGCGTTCCTCCTTTTTGTCATATGTTAGTTATAGCTAACTTATTGTTTTAAAAGAAGCCATGTGAATTTCTAATATTCTTATCCACATGGCCTTATTTGTTTAAGTATAGCACTTTCATTTTATTTCCACAAGACACTTCTTAATTTTCTGAACTCATGCTTGTGTGTCAAGCGGATATTCGCAATCCGCTTCGCTACTTGCTCATAACCAAATATATTATTATCTCTCCGCTCCATATTTATCTTTTCTCGAAATCAGCGCTATCGTCTCAACGGTACTCTCTTTGTCCCAACAAAGTTCCTGTGTCTCCCTGTCTCCGAAATACACCGGAAAACGGAACTTTATGTGCTTTAGGAATCTGCCATCTGGCTGCTCCTGCTCATAAATGTCCACCTGTTCTACAAAGCTGTTAAGAAATTCTT
>ERZ826764.1791-NODE-1791-length-23269-cov-4.909968_pt1 | contig 23269 bp, 29 predicted proteins | sample MGYA00519870_ERZ826764 | MGnify/ENA primary metagenome ERZ826764 (study PRJEB31778, sample SAMEA3449239) | human gut metagenome | biome: human gut; feature: human-associated habitat; material: faeces | place: United Kingdom | collected 2010/2012 ...
AAGAAAATGAAAAAAAGATGAATAACAAGAATAGTAATGAACTTATTTGCAGATGAAATAGAACAACAAGCCATTGAGCGAATACGGAAATTCGCAAAGATATCAAGAACAATGGGATTTGAGGTGCGGTTAGGCTTCTCCGGTGGGAAGGATAGTCAAGTGTGCTATGACTTGTGTAGGCGTAGCGGCATAGCGTTTACGGCGTACTTCAACCACTGCTTCGAGAGTAACACCACCATCCGTTTTATCCGTAATAATTATCCGAATGTTATTTTCCGAAGAGAAGTCAAGGAGGGCTTTATCCGCAACATCCGTGTGAACCACAAAGGTTTCCTCCCCACCGTACAATCCGCTTACTGCTGCGAAGACTACAAGCACAACAGGAAATTCGTTGATGCCTGCTCCATTGTCGGCGTGCGTAAGGAGGAGAGCGCGAAGAGAAGAGAACGGACGACGTTCGGGGTAAAAAACAAGACCGTGATGAAACGCAACAAGGCTTTGTTCGATGAGTACTTCGAGGAGCATTGCCAGTCCACTGGGACGTCAAGTATAATTCAGTTGAAGCCCATCATTGATTGGACGGATAAAGAAGTTTGGGATTACATTCGCAAATACAATCTGCCTGTCAATACAGAGTATCAATACAAAAGTCGTGTCGGTTGCATCGTATGTCCGAAAGCTAACTTTACCTCCAATTACATAGGCTTGATGAAACATCCAAAACTAATAGACGCTTTTATTATGGCAAGAGCAAAAGGAGGTTTAAAGTTTGACTGGATTATTTCAAGTGAAAATAGAGATTGCTCTGATGATAAATGCTACTATATATGTCGTTGGCTTAATCATTCTTTTATGCCATTTACAAAGAGGCAAGAGGAATTATATCAGAAAGTGAAAAGTATATATAACTCAAAACAATAATAAAATGGAACTAATAGCATTGGTTGTGATCGGTGGATTCTTATGGTGGATTGCCGATTCTTTGGATGAGATTAAGAAAATGAAAAAAAGATGAATAACAAGAATAAAAAGGAATATTATGGAAAATGAACAATATCTATGTATTAATTGCGCTAAAAAGATAGAATGTTATGGACCTGACATCAAATTAGAAGAACCAGATTTATGTATTCCTATAAGCTGCATAGATTATCAAGATATAGAAGAGAAATTTAATTAAAATATCAAAATGAAGAAAATACTATTTATCTGTACACTTCTTGTCTTGATGGCAGGATGCGTTACACCGAGAAAATATAAAGAGAACCGCTTTACGGAGCAATTTCAACAAGCGGATTCAATGTTTAATCAAAAATATTTATTAAAATGAAAACATTAGATGAAAAGGCTGCCGAATATGCAGCAAAGTTATGTAATCAAACAGGTAGCTATACCAAAGGCGAGATTGAAACAGCCTATGTTATAGGTGCAGTTGGAAAAGAAGCATTGGCATCTGGCGAAATCGGAACATTTAGTCAAGCTATTGTTTCTTTACAACGCGGTTCAAATATAGCTCGTAAGGAATGGGGCGGTAAATGCTTTATTGTAAAGCAGATTAATTCTGATATACCATCAAACATCGTACCCAATATGCAATCACTGCCGGATGCAGCTAAGAAAGAAATTGGTAAGCATGCGGACGGTTCAATCCATTACCGGGAACAATGTTTAGTTGTGTATCCGGATGCGGAATATGGGTGTATGGCTACAAACTATGTACCTGATTGGCAAGATATGTTTTCCAATGATTGGATAATAGTTGAGTAGTCACACTGCCATACGGTGGTTGAATGTCTACCGTATGGCTCAAAAGAATTCAATAAAATAAAATAACGAATAAAACCTTATGGTGTATAGGCAACCATACAATAACATGATTAACGAATTTGATAAGTATTTTAAAGCTGCTGCAATTTTAGTAGTTGAAAGACAAATGCCAAATACATCATTGATACAGCGTAAATTTAGAATTGGATATAATCGTGCTGGTAGAATCATTGGGCAGTTAGAAGAAGCTGGCATTATTGGAAAGTTTAAAGGGACTGCTGTACGTGACTTATTGATAAAGGATATCGCTTCACTTGAAGAACGTTTATCAGATTTTGAACTTGGTGAGCAAACAATGTCTGATCCGACATGGGATAATAGAGATTGGATATAACCCTCATAATAAGAATAGTAATGGATCAATTCGAGGAACAACTCGGAATGATATCCAATTAACATAGTTACTAACCCTTTAAAATGAATGAACAATGAATAAAATACATCAAGTATGCAGTGAATGCAAGCTATTCACCAACGAAGACTCATTCGGAGACGGATGGTGTGAATTTCATCAGAAGGAAACATTCTGTGAAAACGGAGCTTGCGAGGATGGAATAGAAATGACCAATGAAAACACTTTTAAGAATGGGAAAGAAAAAGAAGATTTTGACTAAAAAAGTATATTCCCGGATCACACCGGAGAATTATAAACGATTGGAAACCATAGCCTCAAAATACGGATTCAACAGCGTATATGAAATTGTACAAAGTTTGATACATTGTTTTCTTCGTGCATCGGACCCTGAGAATGATCCTCAAACAGAAGTCCTTCCTTACGATATAGAATGTATGTTTAATGAACTTTCAGAAGCTGAAAAGCATGTAGAATTTAACAAGCCAAAGCGTAGATGTTCTTGTAAATCAGTAAGCAATGAGTAGAAACAAAACATATATCAAATATATCAATTCCAAAGAATGGAAATCTTTGCGAATTAAAAAGCTCATTAATACCCCTATATGTGAATGCTGTGAAAAAGATGGAAGGATTACAGTAGCTACAGAAGTACATCATATAACACCTGTAGAATCAGTTGCATCAGCAACTCAGATGAAGCAGCTAATGTTTAATTATTCCAATCTAATGAGCGTATGCCATGCTTGCCATTCCGATATTCATCGAAAAATGTTTAGCCACTCCAAAGCTGCAATTAAAGCCAATAACAAAAGGATAACCGAGTCGTTTGTAGACAAGTTTCTAAAATAAAAAGAAAAGGGAATAGTTATTTGCTATTCCCTTAATTGCCTTTGCACGGTTCACAGGCAAAGGCGGTGTCAGATAACAGCTGTATTAACCAACTGAAAGTGAACCGATTTTATTCCCAATATCCTTTAAGGCACGATTAAAGATTTCAAGTTCTTTCTCATTCAGAGTATATACTTGACCTCGGACTTTATACCCGTTAATACGTTGATATAACCAGGCTCGACTCTTGCCAAAGTAATTCTTTGCAATATACGACACGGGTATTAAGTCTACAATATCATTCATCTGTTCCCGTATTGTGAGCTTTCGTTCTATTGCTTTGACATTATTAGTGATAGTATCAAGAGCCTTATCTAAGTGCTTTCTAATGGCTTCTTTCTCTTCCGGCTTGGTGTATAAAGCCTTCATCTCGTACAAGTGTGCATCAAGTTCATCTCCATGCAAACTATCCATCTTTAACAAGTCTTCTTCTAATGTTCTCATATCATTATTTGAGTTATGCTCCTCCGAAGAGGAGCGATTACTACTTCTTTAATTTCTCTTTTCTTTCAAGGAGTTCTGATATTCTTTCGAGTATCGCATCAGTACGTTCTTCATCATCTTCTTTTCCAATCTCCAGTATAAGTACCTTGCGTTTCCATTCTCTAAGGTTTTGTTTCTCCTTCTCTATTTCGAACTCAATCTGTTCCAGTTCATTCAGTTCTCTCATGACTTTGTTTTAAAAGGTTAATACTTTGTTTATCTGACACTACAAAGATACATAATCATTTGTATATGTACAATAGAATGAGATATTATTAAATAGCTTGATCAAATAAATAGGGATTTCCCTATTATCATCTTAATTGTGAATATTAATTAAAATTAACTATTTATTCATGCAAGGGGGTATCATTTTTTTACAAGCCCGTGCTCCCCATTGAAACCCACGCCTTCCCTTCCGCGCACACGCGGCACAAATTATACCCGTGGGGGGTAATACGAAAGTGTCACCCATATACGTCAGAAAGCGCGTACATATAAAAAGACGCATGGAAATCTACGAAGATATAGAGAAAAAAATACGAAAAGCAATGAGAGAACAAGGGACTTATTCTAAGGCAATGGAAATTTCCATCTCTCTTGCTGCCGGCTCATATATGGCTTATCTGAAGGCCCGGGACGAAGTCTCCAAATTGGATAAGGTATGCATGACAAGAATCAGCCGCGAAAATAATGAGTATAAAGTGGTCAATCCCGAATTTTCCGTAATGCAGGATGCGGCCGAACAAACCCGCAAGGCATTGCGAGAGTTACGTTTAACCCGTGCTACCATAGAAGCGGATGATGAAAACGATGAAGTAGACGAACTGATTAAAAAAGTCGAAAATGCTGGAAAAGAATGATCTCATACAGCTAAAGGCCCGGACACTTGAAAGATTACAGGAAGTCAATGTCGAGGATTATACGCTTGACCAAACGGATATCAGGTTGAAGGATTATGTGAAATCAGCGATAAGTCATCCTGACGATCATAATTTGTATGAGCTGTTATCTATCCTTCGCTTCTTTCGTTTGCTGGATGCGTATATTTTCAAACCAACAGAGGTCAAGAAGTTTATCGTATTCTACGAGAATCTAAAATTTTCGGGATTGAAAGGACGCGTAAAGTATCGTCTTACCCCAATTCAGGTATTTCAGTTTGCCAATATCCTTGGTTTTTACCGTACGCCCGAAAAAAGGCTTTGCAGGGACGCCCTATTATTCGTACCACGTAAGTATAGCAAAACGACATCGGTTGCTTCACTGGCAATATATGATTTACTGTTCGGTGATGCTAATGCGCAGGCATATGTAGCTGCAAATAGCTATGATCAGGCTCAGATATGTTTCGGAGAAATAAAGAATATTTTGAAGAGTCTTGACAAGCGGTTTAAAAACTTCAAAATAAACCGGGAACAGGTATTTAGCAAAAGGCGGGGAAGAACGTCTTTCGCCAGATGCCTTGCGTCGAATCCCGACAAGCTGGACGGACTCAATGCGTCCACCGTTATTCTTGATGAATTCAGCCAGGCAGATAGTGCCGAGCTGAAGAATGTCCTTACATCGTCTATGGGTGCCCGTGTCAATCCTATGACTATTGTTATTACAACAGCCAGCGATAAATTGGAAAGTCCGTTTGTGAATATGCTCAATTCATATAAGGCAGTACTCCGTGGAGAAGTAGAGAACGACTCCATCTTTGCGCATATCTTTGAACCGGATGTCAATGATGCCGAAGATGATCCGCACACCTGGGCAAAGGTACAGCCTCACCTGGGAATCACAGTACAGGCGGATTACTATGAGAATGAGTACAGGAAAGCCCAGATGACCGCAGAGGACATGCTTACTTTCAGAACCAAGCTGTTGAACCTGTTTGTGCAGGATGAGGCCAAAGTGTGGTTTACTTCCGGAGAAATAGAGGCTATGTGCAAAGACGACAATGATTTGAAAACACTGAAAAATCGTCCGGACGCGATGGTCGCAGTCGATTTGTCCGTTTGTGATGACTTTAGTTCTGTAAGCTATAACATTTACTTGCCTGAGATCAAGATGTTTCATATTCACAATGATTATTACTTCCCGCGTAAAATGCTGATATCTCATCCGAATCGTGAATTATACGAAAGATGGGCAGCAGACGGATATCTTCGATTATGTGACGGAAATGTGATAGACTACCGGATGATAGTAAATGACATCAATGCCCGCAATAGGGAAAGCATACGGATACTTAATATAGGATATGACCCTTACAAAAGTATGGAATTCGTGAATATGATGGGTGCCAGTGGTGCAAAGAAAGTGCTCCAGCCAATAAAACAAACCTACGGGACATTTACCAGCCCGGTTGAAAGTTTCGAAATAGCAGCAAGGACCGGACGTGTTACCTTTAACTACAATCCGATCAACTGGTATTGCTTCGGTAATGCTGTCATTGACGAAGACAGGCTGGAGAACAGGAAGCCCATTAAAAAATCTCAGAATGCTAAAATAGACGGTACTGTGACATCGGTAATGACCTTTTACTTATATAATAATTTCAGAAAATGAATAACAGCTTAAAGTTTTGGAAAAGAAAAACGGATACAGCACCCGTTGAAGAGCCTGTCAAGGAGAGAGGATACTTCGAATCTGTAGCTTCACCAGATGTAACAGTACGCAATATAGCTGCAAAAGCCCAAACAGTTGAAGGGCCGGAAATGGCGATGAAGCTAGCAACCGTATATCGGTGCGTATCCATACTTAGCGGTAGTATTGCCTCCCTGCCTCTGCAGGTGAAAAGAAAGAAAAACGGCGTCTTCATGGTGGATGAGGCCAGTGAACTCAACTACCTGTTATCTGTTGCACCAAACAGCAGGCAGACTGCATATGAGATGATAAGAAACGCCATCATACAGACAGTTAATCTAGGGAACGCCTATATCTATCCGGACTGGTCGGAAGGAGAGCCGAAAAGTCTGACATTACTGAGTCCTGGCAGCGTTACTTATGATAAGTTTTTGAACTTCTATATCGTAAACGACCCCATTAACGGTATATATAAATCTCTTGAATGCGATGAAATTATTCATCTTCGCAATATAAGCCTGGATGGCGGATATACAGGAGAGAGTACAATCCGATATGCCTTCCGGATTATGAGTGTGGCGTACAGCGCAGACGAGAAGAGTCTTGATATGTTTCAGCCCGGCAGCACATATTCGGGATTTATCAGTGGTAACGACGATGATCAGACAACCGGATACGAACAATACAACGAAACCCAGCTGAAGGATGTTTCCGACCGTTTCCGGAAAGAATTGAGATCCGGTGAAAGAATCACATATCTTCCCGGACAACTAAGATTCAACCAGCTTTCCATGTCCCCTGCTGATATCCAGCTGTTGGAGAAGCAAAAATTCTCTGTTTTAGACCTGTGTCGCTTTTATGGCGTCCACCCTGACAAAGCATTTGCCGGACAAAGTCAAAATTATAAAGCCAGCGAGATGAGTCAGGTGCAATATATGACTGATACCATCCAGCCTTATTTGCGGCAAATTGCAAATGAGTTCTTTGTGAAATTAATCCCCAGGAGTGTTGCCGCGAAATATCGCATTGAATTTGATCTGGAAGCATTCTATCAGACTGACTTGGAAACGATGGCATTAAACATGGAGAAGTGTATCCAGTATGGAATTTATACAGTGAATGAATACCGCCAAAAAAGGGGAATGCCGCCTGTGGATGGAGGAGATGTCGCAATGATAAGCTGCAACGTAGCTCCTATCAACAGTCCGAAAATAAACGGTGAAGTGTTAAATAATAGCAATAACGGAGATAAAAATGAGGAAAAACCGCAAGAAGTGCCACCCAAGAATAAGGAAACGTCAGCAGTATAAAAGGAACAAGCATGGAAAATTTGGAAATCAGAAGTTTTGGCGGTGAGGCATCTCCCAAATTGGTATCGGAAAGAACAATTGAGGGATATGCGGTAGTAGTTGGTCAAGAGAGCAAATATATGTATGATCCTGTATTGCGTAAATGCTTTATTGAAATCATAGAGGCAGGAGCTGTTGACGAGGAACTGATCAAACGCAGTGATATCAGAGCGCTTCTGGAACATAACAAAGAAAGACTCCTCGCTCGGAGTGGCATGGGAAGCGGATCGCTGAGACTCCACCTGGATAATTACGGTTTGGGATATGCTTTGGACGCTCCTGATACTCCTGATGGAAAATTTGCCGTTGAAATGGTGAAAAGAGGAGATTTGTTCGGATCATCTTTCGGATATCGGACCGATGAGCGGAAAAACGTCGAATGGATAAAACGGTCTGACGGAATTTTGCTTAGAAAAGTGCATAAAATTGATATGATCAGTGAAATAAGCATCGTGGCAAGCCCGGCTTACATCGGAACACAAGTGAATGTACGAAGTATAGAAGACACCTTCGAACATCCGGACGAGAGTTATAAAAAAGAAATAGAAGAATTACGTAAACTATCAAAATTTTAATCATGAAAAAAGAAATCAGAAGAAACAGAGCGAGAATCGCTGAAATCAATGCTCGGTTGGGCGAAATGGCTGACTTATTGGATACCAATAAAAGAAGCCTGACACCGGATGAAATTACAGAAAAAGAGGCTTTGGTACAAGAAAAAGAAATTCTCCAATTGCGTACGGCCCGTATGGTAAATGATGAAGAACGCGTATCCGAACAGGAGATGCGCTCTGAAGTTGCTTTTGCCGGAGCGGTTGCCTCATTTGTGCACAACCGTTCTCTTCCAGAAGGATGCGACGGGATCATGAATGGAAATTCCATAGATATTCCTTTGACCCGTGCCGCTACGATTCAAGACACCACCACCGTGGCGCCTCTCATTCCGATGACCATCGGGGAAATCATCCAGCCTTTGGAAAAAGGCTTAATCTTGGGTAAGGTGGGGTGCAAAATGCAGTACGGTCTTGTAGGTGACTGGGTATTGCCTGTTGTTGCCGGCATTGAAGCTACTATCGAGGATGAAAATGCGGAGGTAGCAGACACCACAATTGACATCTCTAAAATTAAGCCGTCTCCCAAACGGGTATCATTGGCTATCCCCGTAAGTAATCGTGCGATAGATCAGAGCAATAGTGCATTGCTTGAAATCGTACGTACCCAAATGACAATGGGATTAGAGCGATTGCTGAACAAATGGATGTTCCAGACAACCAAGATTACCTCAAAGGCGTCTGATGGTTGCTTTGTAGCTGCTACAGCTGCCCCGGCAGTTACTACCGCAGCGGGTGCTGACTTTACATGGAAGAACGTGGTGGCTTTGAAGGGAGCTGTATTAAAAACAGGTGTCGTCTTTGACGGAACAGCAGCCTATGTCTGTTCGGCAACGACTTACGCTGAACTGGAAGCTACCCCGAAAGATGCCGGCAGTGGTTTGATGATTCTTGAAAACGGGAAAATCAACGGATATCCGGTATTCATGACAGAATACATTGGAGACGGTGTTCTCGGATTCGGTATATTCAACTACGAACTTGTGGGGCAGTTTGGGAAAATGCACATGATAGTAGATCCGTATACAGGTGCAAAGAAAAACCTTATCTATTTCGTACTGAATACGGATTTCGATATGCTGACTGTACGTACGGAGGCTTTTGCCATAGCAAAGAAAACTCCGAAAGCTTAAAAACATAGGGACGGCAGCCCCGTCCCTTTACTTCAACAAGGCATGAAACAGTATATTACCCTAGAGGAAGCTAAAATGCAAATTCCCGGATTTGTGGATTATGGAGAGCAGGACGAGTATATAACGGGATGCATCCTGGATGCCCAGGCCGCACTTGAAACCCGCCTGCAATCTTCTCTATCAGAATATGAGGATGAGCAGGGATGTATTCCCAGAGATTTGAGACGGTCTATCCTGATAACTATCAGTGATTTCTATGATAACCGTTCCGATATTGTGTTTTCTAAGCCTTACAGCATAGGAAGAGCTGCCGCATTGTCGGCTCCATTTATAAAATTCAGAGGAGCAGAAGAGGATGGTACCACGTGAAAGAATAACGTTCGAAAAAGAAACGAAGGGGAAGAATCCCAACGGATCACCTCGGAAGTCTTACGATCCAATCCCGGGATTATCAAACGTACCAGCGGAAAGACGGAAAGCGCAGCCGAATATAGGGGATGGATTAAATGCGAAGGAGGAATTCATTGATATGAAAATTGTGCTATGGTGCAGATTTCATCAAAAAATGATGGAGGCTTTCCGCATCGCGTATAACAATCAATTTTATCGGATAATTGACATAAACAGGAAATATCAGGATAACAGTTGCCTGATAACTTGTATAAAAAGCGATACGTAATGGATATACTCACAGTCAAGCAACTTGATACGGACAAGGTTAAAGACCTTGTGTACGGTCTTGAAAACTTCGAAAAGGATAAGACTGTACGTGCCGGTTTATACGCCGGAGGCTCTATTCTGCAACGAGGTGGAGTGATGAGGCTGAAATCACGCATGAAATCTCCTTATGGACATAAAGGAAATCTTATCAAAGCTTTTCGTGTACGAGTGAAGAGAAAAAAACTGGGAGTATTGTCTGGATTTGGTTATCCGATAGGAAATCATAGCTGGCTTCTGGACCAGGGAACAAGAATTCGCCGCACCAAGAATTACGCCCGTAGAGGACACGGACCGGCTTTGCGTTATTGGGAAGACACTCGGACAGAAGATGGAAGTAAAGCCATGAATGCGGTGATGGACGGGATAGTACGGGCAGTTGAACGAATGGAAAATGGTAAATCATGAAAATTAGTCATTACGAGGCATCGAAGGAAATCAGAGGCGTATTATTGGATGATGCGTCTATTGTGGAAGCGGTCGGTGATAATGTTTTTCCGCTTGTAGCGGACGAAGGAACGGAAGGAGACTATATCACCCTGCAACGGGATGGATTCATACAGGATACGACCAAGATGGGAGTTGCCAGAAGAGATCCGTATGTATATGTCTGCGTAGTGAGTGCCGACAGCCAACGGTCGCAGGATATAGCCGGACTGGTCGTTAAGGCTCTTGAAGGAAGGTATACGGATCCGGAGATGGAGATACGCCTGGAAGATGACACAGAGGAATATGAGGCAGGAAAATATATACAAGTCATGAAGTTTTTAGTGAGACTGTAACGAGAGTGATTAATATAGAATTTTAAAATAATAAATTGAAAATTATGGCAAAAAAGTATGATTCAAGTAGTGATATGATCGTTGGTGACAGACTGATGGTCTATATAGAAAGTACTCCGGCGGAGGGTGAGAATCCGGCAGTTATGACACCAATCGCGTTCGGCACGTCATGCGGTATTGATATTTCGGCGGACACTATTGATACGTCAAACAAGATGTCGGGTAATTGGAAGGACTTTCTAGTAGGGCAATTAGGGTACACGGTATCTTGTGAAAGCATGTTGTCCTTAAAGACCGGACACGCCTCTTTTACCACACTTAAAAAGATGATGGTAGAGCGTAAGCCTATCCCGTTCGTTCTTGCAAAAACGGAAGAAGCTGACGGGGATTTCCCAAAAGGAGAAGAATACGTTAAAGGAAAAGCAATTATTACTTCCCTGTCTCTGAAAGCGGATAATGGTGCTATTTGTACAAGCTCCATATCCCTACAGGGTACAGGACCTTTGGAAGATGGAGTTGCATAAGGAAGAAATAAAAGAAATATCAGTAAGGCGGTCCCATGATGGCCGCCTTTTTTAATAGCGGTACAATGAAAATTGGATTAACAATAAAATCAATCGTTCGCTGGGAGCAACTTCGGAAGAAATCATTCTCCCTAATGGATTATTCAGACCGGGAAGACGTAGATGCCCTACTGTACACAACAACGATCTGTAACAGCGAAGGGGTGATGTATACCCTCGATGTCTTCCGGAAGACCCTTTCAAATGAAAAATTGGTGCGAGAGATGGTATCAAAGTTAGAACGGGAAATAGCAGTATTAAGCCAGTTTCAAAAGAAACAGGAAAGTACGGGAAAGGGTAGTAATGAGGGCACCCCGGAAATGATAGGCAGTATTGTTTCTACACTTGTTATGTCCGGATTAGATGCGTATTATGCATTCAACGAAATGGAATTATGCGATCTTCCGCTCTACATAGAAGCGTATGAAAAAAAACGTAAAGAAGACATGGAAAGTGCAAGGATATGGACATACCTCACCATTCTCCCTCATATCGATGCCCGAAAGATGAAAAATGGGGCAAGAGATCTGATTATATTTCCATGGGAGGAAGAAGAAATGAAGAAAGACGCGGAGCGCGTAATGAGAGAGAATGAGGATAATTTAAAGAAATTCCTTGCTGGGGAATTATTTGATATAAATAAAGTAAACTGGTCAAAAAGAGAAGAATAATGGCAGGACGTTTAAGTTTCAGTATAGCGATAAATCTCTTAACAGAGAATTTCAAAAGAGGAACGAATCAGGTAAAAGCAGCCTTTCGTTCTATGCAGATGCAGATTCTCACCTTCGCTGCGGCATTAGGTGCAGGCGGCATTGGCTTAACCAATCTAGTCTCCCGATTCATCAATGTAGCGAGAGAAACAAACCGTGTTACCACCGCATTGAAGAATGTCTCCGGCACGATGTCCCAATATGCGGATAATCAGAAATATCTGCTCGATCTGGCTAAAAAATACGGATTAGAGATTAATGCTCTGACGGCTAACTACGCAAAATTCACGGCGGCTGCTTCCATATCCGGTATGTCCATGATCGATCAACGAAAAGTATTCGAATCCGTCTCTCGGGCATGTACGGCCTTCGGTATGAGTGCGGACGACAGTAATGGAGTTATGCTTGCATTATCTCAAATGATGAGTAAAGGTAAAATTAGCTCGGAAGAACTTCGTTTGCAAATGGGAGAACGTCTTCCTGTTGCTCTTCAGGCTATGGCAAAAGCTGCAGGTGTTTCTGTTGCCGGTCTGGACAAGTTGCTCAAACAGGGTAAACTGATGAGTAAGGATGTGCTTCCTAAATTTGCTGAGGCACTTAATGAGATGATTCCTAACGTTGATACTGATAACTTGGAAACATCTGTAAATCGCCTGAAAAACGTCTTTACAGAGTTAGTGAACGGCACGGATATACAAAGTAAATATAAAGCTCTGATAGACTGGCTGACCAATATTGTTAAATCGGCTGCTGACAATATAAAAAGCATTGTTACCTATCTTGTTGCAGCTGTTTTAGTCATGGTTACAAGTCGGCTGGTCAATAAAATTATTTCCTCTATTGCCAAAGCCGAATTAGCCGCTAAGTCAGCAGCACGTCGGGCGGCCAAGGATGCAGGGCAGAAGTTTGATGAAGTTGCATGGAAAGCGCAAAAGACTGGCGCTTCTATCAAAATGGCTTTCAGCAAAGCAATGTTATCAATTAAGGCAACTCTCATTTCTATGGCTCCAACAGCAATACTTGCGGTCATAGGAGCTATCGTTGCTAAGTTTTATAATGCTTATAAAGAGTCACAACGAATAAAGGGCTTGTTTAACAGTTATCTGAATCGAATGAATCATGCGGCAGAGTCGAACTCAGAAATCGTAAAAGTTAAAGCCTTGTTATCGGAGTACAATAAAGTTAATTCATCACTAGATTACAAAAAACAAATATTAGGGAAAATCAATGGTATTCTCGGTACTGAGCTAAAAACCAACCAAGATGTAAACAAAGAAATATCTAAACGCATAGAATTGCTTGAAAGTGCAGCAAGAGCCGAACTGGCAGCAAAAGAAGTAGCAGAAAGCGAAAATGAATTACGCAAAATAGGCTCAAAATCCTACAACGGGAAGACAGTACAGGAATTGGCTCCTGATTGGGAAATAGCTCGCGGAGATTTGGTTAAAGAAGAGAGGTTTAAAGCAAAGCATAAAGTGTCAATGGTTGACGCTATAGGATTTGAAAATGGCTTAAAGGATGATTTGAACACTTATATTGAATTCTCAAAAATACTCAGTGATGCGAAATTGAGATTAGGAAATGAGATTTCTAGAAGCACAACAATTACAACACCAACAACTGATCCGGACGATGACAAAAAGAAAAAAACTCATCTTCAGAAACAGCAAGAATCTTATGATAAACAATTTGAGGAGCTAGGCGCTGAGTTAGAGATCGGAAAGATCACTCAGGCAGAGTATAATAAAGCCCTGGGAGAACTGAACATCAAGATGTACGCCCAAGCCAAAGGAACAGGTGATAAAGAAGTACTTGAGAGTCAATATTTTCAGAATCTTAAGACCGCTGCTGAGAAAGCGATAAGAAATCAAGATAAGAATGCCGCTCTTGTTGAGTTTGAGAAGGTGCAGAAGGATTACAATACAAAGGTCAGGGAAGCCCAAGCACAGCAAGCCAAAGGTCTTATCTCTCAGAAAGAATTGAATTCCAATATAGTTTCACTTTCCGTTGAAGCGGCTAAATCTGCTGCTGGCATTAAAGGCATTGGAGATGAGGCAGATGTATTTATTTCAGTTATGCAGCTGAATGCAAAATTACTTGCTACTGCAGTTAAAATAAAGCCTCGCGATACAACCTTTGACTACAAGAAAACCAAAGCTGATATCGCCTCTGAAAATCTAGACAAGGCAAAAGAATTAGCAGATAAATACAAAGAGGAAGCAAGAATCATCGGAGAAACGCTGTCAGATGAAATCGCCAATGCTATGGCCAACGTTCCATCAATGGAAGAAGCATTAAAGTTAGCGCAAGTCCAGGAAGACATTAAGAACTTCGGCAAGGAGTTAGATGAGTCATTGTATTCAGGTGTGAAAGATATTGCAAGCGGTTCCGATCGGATAGTTAATGCTTTCAGTAATCTTCGGGATGTAATGAATGATGTTGATGCAACTGAATGGGAAAGGATTATGGCCATTTGGAATACGCTTACTAATGTGATTGATTCGTTTATGTCAATCTGTAAAATGATTGAAAACATTACAGAGCTGACTAATAAACTAACTAAAGCAAAAGAGATAGAAGGGGTTATCGAGAAACAAGCGTCAGACAAAAAAATTATAGGAGCCGTTAAGGAAATGGCTGTAGACACAGCGTCTGCGGAAACGAAAAAAGCAAATTCACGCGGAGTAGTTGCAGCTAATACAGCGGAGGCTGCAACAGCGGCTGGAAAAAGCGTAGCGGGTATACCGATCGTTGGTATAGCATTAGCAGCTGCTGCTGTTGCCGGTATCGTTGCTCTATTCGCCACCCTTCCTAAATTTGCAAGGGGTGGTATTATTGGTGGCGGCCCTACTTCGGGTGATAAAATGCTAGCCCGTGTCAATGCCGGTGAAATGATACTCAATCAGGGACAGCAATCCCATTTATTCGAAGCGATTAATTCTGGAAGATTGGGCGGAGGTGGAAATATATCCTCATCGGTAACAACCAGGGTCCGGGCAAAGGATCTGATTCTGACTATCAACAATGAACTTAAATCACAAGGGAAAAAGCCTATATCATGAGCTATAGATTAATATATACAGTACCATTCGCTTCGTTAGAAAATATACCTTGCGTAGTTGAAATAGAAAAAGAAAACTACTTCGGTGAGATCACTGAACTCCAAGGTGGTTCTTCTCCATTTACAGTTGATATAGCGGACGAAGATTTTCTATATATTCCTACTCGGTTCAGCACAGCTAAAATATCCATTGTAGGGAGTGATTATCTACAAAGCCTGTTCTCTACCGCCTATCAGCAATACCGAGTAACGTTTAAAAAGAATGGGGTGGTTACCTGGTGCGGATTTATCAAACCGGAGCTTTACACTCAGGATTATAGCTCCAAAACATTTGAATTAGAATTAGAATGCATGAGCGCCATGTCTTCACTGGAATTTATAGACTATGAGCAAGCGAAAGATACTAGAGAATTTATATCTTTTTGGGATATACTAAAAAAATGCATCTCTGCGGCATCTGGACAATATACCGCCGTGTACATTCCTCATGTTTATGCGAAAAATAAAGCCGATTACGATATGCAATTAAACATATTAGAACATCTAACGGTTAGCGAACAGGACTTCTTTGACGAAGATGATAAACCTATGAAGTTAAAAGAAGTGTTAGAAGAAGTCTGTAAGTTTCTTAACTGGACCTGTGTTGATTGGAAAGGTGAATTGTATTTCGTTGACATAGATCATAGTGGAGAATTTTATAAATATAGTTCTGATCTTTACAATAAAACAGGAAATGTTTCACCTGCCTTCATTAACATTCAGAAAAAAGACTATACAGGAAAGGATAATACGTTAGACATTCTCCCTGGATGTAATAAAGTTACGATAAGATGTAGCAATTACCCAGTTGGCGAACTGGTATTGGATGAGGATTTTGAGAGTCTAAAGCAATTAAGTACTATTGATAATTCAACGGGGGCACGATCTTCTCGAAGAATTTTCCTCTCTCCTAACCGGTGGAATATGTATTTATATGATGGAGATGAAGTCATTGGAAATGACGAAATTGAAAACTATAAAGATAGAGCTAGATCATTAGAAGGTGCAATACTAATGAAATGCTGTGCATATAATCAACATCAGAACGCAGGCGGCGAATGGATTCCTGATATTACCGATTATTCATTTAGCAATGCTATTCAAATAAGGTATCCTGAAAAAGCGCATAATCCAATAACGCGCGATTTAACCAAGGTGATGTCGTTTAAAGGTCCATCAGCTATTTATGCTGACTCTGCAATATCTATCTCGTACTTATTGAAATCTTCCGCAGATTCAGATTTAGGAATTTTAGATAACAGCCGCGCCACTCCTAATGGTTTAATTTATTTTCAGGTAAGAATAGGTGACAGCTATTTTGGTTCAATATATGGAACCGATCCAGAGTGGCAAAAAAAGCCTAATTACGTGTTTGCTGTAAATTTAGATAGTAAGAATAATGATAGATCGCAAGATTACATAAGCGTAAAGAATCAGAAAACTCTTTCTATGCCTTATTCTGGAATAAACGGTTTTATAATACCAATAGACCAGCCATTATACGGAGAGTTCGAATTTACAATGTTTTGCCCTAAAGTAGATTATGACAGTCACGTATACCCAGAACCGTTTAGAGGAATTATATTAAAAGACTTCAAAGTTAACAGTAAAAAGAAAGATGGAATAGAAGAAGACAATAGCAATTCTGACCGTATTTATGAAAATATAATCAACGAAAATTATATTAATGAACTTGATGAAATAGAATTTAAGATTTCATCATATAATAAAGATGGAGCTTGCTATAGCAAGGTAATGATTAGCGAGGACTACTTGACCGACAATCTTTATTCAGTCATAGAAGAAACTACAGTCCGTCCAGAAGAGCAACTTATTCGACGTATTATCAAACGTTATAATGCCCCCCGTATCAAATTAACGCAAGTAATAAAAGCGTCATCCGATATAACTCCTTTATGCCGCTTGTATGACAATTATATGGTTAATAAGAAATTCATCAACGCAGGAGGCACTATCGACTATAAGATGAATCAATTTCAATGTATAATGATAGAAGTATGAGTAGTAACATCGTCATAAAATCAAGAGCAATTCCTGCCAGTTCCAGGTCGAAGAATTATCGTAATGGTACTGTTGTACATACCGGTGGTGGCGGTAGTAGCTCATCTTCCTCCGGCATTGGTTCTGCTGATACAGGATTGAGCAAGGATATTCACGTAAACGCACCAAAGACCGGTCATGTAAATCCGGGAGAAATCCTGCGTAAAGGTATGGGATACGAACAGATATTCCGGAAAATGCTTTATGCGCCTACTCCTGCGACACTAATAGGTAAATTGTCAACCGCTAATGATGTTGAGTTCGGATCAACCAAAGGCTTCATTACATATACCGCCACCCGCAACGATAATGGCGCAATGATCAAAGCATTCTACGACGACAAGGAAGAAAACGTATTGGAATTCACTGGTGATCCTGCCGGTGTTCAAACTGCAACAAGGCAGTTACAAGGGAACTACACTAAAGGAGAATCCTATACTGCTACAGTCATATATGCCGCTTCTGAAGACGGAGATATAAAAGAAACGATTTTGACCAGCAAGATCAGCGTGAATGTACATAGAAAATGGTTTGCAGGCGTATGTTCCTCTATTCCTCAGTCATCTGCTGATGTGCGGGCACTAGGATCTAACGGTCTGTATAGTGGCCCCGGTACATTCAGGTTCTCCGCATCTAACTGGAAGATAGTATCCGTGTGTATTCCTGCTGATAGCATTAAAGAAATCTCTATAGCATCATCATACGGCAATTTTATAGAGAACGAGAAAATATGTAAAGGTCCGATTTCTATTTCTGTAGAAGGAGCTAACAGGAGCGAAGCGATAGATTATAAAATGTGGGTTATTCAGACACAGGGCTTGAACGACCCGGATTCATTTACTTTTAAAACGATTTGATATGGTAAAAATAAACGGAAGTTCTTTCCCGCACCAGTACAGACGCACAAATTCTTTTCCTATTGATTCAACGGAAACGTGGACTACCATAGAGGACGCGACTGCTTACGCACGCAATACGGACACAGAGTCATATTTGCCTTATTCCGGTCAAGTAATATCTATAGAGGGCGAACAGAGTATATATGTATTGGTAGAGGACGATTCTATCTCTAAAGAAGATGGTAGGGAACATTTTAAACTGCACAAAATTTCTACGGAAGAGATAGCAGACGGAAAATATTTAAGTAAGATCGTAGAGGATACAGCAGAAAAGCTTATTCACTTTAAAGGCGGGATAGATGTAATAGGTGTTTTAGCGGCGGCTATCGCTAAATTTTCCGGCGACATTTCTTCTACTAACTACGTATCAAAGTTGCTAGGATGGATTATCAAGGCTTCCGGTGATGCGGAGTTTAAATCGCTTCGTGTTAATGAATTTTTAGAGGCTGACGAACTAAGATATAACCGTGTGTCTGTTATAGCCGGGGAAGAATGGAACGCGCCGGGCGGCGGTATCATTGAATCGATTGATACGACTAACAAAATCATTACTCTTAAACTAGAACCGGGAGAATTGGCAAGCTTGGCGGTTGATGATATTTGCAAAGGTATATTCAATAATAAATCGGGCTTTCTGACAGCTTATTTTCGTATAACCGAAAAACTAAGCGATTCGACTTTTAAATATGTACTTCGAAGTGGCTTCTCTTATCATCCTACTAAGTTGATGCACTTCGTTGCATATGGTAACTTCACGAATGCGGATCGTCAAAGGTCTAGCTATTCAACTCAAAGTTATTCCCGTTACTTAATAGGCGTAAATAATTGGGAGATCACAAAGGATATGATCGCGATGCAATTAGGCGACTTGTCTAATTTGAAACTATTCGGCATTGATATGACCGGACATTCTGCATACCTTCGTAATATTTATATGACCGGAACTATCAAACAACTGTCTAATGATGGCGTTACAGAAGTCCCAGTACCCGCCTTTAAGGGTGCGTGGGTATCTGGCGCATATTGGTATTATGACGAAGTTATTCACAATGGTAGCACATGGATATGTATTGCGGATAAAACAGTTCAAGAACCGAGTGAAACCTCTACAGATTGGCTGAAATATGCCTCTAAGGGAGAAACGGGCGACAAGGGTGATAAAGGGGATAAGGGTGCAACAGGTGCGACAGGTCCTAAAGGTGAAACAGGTCCTACCGGATCGCAAGGTATCCCCGGTACATCCCAGTTCTTTCATGTGAAATACTCCGCCAACTCGAACGGTAATCCCATGTCTGATACTCCGAACACTTATATCGGTACTGCTGTAACAACTAGTTCAACCGCTCCAACCGGATACGCCTCATACAAGTGGGTGCAGTTGAAAGGATCGCAGGGACCCAAAGGAGATCAAGGTATCAAAGGACCGACCGGAGCGGACGGCAAGACTACCTATCTGCATATCAAATACTCGGATAATGGTACGACGTTCACGGCTAACAATGGCGAGACTCCGGGCGCGTACATCGGACAATACACCGACTTCACGGCTACGGACAGCACGACGTTCTCCGCTTATACTTGGACGAAGGTAAAAGGCGACAAGGGTGATAAGGGAGACAAAGGAGAAACAGGTGCAACAGGATTGCCCGGCGCTCTTATTCGTCCGCGTGGTGAATGGAAAGCGAGCACGGCATACGTGAATGACTCTCAATACCGAGATACCGTTATTTATAATGGAAATACTTATTCATGTAAAACAGGTCATACCTCTGGGAGTTCTTTCGATTCAACCAAATGGACACTATTCAATGAGTTTATTAACGTCGCTACGCAATTACTAGTAGCCCAAAACGCTACGATTGACATACTAGGTACGTCCGGTTTGTTTGTTGGTAATCTGTCAAAGACGCAAGGATGGTTAATGAAAGGCGGATCGATTAAGCACAATGTTACGGGAGTAGAACTGACAGCAGAAGGAAAGTTCTCACTTCCTGCAACGGGTGCGATGTTGGTTGGTGGTAAAACGTTTATTACTAGTGGTAAAATCGTGACTGATTTTATTGACGTAGATACTCTAAAAGTTAAACATCTTGATGGTGCTACGGGATCTTTTAAGGAGCTTACAGCATCTGGCAGTTCAGGTGGAAAAATTTCATTTAATACTTCCGGTGGTAGCGATAATGTTGCGGCCTCACTCAATATTGACTTTTCAAGAACGTGGATATCAGGCGATCTATATCAACAAGGTTATAATTCAACATATAAAAGATCGTGGCGTTTCTACACATCAGATTTATGGTGTAGGGGCGAATTTGGACACAGTAAAATGACAAAGATGGAGTATTATGGTTATGATACAGGTGAAATATATTTCCATGTGTACGGAGTTGGAAATGCAGGAGTCAGACATGTATATCCGGTAGATAATGGACAACCTGTAGACTGTATCATATTATCCGGAAATACTAATTATATCGCTTGTGTCTGCGATGCTAGTACACAAAAAATGATAGTATTAATCAATAACTCAAGTTACACAAAAAGAATAAGTCTCAATTATGCTAGTCAAGCTAAAACTGAAATTTCTCCTTGGTCTTTTAAGATCTTTGTAACAGGAGCTATGCAAAGCGGAGTTAATAATTTATTTGGTATGGGTTAATAACAAAATATAATGAAAATAGACTTTAGAAAAATCGAAGTAACAGATATCGAAGGGAATAAGAGTACGTTCGATATCAGCAAGGAGTTAGGTAATACTATCTATCAGAAAACCGCCGATCTGGGTGAATTGGAGTTAGCACAGAGAATCTATAAAAATGGTGAAGTCGAATTGTCAACAGACGAAGCGGAACGCATCAAGGAATACGTGAGAACTAACTTTGTCGCAGTCGTACAGATAGCGGTTAATGAAGCGCTTGCGAAAGAATGATTTAGTACGGAAAACATATTATAGAACTATATATTATTAGTCACTTTAAAAACAGAATTTATGAAAACAAAGTATTTAACAGAGAATTTGAGAACTACACAGGTCGAATCTACTGCAAAAGGCGGTGAGTATGAGTATCATGTTTCTTACGTGTATAATGGAAAGAACCTACTCCGCTTGTCATGTAACATCTATAAGGGTAATGCCGAGAATCAATCCTATTCAGGTTGTATGTCATTCGAAAACGGCAATAAGTCAATGAACTTCCCTGCGGATGTTGAAATAGCACCGCATATTACCATGTTTGAAAGTATCTTGCAGGAGGTAAACGAAGGGGTAGCTGCCTTATAAAAAAAGAAAACCGCCTGCTCATCACGAGTTAGCGGCTTGATAACACAAACAAAACAAATAGCGAAAGGCACCACCCCTTCGCTTATAAATCGATACAAAGGTAGTATTAATAATTAGATAGAGAAAAGGAATATGGGATTAAATGAATGGCTGGCTCTGATCGGGGCTTTGGGAGGCTTCGAAGCAATCAAATGGATAGTTAACTTCTACGTGAATCGTCGAACGAATACAAGGAAGGAAGATGCGACAGCGGATAGTATGGAGGATGAAAATGAACGCAAGCAAGTCGCATGGCTTGAAGATCGTATCGCTCAACGTGACGCCAAGATTGACGCTATTTATGTTGAACTCCGTCAGGAACAGTCCGCTCATCTAGAAGATATTCATAAGAAGCATGAACTGGAGCTTAGATTGAAAGAAGCTGAGATAAAGAAATGTGATGTACACGGATGCACTAACCGGCAGCCGCCAAGTGACTATTAACTATAAGGAGGAGAAGAAATGAAGGAAATTGATGCTATTATCATCCATTGCTCAGCAACACGTGCCGGACAGGATTTGAGAGCTAAAGACATTGATCGGATGCACAAGCAAAGAGGCTTTAGTCAGATCGGTTATAACTTCGTCATTGACCTTGATGGAATGGTAGAGAATGGGCGCCCGCTTTCCATTGACGGTGCGCATTGTAATACCAAAGGATTTTCAGAGTCTTCGTATAATAAGCATAGTGTTGGCATCTGTTATATCGGAGGCCTGGACGCATCTGGAAAGCCGGCAGATACACGTACTTCTGCTCAAAGGGCTACACTGCGCGAATTGGTAGCGAAGCTCTGTCAAGAGTATCCTATTATTGAAGTGCTTGGGCATCGTGATACTTCGCCGGATTTGGATAGCAGCGGCGAAGTAGAGCCGGCAGAATATATCAAAGCGTGCCCCTGTTTTGATGTACGTTCTGAGTTTACCAACTTCTTGCGCAATACAATCATTCGACCATGAGACGCCTAATCTACATTCTAACCATCTTCCTTATGTCGGGAATATGGTTGTCATCCTGCCGGAGTCCTCAGTATGTTCCAGTAGAAACCAAAATTCAACTAAAAGATTCGGTAATAACGAGAGATTCGGTTGTAATCAAGGAACAAACGGTTCGGAAAGACTCAGTTGTAATAAAGGACTCTACGGTAATCGTAGTCGATGAATCCGGAAACGTTATCCGGACCGAATTATATAGGTACCGTGACTGGTACAAGGAACTGTCACGTGATTACTCTGTGTTGCAGGCAAAATATGATTCTCTTTTTAGTGAGAAGCAGAAGGAAGTGCAGGTGCCATTCCCAGTCGAGCGTGAACTTTCCTGGTGGCAATCTGTTAAGCTACAAGTCGGAGAAATAGCTATAGGCGTAATTATAGGCTTGATCATTATAATTGTCTGGCTAATCCGTCGGAAGAAATAACTACTAAAAATAACACTAAGATTCATAATAAAAAAACTTTTGGATACCTCGGCTTGGGAAAGTCGGGGTGTTTTTATTGCTGAAATGTTAAATATTACAATTCGGCATAGTTTCTTTGGAGCACTTTGATTATTTCAGAAAATATTTTTTATATATCAAAATAGTGATTATATTTGAAAACTGGCAATATTATTCTTTATTGAACTATTGGATTTTGATTTATGGTGAAAATAAAAAGATATGTAAAAGATTGGCTTGTTTGGGTAGCTGTTATTTCTGTATTGCTCATAATAGTCATTGTCTTTTGTTATTTTAATCAAACAGGAGGTGACTTTGCAGATAAAAAGACCGACTGGGGTGAGTTTGGAAGTTTATTAGGGGCGATTGCTGGATTAATAGCATTCGTCGGAGTTCTTTTTACACTAAAACAAAATAAACAGCAATTCTTGAATAGCGAGGATAGAGCTGTCTTTTTTGAGTTGCTTA
>ERZ826764.1796-NODE-1796-length-23218-cov-3.348487_pt1 | contig 23218 bp, 20 predicted proteins | sample MGYA00519870_ERZ826764 | MGnify/ENA primary metagenome ERZ826764 (study PRJEB31778, sample SAMEA3449239) | human gut metagenome | biome: human gut; feature: human-associated habitat; material: faeces | place: United Kingdom | collected 2010/2012 ...
TGCCTTCTGCTGCACCTCTGTACCCTTGTTTTCCTCGCTGCCGTTATTCAGCAGCGCCACGCGCGGATTTGCATATCCGAGCAGGTCCTTCGCATAAATCGAACCCATTGTAGCAAACTGCACAAGCATTTCAGGCGTAGCCTCGGTATTGGCGCCCGCATCACAAATGACAAAGGCGTTGTCCAGCGGGACGACGGCAGCAAGAACCGCACGGCGGACGCCGCGGATGCGTCGGAGCACCAGCGACGAGCAGGTAAACAGCGCGCCCGTATTCCCGCAGGAAACAAGCGCATCACCCCGGCCCTCCTTGAGCAGCCGGACGGCAACTGCCATCGAGCAGTCGTTTTTTTCCTTCATCACGGTGCCGGGCGGGTCGTTCATCTGGATGACGGTGTCGGCGTGTTCAATCTGAATGTCCAGCCCCTTCGTTTTCAAGTCTTCCAATTCGTTTTGGATGACCGTACGATTTCCGACAAGCAGCAGGGAAGCCCCCGAGCGGCGTGCGCCCGCCACGGCGCCGCGAATGACGACGCCGCTGCCGTTGTCGGCGCCCATAACGTCAACGATGATTCTATGGCTCATTTGGTCTCACTCCAGCCGCAGTTTTCGTCATAGCAGTAGTAATACTCTTTGTTCTTCTTTTTCAAGACCAGTCCGCCGCATTTCGGGCATTTCATCTGCTGCGGCACATCCCAGACCGAGAATTTGCAGTTGGGATAATCCTCACATGAATAGAAGGTTTTGCGACTGCGGCTCTGTTTGACGAGGATACGCTTGCCGCATTGCGGACAAGCGACGCCGGTATCCTTGTAATACGGCTTGGTCGTCTTGCAGTCGGGATAATTCCGGCAGGCATAAAAGCTGCCGTAGGCGCCCTTTTTGAGGATCATATCCGCTCCGCATACCGGGCACTTTTCGTCTGCAAGCACCTCCTCTGCGCCTTCATCGCCGTCATCACTGAGACGGCGGGTATTGCGGCATTTGGGAAAATTGGGGCAGGCGGCGAATTTTCCGTAGCGTCCTTCGCGGACGACCATATTGGCGCCGCACTTATCGCAAATGATATCGGTGACCTCGACAGGCTTGACATACTCTACCTTTTCGAGCTTTTCGTCGGCGTCTTTAAGCTCCTTTTCAAAATCCGTATAGAAATTCCGCAGGACGCTGAGATATTCGGCCTGCCCGTTTTCAATCTTATCCAGATCGTCCTCCATTTTGGCAGTAAATCCATAGTCGACGATCTCCGGGAAGGAATCCTTCATCAGCTTGGTTGTCAGCCGCCCCAGCTCGGTCGGCTCAAGCACCTTCCCATTACGGCGGACATAGCCGCGGGCGATAATGGTGGTAATGGTCGACGTGAAGGTCGAGGGACGGCCGACACCCTTCTCCTCCATCATTTTGACCAGAGAGCCTTCGGTAAACCTTGCGGGGGGCTGCGTGAAGTGCTGAGCAGGTGTAATCTCCTGTGCGGTCAGCGGCTCATCCACGGTCAGCGGAGGCAGCTCGAGCGGCTTATCATCCTCATCTTCATTGTCGCGAACGGTGTCATACAGCACCATAAAGCCAGGGAATTTAACGGTGTATCCGCTGGCGCGGAAAAGATACTTTCCGGCAGCGATGTCCACGGAAACGGTGTCCAGCTCGGCATTTTTCATCTGGCTGGCCATAAAGCGTTCCCAAATCAGCTTATAGAGCTTAAACTGGTCATTGGAGAGCTTACCCTTGACAGAATCCGGCGTAAGCGACGGGTCGGAAGGACGAATGGCCTCATGCGCGTCCTGCGCACCGGCCTTGGTCTTATACACGTTCGGCGTCTTGGGGCAGTACTCAGGGCCGAATTTATCCCGGATCAGTGCACTCGCGGCTGCCTGCGCCTCCTCGGAGATGCGCAGCGAGTCGGTACGCATATAGGTAATCAGACCGTGCGCGGTGCGCTCGCCGAGGCTGACGCCCTCGTACAGCTCCTGCGCGACCATCATTGTGCGCTGCGACTGGAAGCCGAGCCTGCGGTTGGCCTCCTGCTGAAGGGTGGAAGTTGTGAACGGCGGCAACGGTTTCCGACGCTTGACGGCTTTTTTGATACCGCCGACCGCAAACGAAGCCTCCTTCAGCTCCGCAAGAAGCTTTTCGGCCTGCTCGCCATCGGCAATAGAAAGCTTTTTTTCAGGCGTACCGTGGAATTTAGCGACAAACGACTCGCCGGATTCCTTGAAAAGCCTGGCGGAAATCGTCCAGTATTCTTCAGAAACAAAAGCCTCTATCTCCTCCTCACGCTCGACAATCATTCGCGTGGCAACCGACTGCACGCGGCCGGCGGAAAGTCCGCTTTTAATCTTTTTCCATAGGAAGGGGCTTATCTTATAGCCGACAAGGCGGTGGAGGATACGGCGGGTCTGCTGCGAGTTGACCAGATTCATATCCAAATCTCGCGGATGTTTGATGGCGTCCCGGACCGTATTTTTAGTCAGCTCGTTAAAGGTAATACGTTGTGCCTTCTCCGAATCCAGCCCGAGCACGGCGGCAAGATGCCAGCTAATCGCCTCGCCCTCACGGTCGGGGTCGGTCGCCAGAAGAACCTTGGAGGCGTTTTTCGCCTCCTTTTTCAGGGCATTGATCAGCTCGCCCTTTCCGCGGATATTGATGTATTTCGGCTCAAAATCATGCTCGACGTCAATGCCGAGCTTACTTTTAGGCAGGTCCCTGACGTGTCCCTTGGACGAGACCACCTTATAGCCCTTTCCAAGGAAGCCCTTGATGGTGGGCACTTTTGTGGGCGACTCCACGATGACGAGTGTTGTCGTGCTCATCGTAATGCTTCATACCTTTCCGTCCGGCGCACGGCCGGTTTTGTTCAAATCTATATCAGACTTTGAGATATTTTCCACCTTCAGCGGACCGAATATACTCCTGTATCTCCAAATCGGACAAAATCGGCATCAACTGCGAGGGCGGCAGCTTAAGAGCCGCGGCAATTTCGTCCAGCACCAGACCGGCGGACGAGGCGGCAATGCATTCATAAACCCGCCGTTCGACTGCCGGCAATCCATCCGGAACAGCGGCCGCAGGCGGCGGCTGCGTGGGCAGCGGCGCCGTACGATTTTCCCTTGCGGCCCGGCGTTCGTAAGTGTATGAATGCTGTGTGATGCGCAGCTTCGTCGGATAATAGGAGGCGTATTTTTCCAGAACCTGCGCCGGACATGTCACGCATTCCACACCGCCGCGGATGAGATGGTTGGTGCCATCGCTGCCCGGCACAAGAATGCTGCCGGGAACGGCGTACACATCACGGTTCTGCGCGATGGCACTCCGTGCAGTGATCAGCGCGCCGCTCGTCATTCCCGCTTCGGTGACGACCGTGCACATACTGATGCCGCTGATGATGCGGTTGCGCTCCGGAAACGAAGCGCCGCCCGTTATGCAGCCGGGATAATACTCGCTCAGAATCAGACCCTTGGACTCGATCTCGGAAAACAGTCCTTCATTTTGGAGGGGATATACGCGGTCGATGGCTGTACCGAGCACGGCAACGGTGTTACCGCCGGCGCGCAGCGCCGCGCGGTGCGCGATACCGTCCGCGCCCTTCGCCAGTCCGCTGACGACGAAGGCGCCGCTTTTGGCAAGCTCATAGCCGAACCAATCGGTAACTTCCTCGCCGTAGCGGGACACGCTGCGCGTGCCGACAACGGCAACGCAGGGCTCACAGTCAAGATTGGTGATGCGTCCGCGGTAATAGAGCACAGCGGGCGGGTTGGTAAGCGTGCGCAGCCGCGAGGGATAGAGGTCGCTCTCATAGGTAAGGATGCCAATTCCCTTCTCGCGGCAGGCCTTATAAATTTCCTGCGCGTCCGACAAGTCCTTTTCCGATAACCGCTTCCGCAGCGGTTCGGACAGGTCGGTGCGCGATGAAAAATCCTCCTCGGCATAGACGGCACCCGCGCCGTGATACGCCGAAATCAGCTCGCGCGCCGCGGCGGAAGCGAAGCCGCACGCAAGCGACAGCCATATGTAGCGCAGGGCGGTTTCGTCAATCGGTGTGGTTCGATTGGCCAGCTTACGGAACAGATTCATCCGTTTTTCTCATCTCCCACATAAAAATCGCGGCAGCAACGGCTGCATTGAGGCTCTCGGCACGGTCGGTCTGCGGAATGCGTATACAGCCGGTGCATACCGCGGCAACGTCCGGCCGCACGCCCTGTCCCTCGTTGCCGATGACGACAGAAAAATCCGCCGGCAAGCTGTCGGCAGAGAGAGTGACGGCATCGCCGGAAAGCATAGCAGCATAGACCGCGCCGCCTGATTTGATGATGGCGCACACCTCGGCAGCAAGGTCAGCCGTAAGAAGAATATCTGCACACAGCACGGCGCCCATCGACGCGCGCACGGTTTTACAGGCGAGCACGTCAGCGCAGTCACGGCTGAGGACGACGCGTTCCACGCCCAGCGCGGCGGCTGTGCGGATGACCGTTCCCACATTGCCGGGATCGCGCACGCCGTCGAGGAGAATGCACCGGCGCTTGACGGACGGCTTGTGTTCGGAAATATTTTCGGGATACGGCGCAACGAGCAGAAGGCCCTGAGGCGCCTTTTCCTCCGAAAGCTTGGCGTAGACCTCCGGCGTAACGGGCGTCACCTGACAACCGAGCTTCGAAAGCAGCGCACCGTGCGCTTTCAACGCCGCATCGGTAACAAAGACCCGTTCGACGGGACGGTTATGGCGCAGGAATTCCTCCGCCAGATGCACGCCTTCGCAGAAGAAAAGCCGCCGGCGCTCGCGCTCCGCCCGCTCCCGCAGCCGTACGACGGCCTTCACGGTTTCATTGGCTCTTGATGTAATCCGTTCTGTTTCCATCGGCCGCTCTCTCCTCCCGTCCTTTCTGCGGTCTATTTGCCGACCGGCCCGTATTGCTTTTTGCCGGAAAACGTTTTGTGAACCGTATGCCGGCAGCTTTATCCGCCCACCGGCTTCCCGCAAAAGCAAATCGTCTTCCCGCCGGCTGACTGTTCCCGTATTGACCGGCGGTCCCGCGCGGCAGCTCCCGGAAAAGAAAAGGAGATGTTCACGCATATTCTTCGAGATACAAAAAAACGACTATTATAATAATAGTACGCTTTTTTGCCGTTGTCAATCTTTTTTTCCCAAAACAACCCGTTCAATTTTCCGGTCATCCTTGATGCAGGCGGTCGAATAGCCTGCGCCCGCAAGGATATTGCACACATCGGCAGACTGATGGATCCCCACCTCAAACAGGATCGTGCCGTTTCGCTTGAGGATCAGCGGCGCCAGCCGTACGATCTCGCGGTAATAGCGCAAACCGTCCTCGCCGCCGTCGAGCGCAGTCTCAGGCTCATAATGAACCTGCACGTCGAGCGAGGCAATGTCGTCGGTCGGAATATACGGCGGGTTGGAAACAAGTACATCCAGCCCTTCGTCCAGCTCACCGGCAAGCGCGAGATAATCCTCCTCGTCGAGCACGTCGAAGCGGCGGACGGCAATATTCGGGAAGTCCTTCAAATTTTCCTCCGCATAGGGCAGCGCCTTGCGGGACAGTTCGAGCGCGTAGCCCTTATTCGGCTTGAGCGTCTGCGCGACAGCGGCAGCGATGCACCCGCTGCCGCTGCACAGGTCGGCAAAGCTGCCGCCCTCGGGCAGCGCGGCAACGGCTGCGGCGGCGAGGAACTCGGTATCCCCGCGCGGGATGAAGCAGCCGCGGCCAACCTTGATCTCACGATTATAGAACCAGCACGAACCGACGATATACTGCACCGGCACACCGAGCGACAGCTCGCTGACAGCCTCCGCCATCCGCCTCGCGTCTTCCGTTTCCATTTTCCGGTCCAGCGAGAGCAGCAGCGCGCTGCGGTCGCAGCCGAGGACGTTGGCCAGCAGGATGTCACAGAGCACGTGTGCTTCCTCGGGTGCAAATGTCCCAATCGACTTTGCACAGTCGCGGCGGAATTCCCCGACCGTCATTCCGCGGCCCCCTCTCCGCCCTTCACCGGCTCAGCGAGTACTTTTTCCTCAAGCGGCACCTCAAAACCGGCGAATTCGGACGGAAGCGCAGATTTGATGGATACGATGGCCACCTCCATCTGGGAATCGTCCGGCTCCTTGGTCGTGATGCGCTGCATCCACAGACCGGGCGCCGAAAAGATACGCGTAACCACATTGTCGTGCTTGCCCGCGTACATAATATATTCATAGCCCACGCCGACGACGACGGGCAGCAGGAGCAGCTTCAGAAGCAAGCGCATCCAAACCGTATCCCACGTCAGCAGCGAGTTGACCAGGATCGAGATGGCGATGATGACAAACATAAAGCTCGTGCCGCAGCGCGGGTGAAAGCGGCGCTGCTTCCGGACATTTTCGACCGTCAGCTCCAGCCCGTTTTCATAACAGAAAATGCTCTTGTGCTCGGCGCCATGATATTGAAACACGCGTCGGATATCCGGAATCAGGCTGACGGCAAGCAGGTATAAAACGAAAATGAGCATCTTGGCCGCGCCCTCAACCAGGTTGCGCCACCAGCCAATATCGCCCGTAAAATGCTGAACCAGCTCCACGACCTTGATCGGCAGATACATAAACAGCAGCAACGCCAGCGCCACGCCGAGAACGACGCCCAGTGCCGAGGCGACGGCCATAATCGATTTGCCGAAATGCTTGTCGAGCCACTTTTCAAATTTGGAGGGTTCGCCTTCCTCCTCCAGACCCAGCATATCTGCCGACGCCGTCATCGTAGACAGCGAAAGGCGCAGCATATCGACAAAGTTGACGATGCCGCGGATGATCGGAATTCGGAAAAAGGCGCACTTTTCCTTCAGCGGCTTATAATTCTTCTTCCGCACGACGATGCGCTTGTCGTCCATCCGGCGGACGGCAATGGCGACCCCTTCCCTGCTTTTCATCATCACGCCTTCCATCACAGCCTGACCGCCGACCGTACCCAGCCGGCAATTTTTTTCCTTTTTAGCGCCCAAAAAGCTCACCTCACCAGTCTTAAAATAAAAACAACCGCAGCCGCCGTCCGCCGTTCCGATTTGCGGATGCAGCCTGTTGAAATCTTCACATTTGCTGATTATAATATATGCAGAAGCGAAATAATACGCACACTTTGTAAATTCTTTTACTTCTCCCCGAAAGGCGTTTGTTTTATGAGCGGCTCCGCCAACACCCTGTTTGAAAAAAAGGACGCGTCCTTCATCTGCGCCAACTGCGGCTATACCGTGCCGCCCCTGGGTTATTCCTCGCGCAACCACTGCCCGCGCTGTCTATGCTCGCTGCACGCCGACATACAGCCCGGTGACCGCGCAAGCGACTGCCAAGGCCTGATGCGTCCCGTCGCCGTCACAACCGATGCGAAGCGCGGCTTCATCATCACGCACAGATGCGTCAAATGCGGTCACACGCGCAACAACCGCGCGCAGAAGGATGACGACACCGACCTGCTCATCCGTATGACCAACCCGCATTATTTTGACGACGCCAAAACCTGACGGTTCCGAAACGAATTGGAGAATCACCGTCAAAGCAAAAATGACGAGCGCCGCCGTGTCCCTATCCTCCGCAAGAAAGGAAGACTTTGGTATGGATGCCCCTACGACCGACAAAAAATCTCTCCGCCAAAAACGCATTCCGTTCGACCCGTTCTATATCCGTCTGGCCGCTGCCGGACTGCTTGCCGCCGCAGGCACGTACTTTTTCGTTCCCTATCGCGGGCCTGTGTCCACACTGTTTCTGATCATCGTTTTTGCAGCCGTCTGCGCGCCTTTGCGGCTTGACTGGCGCATCAAAGCCGGTCTGTTTGCGCTGTTCGGGTATTTCTTCCACTCCGCCTTTGAGCGCACGGTAATCCCCAATCTTTTGTTCGCGCTCGCCTGCGCGGTCATTTGTGCGCTTTGCTGCCTGTGCTTCGCGCTTCTGCGCCGCAAAACGGTTAAGGATGCTCTTGCCGCCCTGCTGCCGGCTGCGGCCGCGATCGGCCTCTCGCTGTTCTTTGCAGGCAGCCCGTTTTCCGCCTTCAATGCAAGCAAAACGCTGTCGAATTATGTCAACTCCGCCTATGCGGCGGACGAGTTCAACGCCTCCCCCGTATATTATGACCGGGAAAGCGGCGAATATCGGCTGGACCTGCACGCGGAAGACGACCCGACCGGCGCGTATTCCATTGCACTGCGCGGCGGACTGGTTCACGACGCATACCGTTCATATGCCGAGAGCAGACTGCTCGAAGCGCTTCGGCTGGAGCTTGTTCAGGCGCTGCGTGCGGAATATCCCTCCGAGGGCTATACCGTTGTCCCGGCGGGTATCAGCCGCTTCCCCGACGGCCGCATTACGATGGCCGGAGCAAACGCCGATTACACCGCGCGTTCGTATTTTGATGTGTATATTACAAACGACATCACACTCGCCACGTTTTTCGAACGGGTGGATAAGTACGTGAAAACCCTGTATGATGCGGGAATACGCGTTTCTCAGATTACCTTCCGGGGCGGCAGCCGCGGCGAATATCTTTACTCGTTCACATGTCCGGTCACACACCTTCCCGTATCCGAAACACCGGTATTCGATGTGAACGCGCGGCTGGAGCGCCTGCACTGAACCGGATACGTCTGTAAATGCGGAAAACATGGCCGTTCGGCTTTGTTTTCCACTTTTATACATTTTGCGCAAAAGTTCGGTTAAGTGCAAATTGGATATTGACAATTTCGGCCTTTTGTGGTATTATGTCCACAAGCGGAAGAAGCCGGGTTCGGCAGTTGCTGCGGCGGCGGTTTTTGAGGTCATAAGCTGCAGCTGCAAAAACAGCCGCGCGGCGGATGCACGCCGGGCTTTTTTCGACTAAAAAACATAGGAAAGAAAGGAATGTAAAACCATGCGTACATTCAAGAAAGTCCTCTCCGTCGCACTGGTTCTCGCGATGGCGGTTTCCTGCTTCGCGCTGACTTCGCTTGCGAAGTCCACCCCCGGAACCATTACGGTCGACGGAAAGCTGGACGACAACGGCTGGGCCGCCGACGGCTGGACCACTGTTGACACCACCACGGGCACTTTCCAGGGCGTAGGCGGAAAAGATACCTACAAGTATGATTTCCAGCTTGCAGCCGATGCCACCAACCTGTACATCGCGATTAAGAGTCCTGTTGCCCCCGCTTGGGTCGAAACTCCGAAGTCGGGCTCCGACACTGAAATCGACTATCAAACGAGCGCGACCAACCTTCGCTTGTGGCTCGACAGCAATGCCGACGGCACGAGAGATTACCTGATCGATTTCGGTCACAAAGACGATTTTTCCACCCTCATTTCCCGCGCCGATAATCTGACGGAGGAGCAGATCGCTTCCATCCAGTACAAGAATGCGAAAGCGGACGACTCCTATTCGATCGAGATCGCCATTCCGCTTACTACGGTGGGCATCACGGGTGATTTCAAGTACATCCTCTCTCTGTCTGCCCCGAACGCCGGTACCAAGGAAGTTGCTGTTGAAGGCGGCGAAGAAGGCGAAACCGAGACTGTGGACGCTTACAACTGCCTGCACTATCCTTCCTACGAGCAGCCCGCAGAAAATATTAACGCGAATGCTCCGTGGCAAGCCACGGCGGTTTATGCAAGCACCAAACTGGCCGACATCTCCGTTGCTGACGTTGTCGAGGCTGACTTTGGCTGGGATATCGTAATCCCCGAGGGTGAAGCCGGCGATACCATCAACGTCACTTTTGCGCTGAAGGGTCTGGCTGAAGGCGTGGAAGTCGGCGCGTTCAGTATGTTCGTAAACTTCAGCGACAACCTCGTTCCGGTCGTTACCGAAGCTTCCGTCGAGCTGAATCCCTTCTTCGATGAGTTTGCTACCGATGCGCTCACCGGCGAATGGGAAAGCCTGGGCGGCCAGTATGTGGCGGACAGCAACGCGTATTACATTTACTTCGGCACCGCTGATACGAACTCCGTTGGCAACGGCGATGTCGTCCTCTCCATTCCCTTCAAGATCGCGGACGACGCGAAGGACGGCGATGATTTGACCGTTTCCGTCAGCTACGACAAAGAGCTTGCCGAACAGTTGGATGTCGATATCGAGAATCTGGATATCGATTACAATGTACTTGAGCCCGGCGCCGCTTCCGTTACCGCGAAGGTCGGCGTGACCGACACGTCTTCCGACGTTTCCTCGAGCGCTTCCAGCACTCCGGCTGATTCGTCCTCTACGCCTTCGACCTCCGACGTTGGCATTGCCGCCATCATCGTTCTGGCCGTTGCTGCTGTGATCGGCGCTGCCGTGATCATCCGCAAGAGAGCGTAAAACACAATGATTTTGCGCAAACCGTTGATACGGTTCGCGCAGGACACAAAAGAAAGCCGTGCATTGCACGGCTTTCTTTTTACGTTTATCTCTGCTGTATAAGCATCCGCGCCCGACCTCGTTCCTCTTCCTTCCTGAAGCGGACGGTCATAGATTTCGGAAGATTCAAAAAATACTGTTTTTCCTATTCGAAAAGCCGCTTTTTTACAGCAAAACTTCGCTAAACTCCGGCTTTACAAAAGCAGCAGTAGTCTGCTGCTTTTGTAAAGCCCTTTTTCTGCCAATCCCTCTATTCCTTTTTATATTTCCGGCAAGCTATTGTAATATGTGGATTTTTCCATATACCGATATAAACGGAACGAATACAAGGCATCTTCTAAAATTCGGAACGAGCCTCGGAAGCAAAGCAATACGATTCCAACCCAGGACCTTTTTTCCTATCCGAGCCGAATCCGATCATATGGAGTTAAATTGAAAACAATATCATCGACGAAACTTGATTCCCATCTTCGAATCATACACAAAACTTTTTTCAAACCACCGATCCATGCCTTATTTTTGCTGCTGCGGCAGATGCGTTCAAAAAAGACTGCATTGTCCATGCGAAACGGGAAAATCCATCAGCAGGCCATTTGCCGGTAAGCCGATACGGACTTTCATTGCATAACTTCCGCAAAATGCAGAAATAAACCCGGGGGGCGGCGTGAGCCGTCAACGGCTGCTGTTCATAACGCAAGCGCCAATGGCTCTGATTTTCCCCAAATATTGCGCAGTTCGACATAGAAAAGCCAATAGACGTCATGACAGCCATAGCCCCACACGAAACACAAGCATCGCGCAAAGGTACGCCACAGCGGTTTGGAACGCGAACAGACCGAGCGCAAAACGGCCGCTTGTTTCCCGACGCACAGCGGCCATCGCAGCAGCGCAGGGCGGATAAAGCAAAACAAACACACAAAATGCGGCGGCAGCCGGCACCGACGGGAACAGGGCCGACACGGCAACGCCCGTTTCCGCGCCGGTAAGCACGGCAAGCGTGCTGAGGACGGCTTCCTTTGCCGTGAGTCCCGTAATCAGAGCGGCGGTCAGCCGCCAATCGCGCCAGCCAAGCGGATAAAACAGCACAGACAGCGCGCCGCCGATATCCGCAAGCATGCTGTCCGCCGGCGAAGCGACCAAACGAAGCCGAAAATCAAAGGTTTGTAAAAACCAGACGACGAGCGATGCGAACAGGATTACCGAAAACGCCTTGCGAACAAAATCGCCGATCCGCTGACGGATGTACTGCACAGTCGTCCGCAGCGCAGGCAGCCGGTACGGCGGCAATTCCATCACAAACGGCGAGGCAGCGGCGCGGAAAAGCGTCTTTTTCAAAACCAACGCGGCGAGAATACCGACAGCAATGCTGGCAGTATACAGGAAAAACAACGCCAATGCAGGACGACGAAAAAACGCCGCGGCAAACAGCGCCAGCACCGGCAGCTTGGCACTGCACGAAACGAACGGCAGCAGCAGCACGGTCAGGCGGCGGCTGCGGGCATCCGGCACGGTGCGGGCGGCCATCACAGCCGGAACCGTGCATCCGAAACCCAGCAGCAACGGCGCGAAAGAACTGCCGGAAAGGCCGATGCGGCTAAGCGCACGGTCGGTAATGAAGGCGGCGCGCGCCATATAACCGCTGTCCTCCAGCATAGACAGCAACGTGAACAGGATCGCGATTGTCGGAAGAAAGGAGACAACACTGCCCACACCGCGGACCAGCCCGTCGATGACCAATGCACGGAGCACGGAATTGACGTTTATATCGCATAGCAGCGTTTCCAAGAGCTGCGCAAGCCAATCCACGCCCCGTCCGGCCAGTTCGGACAAACCGCGGCCGAGCGGTCCGAAGGTGAGATAGAAAACCAGCGCCATTACGGCGGCAAAAATAGGAAGTCCCGTCCAGCGACCGGTGAGCAGCCGGTCGGCGCGCAAACTGAGCTTAACGGCAGGAGAGGCCGCGCGTTGCAATGCCGTTTGACAAAGCGTGGTGATAAAGCGGTAAACGTTGTCGATCATCGCACTTTCACAGTCGCAGCCGACGGCTTGCGCGACGTCCGCTCTCCGTCGTTCCAGCAACGCACGCTGCGCCGCAGTAAGATGCAGACGCGTCTCGAGCGGCGCATCGCCCTCCAGCAGCTTCCGGGCGGCGAACAGCGACGGCACTCCGGCGGCTTCGGAAATCGAGGCGACGGCGCCGCGCAGCTCGCGGACGGCAAAAGCGCATGCGCCCGTATACGGAAACAGCGCGGATGCACTTCCCTCTCGCGCAGCGCGGACGGCGGCGTCGGTCAGCGCCCGTATGCCTGTCCTTTGCAGCGCAGAAACAGCAATACAACGCACACCCAGCGCCTTGGAGAAAACGCCGGTGTCAATACGACCGCCGCCGGCACGCAGTTCGTCTGCCATATTAAAGGCAACAACGGTAGGCAGTCCGAGGCTCAGGAGCTGAAGCGTCAGATACAGACCGCGTTCGGCTGCGGTACAGTCAATGATGTTGATAACTGCATCCGGACGCTCGTCCATCAGAAAATCGCGTGTTACCAGCTCCTCCGCCGTATAAGGGGAAAGCGAATAGACACCCGGCAGGTCGGTCAGCTCGACGTCAGGACGGCCCCTGAGCGCACGGCTTGTTTTTTCCACCGTCACGCCGGGAAAGTTTCCCACACGGGCACGACTGCCGGTGAGCAGATTGAACAGCGTGGTCTTGCCGCTGTTGGGGTTGCCGATGAGCGCCAGCCTCAGCATGTCCGTGAAACCTCCACCTCGATATGCAGCGCGTCCGCAGCGCGCAGCGAAAGCTCATAGCCGCGCAGGCTCAGTTCCAGCGGATCACCCAGCGGCGCGCGCTTGCGCAGCGTAACGTCCGTACCGGGCGTCAAACCCATTTCCAAAAGACGGCGGCGAAGCGCGCCGCTGCCGGATATGGCGATGATGACGGCTGTTTGTCCCGCAGGCAGCGCGGACAGGGGGAAGCGGGCTTTCTTTTTTTCATCCATTTTCCGCGATCTCTCCATTTTTCACAGCTTTTTTCCTTACAAAAAAATATGTTCCTCTCTGCACGTTTATGTCCGTTTGGAATATTTTCAAATTCGGCTGGCAAAACTAAAAGCGAACGAATAAACTATAGATAGGGCGTGTTGATCGTGAATATTTGCATCCGAAGAGGCGATATCTACTACGCCGACCTCTCTCCTGTCGTCGGAAGCGAGCAGGGCGGGGTGCGGCCCGTTCTCATCGTTCAGAATGACATCGGGAACAAATACAGCCCGACTGTGATCGCCGCCGCAATTACGAGCCAGACCGGCAAAGCGCGTCTGCCTACGCACATATCCGTGCAAACGGACGGCGGGCTGGCGAAGAACTCGGTCATCCTGCTCGAACAGATTCGGACGATCGACAAGCGGCGTCTGAAGGAAAAAATGGGCCACTTGGACGACCGCACAATGAAGCAGGTCAACGAGGCCTTGTACGTATCCTTCGGTCTGACAGAGGAGGCAGCAGTCTCCTCCCCGGCGTGAGCGGCGGCATTCGGCCGCAGCGGTATGGTGGTATTGCCGATTTCAAAAACAACAAGAGGGGCGCTCAATCGGGCGCCCCTCAATCTGATGATCATCCTTGTCGAGAGGAAACCTTTCCATAAAGCTCCCTTTCATGCCACATTCCGCAAAAACGATGCAGGGATTTGCGGATATAATCGTAAGGGCAATCAAACTGTTTGTCAAAAAACCTTCGCATAGTCTGATTATGCGAAGGTTTTTTTGTATGGTTTTGAATTGCATTTCCGTATAAGATTTTGAAAATGCTATGATGTCTTTATTGTTTGGAGCCGCGCTTTGTCGTCACGTCAAAGGGGCGCCCGTCAGAACGCCCCACTATATATAAAATATACAGGCGAGCCAAAGTTACCGGCCGTCATACAACTCGGTTCAATCGGCCTCTCCGTAAATCTTTTTGGAAAAATAGCGGTCGCCGCGGTCGGGGAAGAGGACAACGATGTTGCCGCTGTCGATCTTCTCAGCCAATTGCAGCGCGCACCACAGCGACGAACCGGACGAGGTGCCGGCGATTACGCCCGCACGGCGGGTGATTTCGCGCGTCATTTCGAACGCGTCGGTATCGCTGACCTTGATGACCTGATCGACAAGCGACATATCCATTGTTTTGGGAATAAAATCGTTGCCGATGCCCTCGATGTTATAGTCGGCATGTTCGCCGCCGCCCATCGTACTGCCGATCGGATCGGCAAGAATCCCCCAGATGTGCGGATTTTGTTCTTTCAGATAGCGCATGATACCGGTATATGTACCGCCTGTGCCTGCACCGGCGACGAAATAATCGATCTGCCCGTCCATATCCTCATAAATCTCCTTACCTGTGGACAGATAATGCGCCATCGGGTTGGCAAGATTTTCAAACTGACGCAGGGAGATCGAATTTTCGATTGTTTGCAGCAGTTCCTCCGCCTTTTCGGCGGCGCCGAGCATGCCCTTTTCACGCGGAGTGTGGATGATTTCCCCGCCGAGCGCACGCATCAGCAGCAGCTTTTCCTGCGAAAATTTTGTCGGCACGACGAAAATCACGCGGTAACCCTTCCCCAGCGCCGCCAGCGCAAAGCCGAGCCCCGTATTGCCCGCTGTCGCCTCGATGATGGTCGCGCCCGGCCTCAGCTCGCCGCGGCGCTCTGCGTCCTCAAGCATATACACGCCGATGCGGTCCTTCACGCTGCCGGCGGGGTTCCACAACTCAAGCTTGGCGTACAGCTTCACGTCCGGCTTCGTTTCAAACGCGTGGAGACGAAGCATCGGCGTGTTGCCGATAAGCTCACGGATATCATTATACACTCTCATTTTTACAGTTCCTTTCGGTCAATCGTTGTTTACAAGATGGATGGCAAAGCCGAGCAGCTCGTCCGCGAGATAGACGAAATCGGGCCTGCCGTCTTTTCCAAGCCGGAGGGTGGACATATCAAAACGGATACCCTTGCGCCCGAGCGAGAACATCGCCCGGCTGACACTGTTGACGCCGACGGCGATATGGCCGTTCCTGCCGCGTCCCATCATATGCATAATCTCGAAATCGCCCGCGAACACCGATGCGCTGCATTCCCGGCGGCCGAAGCCGAAGGCGCTGCAAAGGAAATCCGCTGCGGCAGCCGCTTCCTCCTTCCCGGCGCTGTTGATGCCGATGTGTACGAGACGGTACCCGAGCATCAGCGAGACGGCTTTTTCGGTCAGCGCCGTGATGGCGGCGTAATCACCGCTGTCAATGAGCTTTTCATTGACCATAAAGCTGCCGCCGCAGGCGACGACTTTAGGAAACGAGAGGTATTCCAGCAGGTTTTTCTCGTTGACACCGCCGGTGGGCATAAAACGCACGTCACCGTAGGGCGCGCTCATCGCCTTGAGCATTGCCACGCCGCCGCTGGCTTCCGCCGGAAAAAACTTGACCGTGTACAACCCGAGGGAAAGCGCCTTTTCGATATCCGACGGCGTGCAGACGCCGGGAATGACAGGGACACCCGCTTCGATACACCACGAAACCACCTCGGGGTTTAGCCCGGGCGATACGATGAAGGAAGCGCCCGCTTCCTTCGCACGCTTCGCCTGCTCGACGGTGAGGACGGTACCGGCGCCGACAAGCATATCGGGCAGCTCGGACGTAATGCGTTGGATCGCTTCCGCCGCGCAGGCTGTGCGGAAGGTGATCTCTGCCGCCGGCAGCCCGCCGCGCGCAAGCGCCTGCGCAAGCGGCACGGCCCCGGCGGCGTCCTTTATTTTAATGACGGGAATGATCCCGATTTCAGAAATCCGTTCAACCATAGTTTCCATATTCTGCACATCCGTTTCTTCTTTACGATCCTTGCGGAAACGTCCGCACAGACATTGTACCACTAAGCGTCGAAAAGGTCAATGCCTTTTCTCTTTTATTTCCGGCAGTTCACAATATTTCACAAGAATGATGTCATCCCCGATTTTTTCGATGGCATTCCAGGGAATGACGATCTTTCCCTTTTTGGAAAACAGCGCAAGGCAGCTTCCCGACGGCGGCAGAATGATGCAGTTTACCCTGCCGGTGCAGAGGTCAATTTCCAAATCGGAAATGAAGCCGAGGCGGCGCCCGTCCTTGACCGAGATGACTTCCTTGTCCCGCAACTCGCAAAAGGTGGCGTTCATAGCAGGATGCAGATCAGCCCGCCGCTGCCTTCGTTGATGATCTTCTGCAGCGTTTCAGACAGCTTTTCGCGCGCATCCTCCGGCATATGAGAGAGTTTATTGTTGAGCCCCTCTCCTACCAGCTCGTGCAGCGATTTTCCGAACATATTGGAATCCCAGATTTTTTTCGGATCCTCCTCAAACTCTTTCAGCAGCGATTTGACCAATTCCTCGCTCTGGCGTTCGGTGCCGACGATGGGCGAAACTTGGGCTTCGACATTGGCGCGGATCATGTGAATGGACGGACCGGATGCTTTCAGGCGCACGCCGTAGCCGCCGGCCTGCTTGACGATCTCCGGTTCTTCGAGTGTGAGATCGTCAATGGTCGGCGCGACGATGCCGTAGCCGCTCTCGTTGACCTGCTCGATGGCTTCCGCCACCTTATCATAGCGCTGCTTCATCACCGCCAGATCGCTCATCACGTTCATCAGGCTCTGCTCGTCAGAGATGTCAAAACCGCTCTTTTCTGCCAGCACCTTATAGAACAACGCTTCGGGCAGCTTGAGGCTGATACGGGCGCTGCCGGTCCCGAGGCTGATCTCGTTGACGCGGGCGCTGATGTTTTCGGTATCGAAATGCAGTGCGTCTGCCGCTTCCTTAACTTCTCCGAGCTTGACGATCGACGCCGCACAAGCGCTCATAGCCTCGTCCAGTTCCTTTTTGAGCGGATTATCGTTTTCGAGTACGCTCACCCAGCCGGGCAGCGTAAAGCGCAGCTCACGGATAGGAAACTCATACGCGATCATAGACAATATGTTCTTAATGTCATCCTCATCGATATCGATACAGGAGAGCGCGACAACGGGGACGCTATACTCATCCTCCATATCGCGGGCCAGTTCGAGCGTTCCGGCATCCTTGGGATGCGCGGAATTGAGAACAATGACGAACGGCTTGTTCAGCGCCTTCAACTCACTGACGACCCGCTTTTCCGCGCCGATATAATTTTCACGCGGGATTTCTCCGATGCTGCCGTCGGTCGTGACGCAGAGTGCGATGGTCGAATGATCGGTGATGACCTTGCGGGTGCCCATTTCGGCCGCCTGCTCGAAGGGCAGCGGATTTTCGGACCAAGGGGTCATCACCATCCGCGGCTCGCCGTTTTCAATATGGCCGATGGCGCCGTCTACAATGTAGCCGACACAGTCAATCATTTTCATCCGGAAGGAGGTATTCTCGTCGATTTCGACGTTGGCGGCCTCCTCGGGGACGAACTTCGGCTCGGTGGTCATCACCGTGCGGCCGGACGCCGACTGCGGCATTTCGTCCTTAGCGCGTTCGCGGCTGTACTCGCTTTCAATGGACGGCAGAAACATGTTTTGAATAAAGCGCTTGATGAGCGTGGATTTCCCCGTGCGGACCGGTCCGACGACACCGATGTAGATATCCCCGCCCGTTCTTTCGGCGATGTCCCTGTATATGGCTAAATCGGTCAATGTAAGGATCCTCCTCGTCGTTTTTTATTACACTCTATTCGTCCCGCCGGCATAATATGACGGGGGTCAAATATTTATTTTGCGGTTGACAAAAAGACCGATTCGTGCTATTATGTATATTGAAATAATTTGGCGCTTTTCATCAAAAAATACAGTTCTGCGCCATGACCGCAGTCCGGAAATCCGAAGGAATCAGAGAAAAACAGGTATGGAACGGCTAATTTCCCCGCATTTACGCGGGGCGGCAAAAGCAATTTGACCTTCAAGTCGAACTGCTGTCCGCCGAATAAAAACGCATCTGGCGTTTTTATTGAATTTCAGTATAAGGAGCAATCAATCAATGAAAACATTCAAGCGCATAGGCGTGCTGACCTCCGGCGGGGACGCGCCCGGCATGAACGCCGCCGTCCGCGCCGTAACCCGCTTGGCCATTTCCAAGGGGGTGGAAGTGATGGGCATTTACAACGGCTATCAGGGGCTCATCGACGGCGAAATCAAGCCGCTGAACGCGCGCGACGTTTCTTATATCATCAACCGCGGCGGCACGATGCTCTATACGGCGCGCAGCGCGGAATTCCGCACGGCGGAGGGCGTGGCCAAGGCGGCCGATGTCTGCCATCAGAACGGGATCGACGGTATCGTCGCCATCGGAGGCGACGGCACTTTCCGCGGCGCGGTCGATTTGACCGACGCTGGCATCCCCTGCATCGGCATCCCGGGTACGATCGACAATGATATTGCTTCCACCGACATGACAATCGGGTTCGACACGGCAATGAATACAGTCGTCGAGCTTGTCGACAAGCTGCGCGATACGGGTGAAAGCCATGCGCGCTGCAATGTCGTCGAGGTAATGGGACGCGAGGCGGGCGACATCGCGCTCAACACATCCATTGCCGTCGGTGCGGTAACGGCGGTCATCAAGGAAATTCCGACCGATTTTGAATACCTTTTCCATAAAATGGCCGAAGCGCGCAAAAATGGGAAGCGCAATTTTATCATCATCACCTGCGAAGGAATGGGACCGGGCTACAGCGAACAGCTCTGCAACACGATCGAAGAAAAAACGGGGATCGAAACGAGGCTGGCGCGGCTGGCGCATGTCCAGCGCGGCGGTTCCCCTTCCCTGCGTGACCGCGTACTGGCAACCCAGATGGGCTGCGCAGCAGTAGAATCGCTCGTTGCCGGGCAAATGAAGCGTGTTGTCTGTCTGCGTGACAACAGCATCATTACGATGGACATTCACGAAGCGCTGCTGCTGGACAAAATGATGAAAAACACCCTCACACCCGCAGAACGCGAACAAATTGCGCCGAACGCGCTGTTCGACATGACCACGCGCATCGCCGAGATGCAGGCGTATAAGCAGTATCTCAATTACATAATCGACCATATGGCGCTGTAGGCAGTCTTATGAAGAAATGGTTAGCCGAGGACTGGGAATTTACCCTGACGGCTCTGGAGGGTGAGGCGCGCCATTGCCGCCTGGGCATCGAACAGGGCGACAGGTTTGTGTTCCAATACGGGACGCCCGCCGATTTTTGCCCGAGGGCGATGATGGAAATTTACACCTGGTGCGAGGTCATCCGCTGCGGCGGCGATTTCACGCAGAGAGACTGCGCGTCCAAAACCGAAATGGAGCTTTGGTGCCCCTGCCGCTGCATTCGTTTCCGCTTGTCGGCCGAGCCGATTAACAGAGACGAAAACGGAAAATACAGAGAATAAATGAATCAAAAAAAGAGCGGAAGCAAAATATGGCCAATGCCGCATAAGGAACTTTAATCCATTGGAATTTGTGCTATACAAATTCCCTTTCCCTGCTCGCTACGGTGTAGGCCATATGAGTGCTGCGCGTGAAAACATTTCCATATGCGTTTTGTGAGGAATCATTTATGGAAAATCGACTTGAAAAATTACGCAATGAAATTGATAAAATCATTTTGAATGAAAAATCAGATCATATTCGTATATATTCTCATATGTATGGCGTTGCACGATTTTGTGCATTGCTGGCTATGAAAAGGAATTTGAATGTTGAACTTGCCACAACTTGCGGAATGCTTCATGATATATTTTATATAACCGGCGGCACCAGCGATAATCACGCTGCAAAGGGTGCAGAACAAGCAGAAGCGATATTGAAGACAATGAGGTTATACAGTGATGACGAAATCAAAATCGTTACTGCCGCTGTTTCAAGGCATAGTGATAAAAATCACATTCACGAACCATATGACGAATTATTGAAAGATGCAGATGTCATGGATCACTGTTTGTACAATCCTGCGTTTCCCATAGCGCCGTGGGAAATGGAACGGTATCGTCATCTGCTGATAGAATTTGGAATTAACGAGACAAAATGAGTATATCTTACACGAATTAACGCCCTCCGAAGAAGCAAGTTTTTTCGGAGGGTGTTTTTCTAAACTTTCTTATCCGGTGTTGCCAATGAATTTTTTAAAAGTAATACGGTAAAAACCCCGATATTTTGCCAAATATCAAAAGTTTTTGGAAGGAGAGCTTGAGAGGGAACCTTTTTGAAAAAAAGGCTCCCTCTCAAAAGACTCCGCCGGGCACAGATTATATATAACGTCGCGGGACGCGGTTCTTGACCGAGCAGAGCAGTTCATAGTGGATGGTGCCGAGCCTATCGGCCATCGCCTCGGCAGAGTTGTCGGGGCCGAACACCACGACATCGTCGCCCGGCGCGCAGGGGATGCCGGTCACGTCCGCGACGCACAGGTCCATACAGATTTTTCCGATGAGCGGCGCAGGACGCCCGTTGATCCGCACGCTCCAGCGGCCGGAAAGCGCGCGGGACAGCCCGTCCGCATAGCCGATGGAGATGACTGCCGTGTCCAGCGGCCGTTCGGCAGTATAGCTGCGGCCGTAGCTGACGGTATCTCCCGGGCGGATGCGGGACACGAAGGCCACGCGGCTGTGCAGCGACATCGCCGGACGCAGTTCGGAATCGCGACTTTCGGGCGAAGGGTCGCAGCCGTAGAGCGCAATGCCCGCGCGGACCATATCGAGATGCATTTCAGGAAAATTGAGAATACCGGCGCTGTTGCAGCAATGGCGCAGACCGCAGTCAACGCCGCGCGCCTTCAGCTCGGCAAGAAGCGCGGAGAAAACGCCGAACTGCCGGTGGGTGAAGTCCGACTGCGGCGCGTCCGACTCGGCGAAGTGAGTAAAGATCCCTTCGACTTTCAGTCCGGGCAGCGCGGCGATACGCTCAATTTCCGAGGCGGTGCGTTCCACATCGTCCAACGTATGGCAGTACAGTCCGAGCCGCGACATGCCCGTATCGACCTTGATATGTACGCGGACAGGTCCGCAGGCGGCAAGCTGCGCGGCATACGTGTAGGAAGCGACCGTCTGCACGACGTTATACGCGGCAATCGAGCCGTACAGCTCCTGCGGGGTGATGCCGAGGACGAGCAGCTCTCCAGCGATGCCGCTGCTGCGCAGCAGCGCCGCTTCCTCCATACAGGCGACGGCAAAATGCGTCTCGCCGGCCGCAGAAAGACGGCGGCAGACCTCGACGGCGCCATGGCCGTAGGCGTCGGCCTTGACGACGGCCATCACGATGCAGTTTTCTCCCGCTTTTTGGCGCAGATAGCGGTAATTCTGTTCTATATTATCCAGACTGATACGCGCTTCGGCCCTGTTTTCACTCAAGTGACCACGTCCTTTATTTCGGTGATGAGATACTCTGTTTTTTTTGCGTCCTTCATATAGGTAATGTTCTCAATGCGGTCAGCGCTTTCGTTATAATACAGCATCACGACGCGTCCGTCAATAGCCAAACTGTAAACAGATATGCCGTCGGATGTGTTTTCGGTACAGACCGCATCGGAAACGAAGCGTTCGCAGATCAGCTCCACAGCCTCGTACAATCCCTCCGGCACGCGCAGGGCGATGTCCGCCACCTCGGTCTGGATGCCTCCGTAAACCGCCGTCGCCGCTTCCCCGTCGCGCTTTTCCAGAGAAAGACCTTTAAGCGCATCGGGAGCCTGGAAGGTGTAAAGACAGGCGCCGTCGGTCGAACAGATTTCAAAATCCAGTTCGGCGGTCTGCGCGTCAATGCGGAACGCGCCGGAAAATTTGGAGACGATCTTCTCCTTCTCGCCGTCAGACGCGCAGCCGGACGCAAAAAGCAGCAAAAGAACGCATAGCATTGCAAGCAGCCGTTTGATAAGCCATCCACTCTTTCAGAATAAGCTAAGAGATGTCAGCCCAAAAGTCTGCCGATCTCCTCCGGCAATTGGGAGGGCAGCGCGCCATGCGCGCCGAAGCGCACGGCAAGCTGTTCGCCCGCACGGCCGTGCAGGAAAGCGCCTACGGTCAACGCATCGAACAGGTCGTAGCCCTGCGCGGCGAGCGCGCCGACCACACCGGCAAGCACATCACCGCTGCCGCCCTTGGCCAGTGCCGAGCAGCCCGAGACGGTGATGCGCACGCGCCCGTCCGGCGCGGCGATGACCGTGCGGCTGCCCTTGAGCAGCAGATAGCAGCCGTATTCAGCCGTGAACGCGCGTGCGGTATGCACGCGGTTGCGGTTGATTTCCTCCACGCCGCAGCCGGTCAAACGCGAAAGCTCCATCGGATGCGGTGTAAGTGCGGCGGGGGCCTGCATCTCTTTCAGCACATCTATATGCGAGGCGAGAAAATTTATGCCGTCGGCGTCGATGACAGTGGGCACGTCCGCACCGCGCAGCAGCGCGCTGAGCGACGCGTCAAACCCGCGGCCGAGTCCGCAGCCAACCAGAAGCGCCGTTTTAGACGTCTGCGCGATCGCTTCCGCACCGCCGGAGAGGAACACCGGCTCACTGAGACGGTTCTTGATGACGCTGAGCGCTGTGTCGTCGGAAGCGAATTTGACCAGCCCCACCCCGGCGTGCAGTGCGCCGGACAGGCAGAGATAAGCCGCGCCGGGCATATCCGCGCTGCCCGCAAGGACGGCGAGCGTGCCGAAGGTACCTTTATGGCTGTTTTCCTCGCGTTCTCGGATCATTCCTTCGACGGAGCGGATCAGACGTACCGGGGATTCCTCCGGCACGCCGGCCGAAGCGGGAATGCCGATGTCCTCTACGAACACCTGCCCGCAGTGCGAAAGTGCGGAATATGAAGCAGTGGCAGGCTTTTCAGCAGTGAACGTGCAGGTCGCGTCAGCAGCAACGCAGTCGTCGCAGTAATCGCCGTCGGCTTCAGTCCCGCTGGGCAGATCGAT
>ERZ826764.1797-NODE-1797-length-23215-cov-3.765458_pt1 | contig 23215 bp, 17 predicted proteins | sample MGYA00519870_ERZ826764 | MGnify/ENA primary metagenome ERZ826764 (study PRJEB31778, sample SAMEA3449239) | human gut metagenome | biome: human gut; feature: human-associated habitat; material: faeces | place: United Kingdom | collected 2010/2012 ...
GGGCAGGCTCATCCCAGTCGTTCTCCTAGAACCGGAAATCTCTCATGCCGCCTTCCAGATCGTGAAGATGTTCCTCCACCTTGGCTCTGACGGTTTCATTCGGTATTTTAGCAAGGCGATCCTGGATGACTTTCAGGCCCTTCTCTTTCGTCTCTTCGGTAGCGTAGTCCTCCAGGTATTCCTTGAGCGTCATGAGTGCATTCGGCTGACAGATATTCGCGATCTGTCCCGACTTGACCAGACTCATGAACCTGTCTCCGGTACGGCCCTCCCGGTAACATGCAGTGCAGAAACTCGGCACATGGCCAAGATCCAAAAGCCAGTCCACTACCTCGTTGAGAGTTCTCGTATCGTTGACATCAAACTGTGCAGAATTATCATCTTCGGCTTCTTCTTCCACGTAGCCACCTACACTTGTACGGCTGCCTCCGGAGATCTGAGAAACGCCGATCTTAACAGCTTCGCCTCTCATCGCCTTGGATTCTCTCGTGGACATGATGATACCGGTATAAGGTACTGCGATCCGCAGGATCGCAATGATCCTCTTGAAAACCTCATCAGGCACGCCGTTGTCAAAGGTATCCGGATCGATATCATCCGCCGGACGCACACGCGGTACACTGATGGTGTGCGGTCCGCAGCCGAACGTGTCTTCAAGATGCTTTGCATGCATAAGGATGCCTACGAAATCGTATTTATAAAGATTGAGGCCGAACAGAACGCCGCAGCCTACATCGTCGATCCCCGCTTCCATCGCCCGGTCCATGGCCTCGGTATGATAAGCATAGTCGCTCTTCGGACCGGATGGGTGAAGATCTTCATACGCTTCTTTATTATATGTCTCCTGGAACAAGATGTATGTTCCTATCCCGGCCTCTTTCAGTTTCTTATAGTTTTCGACCGTCGTGGCCGCGATGTTGACGTTGACACGGCGGATCGCTCCGTTTTTATGCTTGATGCTGTAGATCGTATCGATGCATTCCAGTATGTATTCGATCGGGTTGTTTTTCGGATCTTCTCCCGCCTCGATGGCCAGCCGTTTGTGTCCCATATCCTGCAAAGCCGTGACTTCCCGACGGATCTGCTCCTGCGTCAGCTTCTTTCGGCTGATATGCTTGTTCTGTCCATGATACGGGCAGTATTTACAGCCATTGATGCAGTAGTTTGAAAGATACAGCGGCGCGAACAGCACGATCCTGTTGCCATAAAATTTTTCCTTGATTTCCTCCGCCAGTCTGAAAATTTCCTGATGGATGCTTTCATCCTCACATTCCAGAAGCAGCGCCGCTTCCCGGTAGGAAAGGCCTTTGCAGTCCTTCGCCCGCTCCAGGATCTTTCTCATGTCCTCGACATCATTTTTATGTTCCTCCGCATAGCGCAGAGTTTCCTCGATTTCTTCGTGGCAGATGAATTCCTCTGCCTTCTTTGATTTACTGTTGTAGCTCATATACCTTACCTCCTCATCTGCAAAAAAGGGGGCGCACCATCGAAGTCGTTCGACGCATCATCCGGCGGCTTCTCAAACTGCTGTCGTATAGCGATCCGTTTGCAGAAGCAAAAAAGCTCTGTCCGGGCAGCAGATGCATTCCCAAACAGAGCCGATCAATCAAAAAATAATGCTGCAAAAATCCTTGCCGCCAGTCTTCTCTATTGATCCTCGCCTTGTTCCTCGGTAACACCCTTAGCTTCAGCACGATGTTCATTCTTATCTCTTATCTCACATTTTACCACACGATCCTTGCCAGGTAAATCCCTGATTATTTCCGCAGGTGTGTAGCGACCGTCGTCACGGATCATTTTCCGCAGATCTTCGCCCTGATCATGGCCGATTTCCAGCAGCAGAAATCCCCCCGGTTTCAAATGATCCGCCGCTTCCTTCACAATGACGCGGTAAAAATCCAGTCCATCTCTGCCGCCGTCCAGTGCCTGCAAAGGCTCATGATCCTTCACTTCTTCCTGCAGAATCGAGATCATCCGCGTCCGGATATACGGCGGATTGCTGACGATCATGTCGAACTTCTTTCCTGCTGCCGGCGCAAACATATCGCCTCTGGCAAATCTCATCTTTACCCGCAGGTTTTTCGCATTTTCCTCTGCGACCGCGAGAGCTTTCTCACTGACGTCGGTCCCCAGGACCTTTACATTGGAACTGATCTTCGCCAGCGATATCCCGACTGCTCCGCTTCCGCAGCAAAGATCCAGCACCTCCCATTCCTTGCCGCCTTTTAACTTTTCAAAAAAACTCAGCTTTTCCCGCGGCGTTTCCTGGATCACCCTGGCAGCTTCCGTCACCAGAGTTTCCGTGTCCTGGCGCGGGATCAGCACGTCCGGCGACACCTTGAACGTATGTCCCATAAACTCCTGTACCCCTGTGATATGCTGCAAAGGTATCCGCTCCGCGCGTTTGGCGATGAGCTCCATATATTTTTCTTCTATCTCCGGGGCTACCTCCTCTTCCGCCTTCAGGAACAGCTGGACTTTATCCATACCGGTCAGAAAGCAGTACAGCTCCTGTGCATCGATCTTAGCATCCATGCAGTACGCTTTTGCCAGGCGGTACTCCCCTTCCTTTACGAGAATCCTCGTCTTCATCTGTCATTCTCCTGTCTGTCGTTGCTTCGGCTCATTATGCCGATTCTATAAAAATCTGCGCTTCTGTAAAGGCCTGTACTTCACGAAAGTCACCTGCGGCTTTTCCGTCCGGTCGTCGTCTCCATCTTCCTTTGCAGACTCGATCAGCTCATGACCATCGTAATGTCCGACGTCTTCTTTGCAGATCGTATAAATGCCGCACGGTTTTTCATCGCACACGGCATGGATCGCTGCGATCGCTACTTCCAGCTGGCTGTCATCCGGTTCTTTCGTCGTGATCTTTTGCAGATACAATCCCGGAAGGCTCAGGATCTTTACCACGATGTTATCGCTTTTTCCGGCCCATTTGAGCAGCTCATAGGAAAGTCCTGCAATCACCGGAAGGAGCAGAAGTCTGGTGACGATCCGAAGCCACAGGGTCGGCCATCCCAGCAGAAAATGCAGTGCAAACGCGATGATAAACACGAACATCAAAAAGCTGGTCCCGCACCGCGGGTGTAGTGTAGGGAACTGCCGGCAGTTGGCCGGGGTCAGTTCCAGTCCGTTTTCAAAGCAATGGATCGTTTTGTGCTCCGCACCGTGGAACTGAAAGACCCGTTTGATCTCTCCCATAAAGGAAATCAGCCAGACATACGCTACGAAGAGCAAGATCCGAAATACGCCTTCTGCAAAGTTGAGCCAGAACACGCTGTCGGTAAACAGCTTCATCAGGTTCACCACGCCGGTCGGCAGGATGATGAATATTCCCACCGTAAAGACCAGTGCCAGGAACACCGAAAAATAGATCATCAGATTCCATGCGCCCTTGGCTCCGAATTTTTTATTGAGCCAGGCTTCGAAGCGGCTTTCTTCGTATTCTTCTTCGTCGCCGTCCTCCAGCATTTCTGCTGAGTCCATGAGAGTTTTCGTACCGGTCACCATAGAATCGATGAATGCCACCACTCCGCGCAAAAGAGGGATCTTCGTCCATTTGCCATAAACCTTGGTCGGAACGGTCTTGATCTGGATATCATCATTTGGCAGACGCACGGCGAGAGCTGTTTTTTTCTCGCCTTTCATCATGATGCCTTCCATAACAGCCTGTCCGCCCATCTTGGTCGGGCAGGCGTCTTTTAAGAAAATCTTGCTTAAATCCATACTGTGTTATCCTTCTAATCTGATCTTCTTGATCACTTCAATAAAGGTTTTGTTATCTCGTGTATGTGCCAGGTTGTCCAGGATCATTTCGGTGACTTCCTGGTTGTCCCGGTTGCCCAGCGCCCGTCTCATGCGCCAGATGGCTTCCATTTCTTCCTGGTTCATCAGCAGATCTTCTCGTCTCGTCCCTGACTTGTTGAGATCGATAGCCGGGAAAATACGCTTCTCTGAAAGCTTGCGATCCAGATGAAGCTCCATGTTTCCTGTCCCTTTGAATTCTTCAAAGATAAGATCGTCCATACGGCTTCCTGTTTCCACAAGTGCCGTCGCCAGGATCGTGATGCTGCCGCCCTCTTCCAGATTTCTGGCTGCACCGAAAAACTTCTTTGGCTTATACAAGGCTCCGGGATCGAAACCACCCGACAGGGTCTTGCCTGATGCCGGCACTACCAGGTTGTAGGCTCTCGCCAGTCTGGTGATACTGTCCAGCAGAACCACCACATCCTTGCCGTGCTCGGCCAGTCTCTGTGCTCTGGCCAGAACCATCTCCGCCACTTTAACGTGATGCTGCGGCATTTCGTCAAAGGTGGAATAGATCACTTCTCCACTCTTGAGGCTCCGCTTCATATCCGTAACTTCTTCCGGTCGCTCGTCTACCAGCAGCACGATCAGTTCCGTTTCCGGGTAATGTTTTTCGATGCTGTTTGCGATTTTTTTAAGAAGGACTGTTTTACCGGCTTTCGGCGGTGCAACTATGAGTCCTCTCTGTCCTTTTCCGATCGGTGCCACCAGGTCAATGAGGCGCAGGGAAAGGTCCCTGCCGTCCTCCAGAACCAGCCGTTCATTCGGGAAGATCGGAGTCAGCGATTCGAAATCCGGTCTTTTGATAGCTGCTCCCGGCTCATCTCCATTTACGGATACTACGTACAGCAGTGCGCCGAAGCGGTTTCCGTCATTAGGATGTCTGCAAATTCCTTTGATTTTATCACCGGTCTTTAAATTGAAACGCCGGATCTGAGCCGGAGCCACATAAATATCTTTTTCGCTGGTCAGAAAGTTGTTGAATCTAAGGAATCCGAATCCGTCTTCTGCCAGTTCAAGAATGCCTTCCACTTCGAAACGGTCGTCGCGACCTTCCCGGTTTTCACGAGGTTCGCGGCTTTCGCGGGTTTCACGAGGTTCATGGTGATCACGGTTTTCACGTGATTCCCGCGGTTCATGATTGTCACGGCTTTCACGTGGTTCCCGCGGTTCGTGGTTGCTGCCCGGCTGTTGATCCCGGCTATGAACAGACTTATCGTGATCGTCTTTGTTACTGTTTTCTTCTTTGGGATCTTCACGCATCAGATTTGCGATCAGATCAGCTTTTTTCATTTTCTCGTACCCCTGCAGTCCGAAAGTTTTCGCGATTTCACGCAATTCGACCACTTTCTTGGACTTCAGAGTTTTCTCGTCCAATGTTTTCCACATATTATGTGAATCCTTTCTGTTCGTTGGTGTGGGTTGTATTTTTAGAGTGTAAAAAAATCTTAGATCGGTCTTTCGGGAATCCAAATACCCTAATCTTCTATATAATATACACCTGTTTTGAAAAGTATACAAGACAGCGGAGAAAAATCGGCAAGAAAAAAGATTTCAGCCCGGATCCCCGGCAGTATGCCTGGAATCGAGCTGAAATCACATTCCTCACTATTTGTATAGCCTCAGCTATTGTTTCTTTCTTCGAGAGCCTGCTAAGACTACTCCAATGCCGGCAAGTGCGGCTGCTGCGATGGCGATCCAGAGGACCGGTGCGAAATTATCGCCTGTAGCTGCTGCGTCGTCTGCGGTCTGCTGACTGCTGCTTTGTGCAGAGGACGTCGCGGCTGATGTTGTCTGCTGCGAAGAGTCCGTCAGCTGGCTCGGATCTGTCGGCTTGGATGGGTCTGTCGGTGTCACAGGATCGCTTGGTTTGCTCGGATCCGCCGGCGGTGCAGGCATAGGATCGCTTGGCTTGCTCGGATCCTCCTTCTCCACTTTGACAAGATAAATATCGACGGTATTATTATCCACTGTTACGTTATCGATCCCCTTCGTTGTTTTCTCATCGTCAATACGATATTCTCCGTCATAGGCAGATCCCGTCTCATTATCCCCGCTGAGCACATTCTGGATGTTGGCAGAAAGCTGCTTCTTGCCGTCTTCATACTGATACAGATCTGCCACGACCCTGGCGCCCGGATTGACCATATGAGTTCTGGATTTGATCTTCTTGGTCACCGTTTCTCCATTCTCTTTATAAGAAACGTAGAAATTTACCATATACGGAATGGCGTCTCTTTCCTTTCTCGCCTTCCATACAGCACGCAAAGTCAGGATCTTCCGATCCTTGTCACGATCATAATACAGGCAGTCCTGCACCGCGGCGATGGAAGCACCACTGCATTGCAGCGACTCACCTTCGGCATAGGTCAAAGGGTTGCCGTCTGCCAGTCTCTTGACAGTTTCGGTCGGATATCCCGTTCCGTCAGTCTGTGTTTTCGCAGTCAGAACTTCCCAGTGATCGAATATGAATCTGCCGGTTTTGTCCACCGGCTGCCGGTTGGAAATCAGTACTTTCTGGTGGTTTTCACAGTTGTATCCGTTTTCCCCGCCATTCTGATAGGCCGGCATATCCTCAATATCTGTGAGGTTCGGCGAGATCTGCACACCATCCTGCGTGCGCCCGGCTCCCGATACATAGTTGATCCCGTATTTGATCGGGGACGCCTGGATATTGACCAGCACAACGCCCTGTGCAGGAGCGGCATTCATATAATTCTGCAAAGCCTTTGTCCCGCAGAAATAGTAATAACCGTCGCTGCTGGCCTGCCAGTTCTCGTAGGAGACGCCTTTAAAACCGGTCTCGGTTTTGATCAGGTATTGTACGAAAACATCCTCTCCTGTTTTAAGATCATCATCTTCCTGAAGCTTCGTGCCGTCTTTTTTCGTGTAGGATATATGAGGCATCTGATAGCCGTCCGCTTTCTTAAAGCGTATGGGATCAGAGTAGTTATTACTTGATACCCTTTCAACAAGCGAGCCTGGCTTTAAAGCGATCCAGCTTCCCTGCCCGTCTCTGGTCTGATAGTACTGCGGATCGCTTACACCATTCAGGTGCTTGAATACCAGCTCCTTGTGATAATGACCGACCAGGTTGCCTGCGCTGACAGTCAGATTTTCATAGCAGTTCTCCACATCCATACGATATCTTCGGGTAGCCGAGCTTCCATTATCACCTCGGTTGGAAGTCACACTGATCGTGATTTTCGTCCCCGTGGAAAGTGTTGTTGTTTCTGTTACTGTTTTATCGCTTTTTACAGCTACCATCGGTACCGTTACCGGCTCTCCGTTGATCTGCAGCTGATCCAGTTCCCAAGTAACCTGATGCGCCGTCCAACCCCCAAAGTCCCAGGAGAAGCTGTGCCCCTGGGCAGAAAAGGTCTTTCGGCATAGATCCGGTCTAATGTTTCCAAATGCCTCTTTATTATTATCATCATAAACGACCATTCTTGTATTCGCATACACGGTCTGCGCCCATTCCGATGCATCAAAGATAAACTGATCGATCTTCTCATACTGCAGTGTCACCACATCATCGCCTGTAATATTATCAAGTGAAATGAAATCTGAAAGTTTTATAGTATCCGGGCTTCCTTTTGCCAGGGAAATACTATTACCGTTTCGCTGATAGGACATCATTTCACCAAGCTTAGAAGTATAGCGAACTGTTCCGTTGCTTTTTTTCGTGACAGTCACGGTCGCCTTATATCCCCTCGGGATCGTCACCGTATCGCTGTAACTATGGCCGTCAGCCACTTCCAGCGGGCGGTCGGCTCCAAAGACCTGATCCAGGCTCCAGCCGTCCGGACCTTCGCTCGTCACCTTGCCATCAGAATCCTTAAACTGGTATTCTACAGTATGATCTTTGCCGTGGGTGTATTCCAGCGTGATTTTATCACCATTTTTTAAAACCGCATATGCCGTCTTGTTTGTAACGTTTTTATCGGTGGTATAGTAGATATACTCCTGCTCAGTGCCGTCATCTTCAAGGATCGTAAGCGTTCCCACGAAGTAAACGGCAGTATTTCCGATATGAGCACGGCTGAAGGTGTGTCTCACATCTGAGTTATTCTTCAAGGTCAGCGGCACATTGTTGCGCAGTCTCCCACCTTTGATCGAAGAAATGGAAGCTGTCTGCAGATCTGTACAGGCCGAACCGTCCGCATGATGATTAACGCAAACGAACTCAAAATACTTTGCAGGGATCGCTGCATCTTCCGTTTCTACATTGTGCGGTGCACTTCGCAGATCCTGCTGCGTTACATATCCTTTTTCTAAATGCTGCTCAAGTGTTGATGAACCTGTCGCTTCTGCCGCCCATACGGCTGTACCGCTTCCCAGCGCGAGAAAAAGCATCAGGATCGCCAAACTCAAAGCCATACCTTTTCTTATTCCTTGAAGTTTCATTTTGCTCCGTTATCCTTCCATACATTTTATCTGTACCCCCCCTGAGCAAGAGGCGCAACTCTTTTTTACCACGATTAAACCCATCCGTCAATAGTTTCTAAACAATTTTAGACTATTTTTGTCTCGTATGGCTTGTTTCATCAATTCGCCTTCAAAAAAGACCGGGTCTCACGATTTTAGAGACCCGGTTCCCTGAGGTTCGATCTTTACCATTCTTCTTAATCAAGATTTCTAATACTCGAAAAATCCTTCGCCGGTCTTTCTTCCCAGCTTGCCGTCGCGGACCATCTTGCGCAGATATACGTGCGGACGGTACTTGTCTTCGCCGTATTCCCGATGAAGGGTTTCCATGATGGCGAGGCACACATCCAGTCCGATCAGATCGCCCAGCGCCAAAGGCCCCATCGGGAAGTTTGCTCCCAGCTTCATAGCCTTATCGATATCTTCCGCCTCTGCCACGCCGTCTGCCAGGATGCCGACGGCCTCATTGATCATCGGGATGAGGATCCGGTTTACTACGAATCCCGGAGCTTCCTCCACTTTAACAGGGCTTTTACCCAGGGATCCTGCCAATTCCATAATGGCCTCAGTCGTTTTCTCGGAAGTGGATAATCCGCGGATGACTTCCACCAGCTTCATAGCCGGCACCGGATTAAAGAAATGCATGCCGATGACTTTTTCCGGCCGGCCGGTCACAGCTGCGATCTCCGTGATGGAAAGCGCCGACGTGTTGGTCGCCAGGATAGCATCCGGATGGCAGACTTCATCCAGCTGACGGAACATGGCTTTCTTTGCCTCCACATTTTCCGTTGCTGCCTCTACAACGATCTCCGCATCGTGAAGCTCCCCCATGTCGGTGCTGCCTTTGATGCGTCCCAGCGCTGCCGTCTTGTCCTCTTCGCTCATCCGCCCTTTCCTGACGGCCTTTTCCAGTACCCCTGAGATCTTTTCAAGGCCCCGGTCGACAAACTCCTGCTTCTGTTCAATAAACGTTACTTCATACCCGCTCTGTGCCATCACCTGGATGATCCCAGCACCCATTGTTCCTGCACCAAGCACACCTGTCTTTTTCATAGCCTGCGTTTCCTTTCTTTCCGGCATCCCGCAACCTTGCGGATACCATCACATGATCACCAGTTGGATAATATGGATCAGCAGCGGCACCGTCCCGATGGACGCCACCGTGCTTAAAAACAAAATCTTACTTGCAACACCTGCATCCAGCCCTTCCTGCTCCGCCAGCATAGGAACTGTCGCCGCTGTCGGGAAACTGATCCCCAGCACCAGGATCGACCGGATCAACGGATCGATAGGCAGGAAAGCCACCGCCGCCAGCGTCAAAATCGGCAGGAGCAGCAGCTTGACGGCACTTCCCTCAATGGTCACGACACTACGGATGATATCTCTGAATTTATAGTTGGTCAGCGTCGATCCAATGAAAATCATGGCCATCGGCGTGGATACGTTGCCTATATATAAAAGATACTCGTCCAGTACTCCCGGCACACCATTTCCCAGCATACTGAATGCGAATCCGATAAACAGCGCCAGAATGTTAGGATTCAGCAGCAGCTTGACCACCGCCGTAATAAAACGTTTCGGCGTCATCGGCGGATGATCGTCCGTCTTCATATCCCGCAGCAGCTTGACCCCGTAAGTAAAAATAAAAAAATTCATGGCCGCATTGTGAGCCAGCATCAACAGCAGCCCGCTGTCCCCAAAAAAGATCAGAGCCACCGGAAATCCCATAAAGCCATTGTTGGGCATGGACATGGCAAACTCTGCGATACCTGAAACATTCTTCGGATATTTCCGCAGGCGGGCGTAGCCTTTGCAGAAAAAACCGTAAAGGTAAAAAACCACCAGGCTCAGCACGAAAGTGAGCCCGAAATCCGCCAGGACATCCGCCGTCAGATCCAGCTCGCCAATGTTGTGGACGATCAGGCATGGATACGCAAAATAGACCACAAGCTTGTTGATGCTGTGATCCATTTTGTCATCGATAAAATTGATTTTTCGCAGAAACCATCCCGTGAACAGGATCGCGAAAAGCACAAAATATCTACCGTACATCGATACACTCCTGCGATCTAACTGTAATACAGATTGTTGGTAATATATTCTGGATCGCTGGTCACATCGATGCCCAGCGCCTTTAACGTACTTTCATCCTTGTCGCTGAGGATAGCCGTGCAGTGTGCATGGCAGGACTTCAGCTGTGGAGCCTTGGCCAGCGCTCTTGCCGCAGACGGGTTGGTCACGGCAGAAATAGTCAGTGCTGTCAGGATCTCTTCACAGTTGAGACTCGTCTTTTCGGCGCCCAGCACATCCACCTTAAGATCCTGGATACTCTTTAAGATGCCCGGCGAGATCAGATACAGGTCATCCGCCATTCCGCTCAGGTATTTGATGGCATTAAGGATGGCGGCTGCTGCAGCGACCATACGGCGAGAACTTCTTCCCGTGATGATCTTGCCGTCCGGCAGTTCCAGTGCCATAACGACCACGTTAGCGTATCTCTCATCGCACGCCTTTTTCTGCTCCGCATATTCTCTTGCCGGGAGCACCACTCTGCGATCTTCCTCGCAAAGGGACATGTCGTCCATCAACAGCTTAGCGCGTTCCACCGTCTCCCCGCTTATTTTTCCCTTTTTGTAATCGCACTGTGCGATCATATACCGGCGGATGATCTCCTGGTCAGCCGCTTCACGCACCACTTCATCATTGGTGATGCAAAAGCCTGCCCTGTTGACACCCATATCCGTCGGCGATTTGTATTCTGATTCTTCCCCTGTGATCTTCTCGATGATCCGCTTCACTACCGGGAACACCTCGAGATCACGGTTGTAGTTGACCGCTTTCTCCCCGTAAGCTTCCAGATGGAAAGAGTCGATCATATTGACGTCCTTCAGATCTGCAGTCGCCGCTTCATACGCCACATTTACAGGGTGCTTGAGCGGGATGTTCCAGATCGGGAACGTTTCGAATTTAGCGTAACGGACTTTGCGTCCCCGCTTGTTTTCATGATACAGCTGAGAAAGACAGGTAGCCAGCTTGCCGCTGCCGCCCCCCGGTCCCGTTACGACCACCAGCGGCCGCTCCACTTCGATATACGGATTGGCGCCGTAGCCTTCGTCGCTTACGATGGTGTCGACGTCAGTGGGATATCCTTTGGTGAACCGATGCTTATAGGTCCGGATCCCGCGGCGTTCCAGCTTGTTTATAAACTTGTCCACCGCCGGAGAGTTGTCCTCATAGCGCGTCACCACCACGCTGTTGACTACCAGATCGTGCTTGCGAAAAATATCCATCAGCCGCAGCACTTCCAGGTCATAGGTAATGCCGAAATCCTGTCTCGTCTTGTTGGTCATGATATCCCCGGAATAAATACAGATAATGATCTCCGCCTTGTCCTTCATCTTCTGCAAGAGCTTGATCTTGGCGTTCTCATCAAACCCCGGCAGCACGCGCATGGCATGTTTGTCCTGCACCAGTTTGCCTCCGAATTCCAGATACAGTCTCTCGCTGTTTCCACAATTGATCCGCTGCAGGATATACTTTGACTGCTCCTCGATATACTGTTCCGCACTAAACCCTATTTCCGTCATCTTTTCCTCCAAACTCTTCTCTATCTACTATAAATATGCGATTGCCATTGTCAATGTCGTTACGACCATCACCACAACGATGGCGATAGTGATCACTTTGATCGTTTTTTTACTCATCATAATTTTTCACCTTCTTTACTACATCAGTGTTATGCTCAGCTGATTGTGACCCTCCATCAGTCCCTTCAGACTGATGCTGTAATCAATATCCAGGTTTCCGCCGCCCTCGGTCAGATTGTTTTCCAGCCTGTTTGTCAGCACCTCAAGCTCGATCGCTCCAAACGGCGTATCATAAAGGCCGGAATACCGTCTTCCCCGTTCGAAACGTATCTCGTTCCCAATGCCTGCGCCTTCCCCGTACCGTTTCATCTGCACCTCATCCGGCTTGCACTTGAGCCTCGTCCGGCATCCGGGGATCCCCGAAAGCTCCGTTTCCTCATAGATCAGATACACCGCCTCGCCTCGCTTGTAAAGCTTGGCTTCCGTGACGAATTCCATGATATCCTCTTCACCCTGCTCGTTGACCTGATTCGTCGTGATCTTTACCATTACCTCTTTCATTTCATTCACCTCTATCCCATGCGATCCAGTATCTCTACCAGTTCATCCTTGTTGAAATGATATTTTTTACAGCAGAACTGACACTGCAGTTCCGCCTCTCCATCTTCCTCGATGATCTCCGTCAGATCTCTGCGGCCAATGGTCAAAAGCGCACTTTCGATCCTCTCCCGGCTGCAGTCGCATTCCCAGCGGATCTCTCTTTCTGCCAGGATCTCCGGCTGATATTCCTCCGGAACATCCTTGAAGATTTCCTGCAAAAGTGCTGCAAGGCGTTCGCTTGCTTCCCGGTTTTCTGCATCTGCCTGCAAAGTCTCCCCGGCAGGCTGTCCGCTATCGTCTGCCGAAGCCGCTTCAGCCGTCCGGTCGATTTCCGGATCGAAAGATCCGGAAAGACCGCTGATCAGCGTCGTCAGCGGCGGCATAGCACCTATCATTTTTTCCAGAGCATCGACAGCCCCTTCCTGTGCATCCGGCAGCATCTGGATGATCATTCCGCCGGCAGCACCGATGCTCAGATCACGTTCCACCTTCACGCCCAGCGCAACGGAGGAATTCTGCTGTTCCGAAATATAAAAATACGCGGTCAGATCGTCTGCGATCTCGCCGTCCACCAGCGCGATAGTCCCTGTGTACGGTTCTTTCAGCCCCAGATCCTTGATGACTGTCAGATCTCCGACTCCCAGCGAGCCGCCCACGTCCAGCTTGCCCTGGTCGTTTAAGGGCAGATCCACGTATGGATTGGATATGTAGCCTTTCCCTCTGCCATCGCCGTATGCAGTCGCCAGGATCTGTCTTGCCGGTCCGTCTCCTTTGAAATGAAGGGTCAGCTTGTTGTCATCATCCTTGAGCATGATGCCCATCAGCCCTGCGGCTGTCAGCACCCGTCCAAGACCTGCTGATGCCAGCGGCGTGGTGTCGTGGATCTTCGCAGCCTCCTGCACCAGATCAGTGGAAATGGTCAGATACACACGGAACGATTTACTTCTATCTATTGCTATTAATGCTTTATTCATGATCTTACTCTTCCTTTATGTTATATACGTATTAGATTTTATCATATTATGTGTAAAATGTTTAACCTTTTCTTCAGATATTCACATATTTTCAACACGAAAATATCATATTCAATTTGTATATTTAGGATGAAGATTTGGAAAATTTAACATTTCAGAGAAATCAATGTCAAAAAGAGGAAACTGACGGAACAGAAAGAAGGTATAGATATGGATGAAAAGAAAACAGATCCTTCCGGATACGAACCGAACTTCGTCATGAAAGATGCAGCGGAACCAGAGGCTGCTGAAAACCAGCCTAACATGGCTGAAAACCAGCCCGACATGCCGGAAGATCCTGCAAAGGCGGCTGCGCCGCCGGGCGACCAGGAAGATTTCGCACAGAAAGCGGCTTCTGACGCATCAAATGATTTTGAGAAAAAAGGAGCATTCCGCGATCCGCGGGAGGCTTTTCGCAACACAGAACCCGGCACGAGCTCTTATCAGTATAATGAGCACAATCGTCCCGGTTCGGTAAAAGACAACTTTGGAGGTTCTCCTTACACTGGATATGTAGACGAAAATGGTAATATGCATTACAGCAACTACGGTCGTCAGCACCAAAATCCCGGACAGAACGATCACGCCGGGCAGTCCGGTCAGCGCTATTACGGACAGCAATCGGGCGGAAACTTTACAGGACAGCAGCCAGGCGGATACGGTTTTGCAGAGCAGCAGCCAGGCGGCGAAGCCTGCACCAGTTCCTGGAGCAGCAGCGACGGCGTGACCAGGACTCACCGTGCCAAAGGCGTGAAAAAACCTAAAAAACCTCGCCAGCCAGGCAGGCCGGTTTCCCTGACCCGCAAGTCTCTAGCACTGCTGATCGCATTATGTGTAGTGGTATCTGCATTGTTTGGATTTGGCGGATCTTATCTCGCCAATGCTCTTAACGGAGGACACAGCGGTTCCAGTAAAACCGCCAGCGTATCCAAGAACGGCTATAAACTGGAAGATGCTACCGGCAGCAAAATGACGGTACAGGAAGTCACCAATAAAACCAAGGACAGCGTGGTGGAAATCAAGACCGAGAGCGTTTCCGCCGATGCCTGGATGCAGCAGTACGTTACAGAAGGTGCCGGAAGCGGTGTGGTCATGACGGCAGACGGCTACATCATGACAAACAACCACGTTATAGACGGAGCCAGCAAAATCACCGTTACGACTTCGGATGACAAGGAATACGAAGCCAAGCTAGTGGGCACAGACAGCATCACCGATATCGCAGTTTTAAAAATCAGCGCCAAGAATCTGACACCTGCAACTTATGGAAACAGTGATCAGCTGGCAGTCGGCGATATGGCGGTTGCCATCGGAAATCCGCTTGGAGAACTTGGCGGAACGGTAAGCGCCGGCATCATCAGTGCACTGGACAGAGAACTTGCCATCGACGGTAAGACCATGACGCTTCTGCAAACCGATGCCTCCATCAACCCTGGAAACTCGGGCGGCGGCCTGTTTAACGGCGACGGGCAGCTGATCGGCATCGTCGTTGCAAAATCCTCCGGATCCAATGTAGAAGGTCTGGGGTTTGCGATCCCGATCAACAAAGCAGCTGATGTGGCACAACAGCTTATGGATAAAGGATATGTCAGTGATCAGCCATCCACCGGCATGAGCTATGCGGAATCCAGTCAGGGAAACGGGGCAGCTCAATTCTTCGGCAACAATCAGGATTCTCAGTCCCAGAGCTCTTCTGCAGCGGTTTACATCCAGGAAGTAACTGGAACCAATGCGAAAAAAGCCGGATTCCAGTCTGGCGACCTGGTATATGCCGTAGACGGAACCAAGATCACTTCCTTCAATACGCTGTCTTCCATCGTCACCTCCCACAAAGTAGGTGACAAGCTGACCTACACGATAGTACGCGGTAATCAGACCAAGGAAATCAAGCTGACGCTGGAAGAAAAGAAGGCGAGCAATTAAATCCCCAGATACAGCCGCAGCAGACCGAGGATCAGCAGGTGCGCCGGATAAAAGCAGTAGTTGATGATTTTATACTGCCTGCCCCGCTTGCCATTGTATGTAAGAGTCAGCGCGAATCCCAGCAGCGCCCACGGCTCCTTGTACATGGAAAGAAAGCTGAACGGGATCGACAGAATGTATCGCTGGTGAAAAATGTACATGAAATAGCCGATCAGGATGGCGTGATGCTCGTAATCCAGCCCCAGATTCATGGCTGCAAAGCACATCACCGCCACGATCACAACGGATGCCAGATACCACAGCAGCTTCGGAAGACGATCCATTTTTTCTCGTAATGTGTCGATGCTCCAGATGGTGATCAGCACCGCTGCCAGCGTGAACATGATGTTGTTCCAGTTGGGTTCAAAGACCTGACTTGTTGTAAACAGGTCAAAGGGCACTTCGGAAATCACACCGAACCCTAGTAAATACAACAGGTATTTCCATCTGCTGCGGGTCTTGAAGTACCCTTCCACCAGAAGGAACATGAATAACGGGAAAGCGATCCGCCCCAGGATGTCAAAGAGATCGCTGATGATTTGTAATCCTGCACTTCCATCCAGGTTGGGATAGATCAGTGCTTTGTTCACATGATCGATCAGCATGGATATAAATGCGAGGTATTTCAATTGTGCGCCGGAAAAGATCCTGATCTTTTCCGGCCAGTTTTTTATCTGCACGCTTTTCTGCGGATTTTTCTCAAGCTTGTTCTGCATCATACCGGTTCTCCTTCATCTATACTGGACTTATTCGTTCCACAATTATACTCGATTTCCCCCGTAGAAAAAAGTATGAAATCCTTAAAAACAGTTTAAGATTTTAAATCATTTCCGGTATTTAGGAATCAAGTCGGAGACGAAGCATAAGAAACGATCCAGAAAGCGTAAAGTGAAGGACAAATACCCGAATCTGGTACCTCTACTTTGAAGTGACTTTCTACTTCGATGTGTTTACCAAATAAATCCTGAGCTGGCGGGCAGCTGACCGAAGAGGACATCGATTTCAAACTTAATGAGTGTAAAAGCCGGGAAGAATTCATCGACATGATCGAGCGCTATGTGAAGTTTTACAACAGACAGCGGCCCAGCTATGCCCTTGGGTATGATACACCGGATAACTATTACCGCCGCTACCAACGGGGAGAACTGGAGAAAAAAGACATCTTTTCCAGGAGAACTCTGACAGAGGAGCCGAAGTTCATCCGAAGCCGAAGAATGAAGGACAAAGGAAACGAGTAATTGGAAGGGCTGCATCCATCGTGTCCACTTCCGTAAATGAAAAAACACAGAAAATGCTTCCTGTGTCTACAAACGAAAAAGCTATATCACAAAAAACATTTTTTGTATCCACCAGACTTGACAAGTACAACTGGCTTTTGAAATGTCATAAATTTGCGCCCTGGATTGCATTGAAAAGTCATGAAAAACACCGCATAATTATATTGAAATGTCATAAAATATAGCCTATAATCATATTGAAAAGTCATATGGAGGTGTCGAGTTATGTTGTTTCGGAAGATTGAATCTCTGATTGAAAATCATTTTAGATCGGGCAGCAAAAAAATATTACTAGTAGATGGGGCAAGACAAGTAGGAAAAACTTATATTATCCGCCATGTAGCACAGAACATGTTTGAAAACTTTATCGAAATCAATATGATTGAGGATTCTCTAGGCGATCGTCTGTTTGCAGAGATAAGAACTGTGGAGGATTTTTATCTGCAGGTCAGTATGCTTGCGGGAGAGCGGATGCAGAAGAAAGAAAACACATTGATTTTTATCGATGAAATTCAGGCATATCCGCATTTACTGACTTTGCTTAAATTTCTATCGCAGGATGATAAATTCACGTATGTTGCCAGCGGTTCCTTACTGGGAGTAACACTGGCGAAGACGACGTCGATTCCTATCGGGAGCATTCGTAAAGTGAGAATGTTTCCGCTGGACTTTGAGGAGTTCCTCTTTGCTAACGGAATGAATGAAACGGTTATTTCCGCTATGCGACAGAAATTCGACAAGCTGGAATCCTTAGAAGAATCCATGCATGATAAAATGATGGATCTGTTCCGGAAATATCTGCTGGTGGGCGGTATGCCGGATGCTGTGAATGCATATGTACAGGATAAAAACATCCGGTCAGTCAGAGAAATCCAGTCAGAAATTCATGAATATTATGCTGCGGATGCTTCAAAGTATGAAGCTGATCGGAGATTAACAATACGACGGATCTATGATATGATCCCCTCTAATATGGAAAACAAGAAAAAACGTATTGTGGTACAAAATATTGAAAATAAACGAGGAAAAACATTCCGTGACTATCAGGAAGAGTTTGAGTATCTGATAAATGCCGGCGTTGTGAGCAGTGTGCAGGCAATTTCCAATCCTGTTTTCCCGTTGATTGAATCAGCCGGGAAAAACCTGTTGAAACTGTATCTGAATGATGTGGGCATTTTGACAGGCATTTTATATGGGAATAATATAAGAGCGATTTTAGATGATCAGCCAAGCGTTAATCTAGGCTCGGTATATGAGACCGTTGTTGCGAATGAACTGAAAGCACATGGATATAAATTGTTTTATTATGATAACCGGAGCAAGGGAGAGGTGGACTACCTGATTGATGACTATAACAGCCTTTCTACTGTGCCGATTGAGGTGAAGTCGGGAAAAGATTATAGCATACACAGTGCACTGAATCATTTCGTGAACAATGAAGATTATCATATTAAAAAAGCATTTGTGCTGTCCAATGAAAGAACGGTGCAGCAAAAAGAAAAGATCCTGTATATTCCGATTTATTACATCATGTTTTTTCATTCGGATGCAGGATGAGAAATAAACTGTTATATAGGGACTGTCGTTTCTGCAATTTCACCGTTACAGATGTATGCAATATCGGATTTACGGTGAAATCGGCATACACGGTGCAGCTGATTATCCCGATGCCCGTCGCGGAGCTTCCAGCTGGATCTTCATCCATCCCTCCAGCTCCACGCCAAGCTCTACTCTAAGGATACTCCCTGACCCAACATTTTTCTACCGTTTCGTGTCCACTTTTACTTTAGCATCAAAACTTATGATATCTCAAAAGCCGGTCCATAGTATGAAAGCTATGAACCGGCCTTATATTCTGCTGTTTAATTCTTATCGCCTGCATCGTTTATGCCGCCCGGTCTCCATGCCCGGAATGGCCAGGGCGGCTCGAACCGTCCGCCTGACCGGAACCGCCTGCCCCTGCAGCACCGCCGGCACCACAGGCAGAAGCTGCCCGGTCGAATTCCGCCAGCTTCTGCTTTGCATCTTCGCTGAGGTTTTTCGGAACATCGATTTCCACTACTGCGTAATGACATCCGAATTTAGCTGGATCTTTCATTGAAACGATGCCTTTATCTCGCAACCGCAGCTTAGTACCCGACTGCGTTCCCGGCTTGATATTACATTTTACTTTACCGCGCAGAGTCTGTACTTCCACTTTGCCTCCAAGTACTGCCGTCGTAAACGGAACCCGCACCGGCGCATAAACGTCCATGCCCTTCCGCTCGAATCCCGGTCTTGCTGCCACATGGACTTTCAACAACAGGTCTCCGGCTTTTCCACCGTTTGCGCCCGGCATACCTTTGCCCCGCAGACGGATGCTCTGCCCGTTGTCGATCCCTGCAGGGATATGGACTTTGATAGACTGTTTTTTACCAGCAGGATCTTTCAGATCGAAATACCGATCGCCACCGAACGCCGCCTCATCAAAGGTTACATTGATATCGGCATGAACATTTTCACCGTCCTGCGGGAAGCTGCCGTACCCTGCACCTCTGCCGAATCCGGAAAATCCTGAACCTCCGGAAAATCCTTTGCCGGAAGACCCGGAAAATCCGGAAGTTCCAGACGTTCCGGAGAACCCGCTAAATCCAGAAGCCCCAGATCCGCTGCCACTGAATCCATGACCGAAGATGTCCTTTAAAATATCATCCATGTTACCATCGAAATGGTATTCCTGATAGCTGCCATCTGGTCCCTGTGAAAATCCGGAGAAACCAGAGCCTCCTGTTCCGCCAAAACCGCCAAATCCTGAGCTGCCGGCACCGCCAAAACCGGCACCGTAGCTGCCACCTGGCTGTCCCGTGCCGTCGAATGCCGCATGACCAAACTGATCATAAAGTTTCTTTTTTTCCGGATCATTCAAGACAGAATAAGCCTCGGAAACTTCTTTGAATTTTTCTGCCGCAGCTTCATCTCCGGCATTTGTATCCGGATGGTATTTCTTCGCCATTTTACGATATGCTTTTTTTATTTCGCTTTGAGAAGCGCCTTTTTTGATGCCCAGCACTTCATAAAAATCTCTCTTTGATGCCATGATCATCACCCCGTTCTATATAATAATACCCCGCAGGTCATCCCGCGGGGTTTGTCTTCGTCTATGCTGCATTGTCTCCCGCACTGGAGCACGAACTTCAGGATTACAGAATCCCCAAGTTCTCCTGCTTTGTACTTATTATATCACGAGATTTTAGCACTCGCAAGAGGAGAGTGCTAAAATCTTATTTTTTTTTATGCCTAAAGCCGCTCCGGCTATGCGTTCAGACTTTTTTGTTGGTGCTGAGGAATAGCAAAAGTAACCATAACGAATCGTGCTGAATCATGAATTCCCAAATTCTCTTTCTATATGCCTAGATGGGAACTACACACTTTTTATAATCCGAAAAAAGATCTAAAAGCGTTACATCTGGGAACTTATCCGCTGCATCTTTATGAAACTGCGAGAGGAAGTTCCCATGAGGCGCTATTCTTTTACAGTATGGGAATTCCAAGCTACACATCCTGTCCTCGGCCAACAAAAAATCCAAATCCGACGCAATTTTTTCTTTATCTGGGAATTCACGATCTGAAATTGCGGTCAGGAAGATCCCGCGACCGCCCTTCAATGCCTGCTCACGCAGCAGCCGCTTTTAATAATTCTCTTTTCTTACTTCGAAGTAGCTCTGCGGGTGATTGCAAACCGGGCAAACTTCCGGAGCTTTCGTGCCTACTACGATATGACCGCAATTTCTGCATTCCCAAACCTTGACCTCGCTCTTTTCGAATACCTGCGCTGTTTCAATGTTGTTGAGCAGTGCGCGATATCTTTCTTCGTGGTGTTTTTCAATCTCGCCAACGGCTCTGAACTTAGCAGCCAGTTCCGGGAAGCCTTCCTCTTCTGCAGTTTTGGCAAAGCCTTCGTACATATCAGTCCATTCGTAGTTTTCACCTTCTGCTGCTGCAGCCAGGTTGGCCTTGGTGTCACCGATATCAGCCAGTTCTTTGAACCACATCTTAGCGTGTTCCTTTTCATTGTCAGCTGTCTTTAAGAAGAGAGCTGACATCTGCTCGTAGCCTTCCTTCTTCGCTACCGATGCGAAGTAAGTGTATTTATTTCTTGCCTGGGATTCCCCTGCAAAAGCTTCCTGTAAATTCTTCTCCGTCTGTGTTCCTGCATATTTGTTAGTCATTTTAGTTACCTCCATTTCCTTTTCTTTAACAACTTTTTTATATTATAGATTGCTTTTTATTACTGACGTTTCTCTTACTGCTTTCTGCAATCCGGGCAGACGCCCTTGAACAGGATATGATAATCATGTAATTCCATCCCCTGCGGATCCCGAATCAGATCGTCCAGTTTCGGCAAAGGTTTTAGATCCACATCGAATAGCCTGCCGCAGCAAACGCATCTCATGTGGTGATGCTCCGTACAGTTGTGGTCAAAACAATCGGGTCCGTCCGGGATCTTCAGCTTGCGTATCTTGCCTTCCTCCGCAAGGATGTTGAGATTACGGTAAATCGTTCCCCTGCCGATCCTCGGATGCTCCTGACTGACATACGTGTAAATTTCGTCCGCAGTCGCATGGTTTCCAAGGCTTCTCACTGCCTGGAGAGTAATGTCTCTTTGGATCGTGTTTCGTCTTTCCATCCCTTACGCCTCCTATTAGGATCAGTTCTTAATTAGGATTATATACTATTAACGTCCAGTATGCAACCCCTTTTTTCGATTTTTTTATAAATCCCGCTGAAGCAGCTTTAGCGGCTCATCGTTTTCCGGAAAAATTAATTTTTTTAGGGTTCTGTCAAAAATCCCTCCCATTCCCGGTTGACAAACATTTTTTCATGGGCTATAGTATGTACCATACATATAAATTAATACAGATGCTATGAACGGAATAAATTTGATGAAGATATTTCAGCGAGCAGTCGGTTGGTGCAAGACTGTATATGGATTCAAATGTCTCACCCGGGAGCAGAAACCTTTAAGTGGGCATGTGATTTTTCGAACCCGGACGGCGTCCGGCATTGATCGAAACGGCAAGAGTCGAAACAGCATGTCAATAAGAGTGGTACCGCGGAAGTTTAAGCCTTCGTCTCTTAGTTTGAGATGAAGGCTTTATTTTATGATCTGCCCAGATCTTTGGTTTGATGCACAGATCAGCTCATAGCAGCATACAGAAAGGAAGTATAAAAATGAAGAATTACGACAGGTACAGCGTGGGGTATTTCCCACCGGCGACCCCGCATAATGAATGGGTCAAAAAAGATCACGTAGAAAAGGCTCCGACCTGGTGCAGCGTAGACTTGAGAGACGGGAACCAGGCGCTGATCGTTCCTATGAGTCTGGAAGAAAAAGTAGAGTTCTTTCAGTACCTGGTAAAACTGGGATTCAAGGAAATCGAAGTAGGATTTCCGGCAGCTTCGGAAACGGAATATCATTTCCTGAGAAAACTGGTTGATGACAATCTGATCCCGGACGATGTGACCATCCAGGTGCTGACCCAGTCGAGAAAACATATAATAAAGAAGACTTTTGATTCCCTGGCAGGAGTCAAGAAAGCGGTCGTACATCTCTATAACTCCACATCTCTGGCACAGAGAGAGCAGGTATTCCGTAAAGAAAAACCGGAGATCATCAAGATCGCAACTGACGGTGCACAGCTGTTAAAAGAATACGCAACAAAATATCCGGAGACAGATTTCTCTTTCGAATATTCACCCGAAAGCTTCACAGGAACTGAAGTGGATTTTGCAGCAGAGATCTGCAATGCCGTGATAGATATCTGGGAACCGACTCCGGAAAACAAGGTGATCATCAATCTGCCATCCACAGTGGAAATGTCCATGCCACACGTATACGCATCGCAGATCGAATACATGTGCGAACAGCTCCACAACAGAGAAAACGTTATCGTGTCACTGCATCCACATAACGATAGAGGAACGGCTGTAGCTGCTGCAGAACTGGGCCTTCTGGCCGGCGGAGACAGAATCGAAGGAACCCTCTTTGGAAACGGAGAAAGAACAGGAAATGTGGATATCGTAACGCTGGCAATGAACCTCTTTGCACACGGCGTAGATCCGGAACTGAACTTCTCCAATATGCCGGAAGTCGTAGAAAAATACGAGCAGTACACCGATATGAAAGTGCCGCCTCGCCAGCCGTACAGCGGCAAACTGGTCTTTGCCGCATTTTCCGGATCCCATCAGGATGCTATTTCCAAGGGCATGCGGTGGCATAAAGAAAAAGGCCTGCGGACCTGGTCCGTGCCGTATCTGCTCATCGACCCGAAAGACGTGGGCAGAGAGTACGAAGCCGATGTTATCCGGATCAACAGCCAGTCCGGCAAGGGCGGCGTAGCATATATCCTGGAGCAGAACTTCGGATACTCGATTCCTTTGCAGATGCGGGAAGAGATCGGCTACATGGTCAAGGATCTGTCCGACAAAGAGCATAAAGAACTTTCACCGGCAGAAGTATACCAGGCTTTCGCAAGAGAATACGTCTACGTGTTCGATC
>ERZ826764.1799-NODE-1799-length-23196-cov-15.260274_pt1 | contig 23196 bp, 16 predicted proteins | sample MGYA00519870_ERZ826764 | MGnify/ENA primary metagenome ERZ826764 (study PRJEB31778, sample SAMEA3449239) | human gut metagenome | biome: human gut; feature: human-associated habitat; material: faeces | place: United Kingdom | collected 2010/2012 ...
CCCTGGGCGACTGGCGCAGCGCGGTACACTGGCTGGAGCGCGCGGCCGACGAGGCCCCGGGCCAGCGCGAGGCGCCGTATGCGCTCTCGCTGCTGTACTACCGGCGCGAGGACTGGGCGCTGTGCCGCTACTGGGCCATGCGGGCGCTGCACATCACCGCGCGGGACAACAACTACATGACCGAGCCGGAGGCCTGGGGCGCGGGGCCCTTCGACCTCATGGCGATATCAAGCTGGCAGCTCGGCCAGTGGGAGGATGCTGTGGCGGCGGCGGAAAAGGCCGTGGAGCTGGAGCCGGGAAACGAGCGGCTCCAAAATAATCTGAAAATAATGAGGTGCAGCCATGATAGCAAATCCAAATGACGGCAACAGCCCGCGGGTCGAAGTCGCCACGCCGATGATCGACGTGAGCGCGGGCGGGCTTATCACGGCCACGACTGAGCAGGAAAAGGGATATGTGCCTGGCGGCACGAAATCAGCCACTCAGCAGCTCACGACACAGGGGGCGAAGACCGTGACGCCCGGCACGTCGAACCAGACCGCCGTAGCCTCCGGGCGCTACACCACGGGCGACGTGGTTGTCGCCGGCGACGCGAATCTCGTGCCGGAGAACATAGCCGAGGGTGTGAGTATCTTCGGGGTGAGCGGGACGCACAGTGGCGGGGGCGGAGAGCTTGTTACTGTGATTTTTTCAAAGTTCCGCAACAGCGGAACACTGACTTACGTGAATGGAGACGGTAGTTATCATACGGCTTCAAATAGTAGCGGGGGTGTATCTCTTTCAGTTTTGAAAAATTCTATTGCCTTTTTAAGTGAGGGCGATTCCGGCGGCAAGACCGGCGATTGTGAGGAATTACCCAGAGGCGGAGTTATCGTTGGTTATTTTGTTTTCGGGGATTGCACAATCTCGACATATTAAAAGCTATTGCGTTAATGCGAATTATGCAAATGAAAAAAGAATGTTTTCCAACTCGTTAATCGGCAATTGAGGTGACACTATGCTACACACAGGAACCCTACTCCGCGCCGAAATCTACGACGACCACACCAAGCCCTACACCAACGTCAAGGCCGTCTATGAGGCGCACAAAAACAAATACCCCGGCAAGCTCATAGTCACAAACGGGCACTGGTACAACACAAAGCTCGTGACTCCCTGCGGCAATTACAAGGTCAACGGCACGGTGCTTTCAAAGGAAAGCTGGATGGACTGGGGTTTTGGCTGGGACACCGGGCCGATTATCACGATGAGGTCCACTATCCCCGTGATGGTAACTGACATGAGCAACGACAACTATCTCTCCACCCTGCCCCTGCTTGTCGGCGGAAAGAAGCGGGATGACGTAATCAAGAAGCAGGAGCCCAACGTCAAAGTGCCCACGCTTCGCACATGGTTCGGAGTGGACGCCAAAGGCAAGTGGACGGTCGAAGTCACAACCACCAATTATACGCTCGACGGCATAGTCGAGCGGATGCAGAGCCTCGGCATCGTGGACGGCATGGTGCTCGACGGCTCGGGCAGCTCTCAGTGCTATGATGGCACGACCTATCAGCGCGGCGACGGGCGCACCATCTACTCGTATCTGCTGCTCTGGTTCGCGGATGACGGCGGCGCGGACGACGACACGGACGACGACAAGGAGGATACCGCGGGCATGAAAATCTACCTTTCCCCTTCTGCACAGCCTGCGAATAACTACGCGGCGGGGGACACGAACGAGCAGGCACAGTGCAATCGGATAGCCGAGGCGGCAAAAACCGCGCTCGAGCGCTGCGGCTTCACGGTGCGGAAGGCACCGGAGGGGCAGGGGTACAAGGACAGCGTGGCTGAGAGCAACGCATGGGGCGCGGACCTTCACATACCTATCCACACCAACGCCGGAGGCGGCGCGGGCACCGTTGTGTTTGTCCACGGCGGCACGGCGAAACAAATGCAATATGCCAAGCCCATATATGATGAGGTGCAGACTGCGAGCCCGGGAACGACGGACTATGGCGTGCGCGTGAACTCCGGTCTGTACGAGCTCGGCTATACCACGGCGACGGCGGTATATATCGAGTGCGAATTCCACGACCGCGCAGACCTCGCCGCGTGGATAATCGAGCACACCACGGAGCTCGGCGAGGCCATAGCCCGGGGCGTGTGCATAGGCGCGGGCGTGACGTACATAGCGCCTGAGCCCAAGCCGGACCCTGAGCCTGTGAAGCCGGAGACCGAGCTGGCCCGGGAGTGGGTAATGGCGCTGGGTATCAGCGACGGCGAAAACCCGGACGCCCTTTGCACACGCGAGCAGGCATGGGTGATGCTGTATCGTGCGCTGGGGAAATGAGCGCTCGATTGAAAAAACAGGGGCGATTTTAAATCGTCCCGCGAAAAGGCCGATATCAAACAAAAACAGGAGGGTTATTTAAAATGATTAACTGGAAGGTACGTCTCAAAAACAAGAGCTTTTGGCTCTCGCTTATCCCGGCGCTGCTGCTGCTGGTACAGGCGGTGGCGTATGTGTTCGGGTTCTCGCTTGATCTCTCGGAGATGGGCGACAAGCTGCTGGCCGTGGTGAACGCGCTGTTTGCGGTGCTGGCGATTCTCGGCGTCGTGACCGACCCGACCACCGCCGGCCTTAGCGACAGTGATTTAGCCATGACATACGAAGAGCCCAGGGAGGATTAAATATGGATGAGCCGATATCGCGCGCGGAGCATGAGGAATTCGCAAAACGCATCGACGCGCAGGAGAAGCGGCAGGACAAGCGCCTGGAGATGCTCGAAAACACCGTGCGCGAGATCGGCGCGTTGACTCTATCGGTACAGAGGCTTGCGCAAAGCCTCGAGAGCATGGTCGAAGAGCAGGAGCGGCAAGGACGTCGGCTGCAGGCGCTTGAGGACCGAGACGGCGAAAAATGGCGCAAGCTCATGGGCTACATAGCCACGGCGCTCACATCCGGCGCGGTGACGCTGCTGCTTTCGCAGATCGTATAGGAAAGGAGGTGGAGAGCGGGTATGCCGAGCAGCATCCTCAACACCGACATAATGTTCCCCAACCTGAGCGGGAAGAGCACGGAGCAGCAGGTGTTCACGATAATGAACTACCTCTACATGCTCAAGGAGCAGCTCACATACTCGCTCTCGAACCTCGGCCTCGACAACATCAACGCCAACTCGTTTATCGAGATCGCGGGGATAATCAATCAGCCTGTGATACTGCGGCTGGATGGTGTGGACGGCAGCCTGGCGGAGATAAACGTGAATCTCGGCACGGTGAGCTCTCAGCTCCAGGACGCGGAGGGGAACATCTCGAGCCTCCAGCAGACGGCGGCGAGCCTCAGCGCCCAGCTCGAGGACGCTGAGGGAAACATCTCGGCCATATATCTGATATCGGAGAGCCTGTCCACCCGCGTGGAGGACGCGGAGGGGAACATCACGACGCTCTTCCAGACCTCGGACAGCCTGACGAGCAGGGTGACGAGCGCGGAGGGGAACATCTCGAGCCTCCAGCAGACGGCGACTTCGCTGACCTCGGATATCTCCGACCTCGAGGGGAACTACACGACGCTCCAGCAGACGGTGAGCGGGCTGAGGATAACGGCCAGCAACGGCACGACGAGCAGCACGCTTACGCTCACGAGCAACGGCGTGCAGCTCTCGAGCACCAACGTACAGATCACGGGCATGGTGACCTTCACCGACCTGAGCACGAGCGGACGCACGACCATCAACGGCGGGAACATCACCACGGGCGTTATCAGCGCCATTGACATTTCCAGCGTGACGATAGACGGCTCTTCTATCTCCGGCTCGACCTTTGAAACGGTGCTCACGGCCTATGGAGTGGGCGGCGAGATAAAATGCTATTACCTCTCGAACGTCAGCGACACATACCTCGCCGGCGGGCTTCGGCTTGACGACCAGGGCGGCAGCGGAGATTCGACGTACAGGATGTTCCTCTATACCAGGAACGCGCTGGGCGTTGCATTTGCTCTCAAGCTGGAGAGCGCGGGCAGCATGAGCCTGTCGAGCGGCAACAGCCTGTGGATGTACGCCCCGAGTACCGTGCAGATAACCGGCAGCACCATCAAAATGTATGGCACGGTTTACGTTAACGATAAAGTTATATCGTAAGGAGAATATACATGACGAACCTCAAACAGTGCATAGCGGCCTGGCAGGCCCTCCGTGCCATTGCAACGCAGGCCATGGACTACAAGAGCGCGCACGCGCTGGTGCTGCTCATGGAGCGCCTGCGGCCGCATGTGAGCTATTTCAGCTCGACGGAGACGGAGCTGGTGAAGAAATATGCGGAGCTGGACGCTGAGGGCAACCCGGTGTTTGAAGGCCCGGGGCGCGTGCGATTCCGCACGGGCGATGATCTGGCGGCTTTCACGCGGGAACGCAACAAGCTCGACGTCGTTGAGCTGGGCGAGGAAATAGCCCGGGCGACCATCTCCCCGCCTGCGCAGATATCGCCTGAGCAGCTGGAGGCGCTGTTCCCGTATGTGGATATCAAGGAGGTGGCGACATGAGCCTGCCTTCCATGCTTTATGGCTCCGGTATAGGAAAGTACAACCAAACGAGCTACGGCGGTTACAACCACAACCTTGCCGCGCTCGACGGGCAGATCTACGACATGCAGAACATGAGCAGCGACTACGCGCCGCTGCTCAGCCCGCGGCCTCAGCGATACATAACTCGAACGCTCACTCAGCCCTACGGCCTTTACGCCAACGACGGGCTGTACTGGGTGGATGGGACGGCCTTCTACGCCGACGGAGAAGAGCGCGGCACGGTAAGCGCCGGGCCGAAGACCTTCGCGGCGCTGGGGGCCTATATCATTATCATGCCCGACATGGCCTGTTACAACAAGCTCACGGGGGAGTTCGGCAGTCTCAACGCCTCCTGGACCGGGGCGGCACAGATCGTGGACGGGACATACGGCGAAGAGACGGCCAAGAGCAACACCATCACGGCCTCGGGCGTGGACTTCACGACGCTCTTCAAGCCCGGCGACGGCATCACGATAAGCGGGGCCACGGTGCACCCCGGGAACAACAAGACTATCATCGTCCGCGAGGTCACTGCGACGAAACTTGTGTTCTACGAGAATAGCTTCGTGATAAACGACGGAGGGGACGCGGAGACGGCGCTCACGCTCTCGCGCGAGATGCCCGAGATAGATTTCCTCTGCGAGAACGAAAACCGTCTGTGGGGCTGCAAGGGAGACACGATATACGCCAGCAAGCTCGGGGACCCGACGAACTGGAACGTGTTCGACGGCCTGAGCACGGACAGCTACGCCGTGCAGGTGGGCAGCGCCGGCGACTTCACGGCCTGCTTCTCATACCTTGGCTACGCGATATTCTTCAAGGAGGAGATGATCTACAAGGTCTACGGCTCGGCGCCCTCCAATTTTCAGGTGATGGGCAGTGCCTCGCTGGGCGTGGAGGCCGGCAGCAGCCTCTCGCTGGCCATTGCGGGCGAGACGCTTTTCTTCCTCACGCGGGCGGGCATCGTGGCCTACTCCGGGGGGACGACGCAAAGCGTGGCTTCGGCCTTCGGCCTCGAGCGGTATCACAACGCCGTGGGCGGCAGCGACGGGCTGAAATACTACGTCTCCATGCAAAATGAGGCGGGGGAGTGGAGCCTCTTTGTGTTCGACACTCGTCTCGGCATATGGGAACGGGAGGACGACACGCAGGCGCTCGGCTTCGCATGGGACTCCAACCTCTATTTCCTCGACGCGGACGGGACGCTCTGGCTCAACGGGCGCCCGCGCTCTATCCCGGAGGGGGCGACTATTGAGAGCCCGGTGGAGAGCATGGTGGAGTTCGGGGAGTTCGTGGACAACGACCCGAACAAAAAGCAGATAGCAAAGCTGCAGGTCCGCATTTCCATCGACGCCGGGGCGAGCGTGACCTTCTGGATGATGTTCGACTCGAGCGGGACGTGGGAAGAGATAAACACTATAGAGAGCCAGGTGCTTCGGAGCTATTATCTCCCGCTGGTGCCGCGGCGCTGTGACCACTACAAGATCAAGATCACCGGTACGGGCGGCTGGAGGCTGTACAGCCTGACACGCGAGGACTCGATAGGCAGCGAGCTCAGGAGCACGCCGGGCCGGCAGTAAGGAGGCAACATGGCTATATCTACACTCAGATCACCGACGACCAAAAGCCGGTACACCTACGACCAGTTCCGCCAGGCGGCACAGCAGAGCGGGCTGCTCGGCGAATTCTCGGACGCCGACCTCTCGCTGGCACAGCGCAACCCGGATGCAGGCATGTCACTGCTGAGCTACAAGCGCGACTGGCACAACGCGACGACGGATGCCGAACGGCAGCTTGCCAACCTGGGCGCTGAGAGCGTGCGCGGCAGCTATGGCAGCTATGCCGGCGGAGCAGACGGCGGCAGCTTCTACCTCGAGCCGCTGAGCCCGGACATGTTTGAGTACCCAAGCGCGCCGAGCTTCTCCGGCGGCAGCAACGCGGGCACGGTGAGCGACCTGTATGATCAGATGCTCAACTATGGGGACTTCAGCTATGGCCCTGCGCCTGAGTACACGAACCGCTGGGACGACACCATCCTCGGCCTCATTGATGAGATACTGGGGCGCGAGGACTTCGCCTATGACCCGGACACGGACCCGCTGTACAGCCAGTACCGCAAGGCCTACATGCGCGAGGGCGACCGGGCGGCGGAGGATGCGCTGGGCGCGGCGGCGGCCGCGAGCGGCGGCCTGCCTTCAAGCTACGCGCAGACGGCGGCGTCCCAGGCGGGCAACTACTACGCGGCCCAGCTCACGGACAAGATACCGGAGCTCCAGCAGCTTGCCTACCAGAAGTACCTCAACGACTACAACATGCTGCTCTCCGACCTCGGCGTGGTCCAGGGACAGGAGGCCAGCGACTACAACAAGTACCTCACGGACCTCAACCAGTACAACACGGACCGCGACTTCGACTACGGCGCGTGGCTCGACCGCTACAACATGCTCGGGAACAACCTGCAGGCCGGGCTCAACATGGACGCGCAGGAGCTCGAGCGCTATCTCGCGCAGCTGCAGCAGTACAACACCGACCGCGACTTTTACTACGGGCAGCTGCTCGACGAAATTAACGACCAGGCCAACGACTTCGGCACGCTTGTCGACATGGCCCAACTCGGGGCCAGCTACGGCGATTACCGCGGGCTGGAGGATCTCGGCATACAGCTCCCGGCGCCGAGCGGATATTATTCCACCTCTCAGACGGGTAATACATTTGACCCGAACAATATGTCTGCTGCGGCACAGGATATCCTCGCCAGCTACAACAATGCGCTCAAGAATATCAGCCCCGGTGCGGCTGTAGGCTTGCCCAGGCAATATGGAGTCATGATTAAAAACGCACTTCTGGAGGGGCTTATAACTGAGGACGAAGCGGATTACCTGATTAGCTCCATGGGCTATGGCAACTGATAAAAGGAGTTTAACATGTCCAGCGTACAAGAACGACTCGACCGCATGATTAACGGAACCGGCACCGCAAGCAGCGGGGCCGGTAGTTCCGTTATGGAGCGGCTTGACCGTATGATAAACCATTCCCTCCCTCAAGCCGCCAATAAAAACGATGAAGATAGCGCTGCGCGATGGCCGTCACAATCCAAAGAAAGCACAAAAGATCTGCTTCCCAGCTTCGCCACGCCAAGCGGCGGGGGGAAAAGTGTTGAGAACATTCTCGGCAAATTTTCCGGTCGCGGGGGTGTCGAGGCGATAAAGTCCCCGGACAGCTGGAGCAGCACCGGGGACGCAGAGCTGGGACTGAAAGCGTGGAGCGGTCAGCTTGAGAGCTATGAAAAAAAGCTCACAGAACTGAGCGGCAGCATCGCCAACACTGAAAATCGGCTCAAGAATCTCCAGACTACTGTGAAAACCGCGGAGGATGCAGCCGCCTATGATGAGCTCTATGCCGGCTATGAAAAAATGATAGCCGACTACAACGGCGTTGTGAACGACATCAACCGCGTGCAGGACAAGTACAGCGCGGGGGTTGAGCGGTATCGGGATATCCTCAGCGGGGGCATGGAGAGAGCCGACGCGGCCGCGTCGGAGGCCAAGAGGCTCGAGGATGAGAACAGCCGCCTGCAGCGGCAGGCTAACCTCATCCGGGTCTACGAGATGAGCGGGACGAGCCCCAGCTCGGCGGCTGCTCCTATCGAGGCTCAAATCGAGCAGAATGCCCAGCGTATAAAAGAGCTCCAGGCCGAGGAGAGCCAGAACAAGATGCAGTATTACAGTTCCCTGGCTCTCATGGAGGACTATGCTGGCCTCTCGAGTCCGGCGTCTGTGACTGGTGACTCGCGATACGAGTATATAAACGACATCGACAATGCCCGATACAGAAACGAGCACACAACAGACCCAAGCGGCGCGCCAGTAGCACTCAGGAGATATCAGTACCTCACTGAGGATGAGATAAAAATATATAACTATCTCTACGCCTCCCAAGGCAAAGACGCCGCTGATCGCTTCCTTGAAGATATGGGCCCCGCACTGACCGAACGGCAAGGTGCGGCTCAATATGAGGAGCTGGGCGCGTTGGGGAAAGCGCTCTACTGGATACCCGCCGGCCTGGATCAGTTCGGCAGCGGCATACGGCAACTATTCCAGCGTGAGGCCGTGCCAGTATCGTCGACGCAGATCACCTCACAGCTCATACAGCAGGAAGCACAGGAGAAGAGCCCGGTGCTCGGGACACTCTATACCTTGGGCACAACACTCTCGAACATGGCTCCGAGCATTCTTGCCAGCGCGCTCGGCAGCTGGGCACTCGGAGCGGCGGGGCTGTCAGCCGGCACGGCATCGGCTATCGGCAGAGCGGCGGGCGGCACGGCGCTGGGCGCTTCTGCGGGCGGTAACGCCTATACGCAGAAGCTGAACGAGGGCTACAGCTCCGAGGCGGCGCAGAACTATGCGACACTCGTCGGCGCAAGCGAGGGCGCGCTGCAATATCTGCTTGGCGGTATCGGCGCCCTGAGCAAGAGCGGCACCGGACGCATCGCCGCCAAAATCGCAGGCCTGGACAATGCGCTTGGGCGCGTGGCTCGCACGGTGAGCGGCAGCACGACCGCACGGCTGCTGGGCAGCATGATATCCGAGGGCACGGAGGAGGGCCTGCAGGAGCTGCTGGAGCCCGCCTTTGCGGCCATAATCTTCGACGAGGAATATGAGGCCGACTTTGAGGACGCGGCGTGTGCGTTCCTCCTGGGCGCTCTGAGCGCTGGAATAATAGAGGGCCCGGCGGCCATTGCTTACGCGCGGCGGCCGGCGGGTTTTTCGTTCCGGGATATGGACGGATATGCCGATAATGGTGTAGACTATTTTGAAGGTGCGAACACGCTCGAGGAGGTCGAGGCACGGTACCGTGATCTCGCGCGGCAATACCACCCGGACTTGGGCGGCGACGCGGCCACGATGGCCGAAATCAACCGCCAGCGCACGATGGCACGCGCGTTCTTCCGCGGTCGGGCCGAGGCGGCTGCGGCAGACGAGGCGGCAGACACGACGCCGGAGGCGGCCGCGAACACGGAGCGCACAGACAGCGTGATCCGCCGCTTGACGGCGGGCCGGACCACGGAGGAGACCACGCCCGAGACAGCGGGAGCCCAGATAGAGGACCAGATCTACGCGGAGGCGGGCGGCATCGTTTTACCGACGGCTGATACCGCCGGCGACTTCTCGCCGCGCGTTGAGGTCGGGGCAACGGAAACATCAACCTTGGAAGCTCCGCGCGCGGCGGCACCTGAAACAAACGCCGCGGGGAATATCGTACTCCCCACGGCGGAAGAAATAATGAATGGAGGCATACAGAATGGACAGCAGGGACAAGAATGGCAGCAACGGAGAAACCAGGTATCAGATGGAGACGGAGGACGGTTTTCTGGTCAGCGTGCCGGAGTCGAAGCTGGAGAGCTGGCTCGAGGCGCAGAGCAAGCCGCCCGCCCCACTCAGCAGGTCGGAACAGCTCTTGCTCGACAGGCTCGTGTCCGAGCTCTACGGCTCGAAAGAGTAAGCAGCGCCAGCCTCGGCATTGAGAACGGCACAGAGGCGCGCTCGCTTCAGGTGATCCCGGAAGCGGCCTATGATGATGAGCTGAGAGCGGTCTCGGCTGACGTATACAGGCGGACGGGCCAGCGGGTAACCTTCGTTGTCGGGAACATACAGGTGCGCGCAGCGGGCAAGACACGCGCTGTGCGCGGCGTCTGGACGCCGGGCGGCATCTATGTACAGGCGGACAACGCGGGCTATTCCGCGGCGCAGATAGCCGCACATGAGGTATATCACGATCTGGCGGCGAACACTCCGGGGCTTGACGCGGATGTAAAGCAGCGCATCATCGAGCGGTACGGCGAGGACGAATTCCGGCGTGTGGCTCAGGTGTACATAGAGCGGCTGCGCGGCGTATACGACGTGCCGGATGGCGCGGAGTATGACCCGGCGCTCATGGACACATACTTCGCCTCGATACTCCAGGAAATTTACGCCGACGCCTATGCGGGCATCAACGCCTTCGGAGCTCATGCGGAGCGGTTCGCGGATGCAGCGCGCGTGACCGTCGCTGAACGCACGGGCATGGCCACCGGAGAAACTGAGGCGGCCACGCGCAACCGTACCGGGCCGCCTGCGGAGCGGAACGGCGTTGGCTATATTACAGAAGAAAAAGAGACGACTGCAGTGAAAGCCAAGAACCCGTCGCCGGGAACCGACAGCAGCACTGCAACCGTCTCCACGAGTAGTGTAGCAGAGAATGCTCTGCCTGTCAAAGAGGGAGAAAAAAGAACCAATACATGGTTACAGGGAGTCCGGCTCCAATTGCCTTCGTATGATACCATGTATGGTCCTATTGGCAGCATATCATACGACGACGACTACGTCAACATACATGGTGCTCCCTGGAATGAGCTTGCCGACAGTGAAAGCGACGCCGGGGAGAGCGTCAACAACAGGTATTCGGAGGATGAGCCAGAGCGGTACAGCGTTGACGAGGAGTACGCAGCAGAGCTGGAACTGTGGAACAGGGACGGCAGGCCGGGCGGCGAGGTGTTTGTACTGGGCTCGACGGGCGAGGCGCTGCAGGGGCTGGGGGCCATGGAGCAGGATATCTACCTGCGCAGCGAGAAAATTAATGCCATACTGGACGCGCACCCGGAAATGACGCTCAGCGAAATAAAGCGCATACCGGAAATTCTGGACGACCCGGTGCTTATAGCAAAGAGCGCAGGGGAAGGGCGTGGAGGGCGGAATTCGCGCCTGACAATAATGGGCAGCCTGCGCGCTCAAAACGGTAAGCCGATCATGGCTGTGCTGGATTTGCGGCCTATCGAAGGGCGGCTGCTTGTAAATGACATGCAGAAAATAAACAGCGCTTATACCAGAAGCAACGCCGCCAACTATTTGCGCAGGAGCGAAATCCTGTTTGCAGACGAAAAAAGAACCATTCCGCTTCTTCGCTCGGCTGGGCTTACAATAGCGTCCCAGCGGCTTCTGCGTCATGGTTCTATGGGCAGTATAACATACAGCGGAAATGACGTCAATATCGAAGGCGTGCCGTTTGACGAGGTAGTGGGCGCGGCGCAGCCGGAGCGGTATAGTGTAGACGAAACCACGGACAAAGAGGTCGTACCTGACTACTTCCGGGGGAATCCCTACTGGCTGGAGACCGAGCACGCGGCGAAGGCGGCGGGGTATCCCGAGATAGACGGCGTGCAGATAATGCCGTACAAGACCTGGGTGCGCTCCAAAGAGCAGGGAAACTATGGCTTCGTAGTTGGCCTCGCTCCGCGGGACAGACTTGTCGTATCCTTCTGGAACAAGGACAGCGGCAAGCGCGCCGTTGTGCCTCTTGAGCAAACGGACATCGAGCCTGTGCAGGGCGCGTACCAGATGGAGCAGAACGAGCTCGCTTCGCTGCTTGAGTCAGAGCCTGAGGCTGTGGAGCGTATGGAGCTCTCGCCCGAGGACGAGGCGGAATACCAGCGCTGGCTGACGGAGAAGTACGGCTTCAAGGCTGGTGTCAGGGCGAACACTGCGCTGCTGGCGCTTCCCAAAAAAGCACAGACGGAGTATAAGAGAAGCGTCTCGCGCCTGGTGAATGACCTCGGGAAGAGCCTGGGCGTGCCGTATCACGCGGGCCGGAGCGAGCTGCGCCCGATAGCCGAGCAGATAGCGGACGAATATTTCCGCGAAGGGACCGTATCTGAGGAAAGCGGCGCCGAGCTGTTCGAGGAAGCCTATGCCAACGGTATCATAAGAGACGATGAGTTTTACCTCGAAAACAAGCCCATACTTGACTACCTCCGGACCACGCCAATAAGAGTTAGCGAGACAGTTAAAAGCGACATAGCGGATTTCAACGACTGGAGGAAAAGACAGTTCGGACGTCTGCGCATAAGTGAAGATGGGCGCGGTGTGGATCAGGTTTACGGTGAACTGAGCGAGATGGCGCCGGGATTCTTTCCGGAAGATATTACAAATCCAACGGACCAGCTTGAGCGTATTGCAGATGTCGCCGACAGTATACGTATCTCGGAGCGAACGCTCGACGAGTATTACGGCCCCGACGCTGCGGAATATAAACGCTGGGCCTATGATGAGTTCAAGCAGCAGATTGGCCGCGCCTATGAGAGCCTGCGCACGGTCCGGCAGATAGCACTTGAGCAGGACGCCAAGCGGGCGGAGCTTGAGCGACTACTGGAGATAGCCGAAACCGGCCCGACTGAGGGAGAGCTGGACAGGGTAAAAAGACTATGGGATGAGGGCAAAAAGGCGCGGCGGGCCTATGAGCGCGCCGTGCGGCGCAACCTCCTGAGCGACAGGGACAGGCAGCTGCTTGGCCAGCTCATGCGCGGGGAGATCAGCGCCGAAGACATCCCGTCCACCGCAAACCGCGCAGGCATTGCGGAAATATACGCGGCCAAGCGGGAATATGAGGCCTTCGCCGGCGCTCTGAAGGAATTCAACACAAAGCGGCGCGCTGCTCTCCGCGCACAGGCTGACGACATACTGGCGGGCGCAAGCCGGATGAAGGACAAGCGCCGCGGCGCGTCCTATATGCGCGAGACACAGGAGCGGAACGCCCGCTATGTTTTTGACGGCCCGACGGCGGAGAAGATCATCGAGACATATTTCACGCCGGTACACAAGAACGAGGCGCGCCGCACGGTATACAAGACGCAGCTGCGCGACAGAGTGAGAGAACTCGACCTTGACAGAAAGGCCCGCAAGGGCGATGCGGTGAGCGAGGCCGCGGCTGTGCAGATATACGGCGAGGCCCTGGACAACATCTCCATGATAGAGGAGCAACTCAAACGAGGGGGCAGCGATTGGCGCAACGGCCACAGCCTGAGCGAGTGGCGCGCGCTGGTGGACGACCTCTGGGCCAAAAGCCCGGGCCTGGACAAGGAGAAAATCACAGCCGCCGTCGAGGAGTTCCGGAAAATCTATGACGAGCTGTTCTCGCTGATGAACCAGGTACGCATACGAAACGGCTATGAGCCTGTGGACTACCGGCACGGATATTTCCCGCATTTTGATGATGCGAAGGGGGAAAGCCTGCTGGGCCGGGCCTTCAAGGCCGCAAATATGAAGGATGTGCCGCTGAAGGACCGCCTTGCCGCGCTCGTCGGCAAGGGGCTGGACGTAAACACGGAAGTGAACGCTCTGCCTACATCCATAAGCGGCCTGACGCACACCTTCAAGCCCGGCATACGCTGGGTCGGGAATATCATGCAGAGACAGGGCTTCGACACCACCTTTGACGCGGTGCAGGGCTTCGACCGGTATATCGAGGGCGTGAGCGATGTCATCTATCACACCGACGATATACAGCGGCTCCGGGCTCTGGCCTCGCAGATACGATACCGAACTTCTGAGCCGGGTATACAGGCGCAGGTAGACGAGATAAGGGCTGATTCCCGGTTGACCGAGGAGCAGAAAGATGAGGCGGTACGAAAGAAGCAGGAGGAGGGAAGGTATGAACTCTCAAACTATGTCAACAACATAGAGGAATATACCAACCTCCTGGCGAACAAGCGCAGTGCGGCGGACAGAGGCATAGAGTTTTTTGCAGGTCGGGACTTCTACAACTTTTCGAAAGCCCTTGAAAACCGAGTGGCCGCGAACATGGTGGCAGTAAACCCCGGCTCCTGGCTTACGAACTTCATCCCGATATCTCAGGCCTGGGCCGAGGTGAGCGCTGGGGACATCCTGACAAGCATGCGCGACACGCTGAGTGCGATGGTCAAGGACGACGGCTTCCGAACCAAATCTGACTTCCTGACCAACCGCATGGGCTCTGATCCTCTCGTGCTTAGCTGGACGCAGGATGCCTCTAAAATCCTCACGAAGCCAATGGAATGGATAGACATGTTTACCTCCGAGACCGTGGTCCGCGCGCGGTACAATTCTAATCTCAAGCTGGGCATGAGCGAGCCGGCGGCCATGGAGGAGGCGGACAGCTTTGCGGCCAGCCTCATCGCAGACCGCAGTAAGGGCGCGCTGCCCACGATATTCGAGTCCCGCAATCCCTTTACAAAGCTATTCACGCAGTTCCAGGTCGAGGTAAACAACCAGCTGTCATACCTGTATAGGGACCTGCCCAGGAATCTCAAGGAACGGGGCAAAAAGTCGCTTGCCGTGGCTCTGCTCAAGTTCATGCTCGGAGCCTGGTTGTATGATGAACTCTATGAGGCAATAGTCGGACGCCGCCCGGCGCTAGACCCACTGAATATGCTCAATGAGCTTTCGGGAGACCTCTTTGGCTATGCGCTGCCGAACACCATTGAGCTGGCCGTGGACATGATAACCGGTAATGACGTTTCCTTCAAGACGGAAAAGACTGACGCGGCGACGGCGCTTGCGAACTTCGGGAAAGAGCTGGGAGGTCAGCTGCCTTTCATAGGCGGACCTGTATTTGACGGCGGGCGTCTGCCTATGCAGTCGGCGATCAAAGACCCCTTGGCATACCTGCTGCTGCCGTTTGGCGGCGGCCAGATATCAAAGTTTATTAAGGGCGTCAACGCTGTGGCCGAGGGGGGCGTATACGGCAAGGACGCCGAGGGCAATCCTACGCTCAAATATCCCGTAGAGCGGAACGTGCAGGACGCGCTCACCGCTATGGTGTTCGGCGCTACGTCCACCAAGGGCGGCCAGGCCTGGATCGACCGGGGCTTCAGCCGCCTCACGGCCAAGCAGACTGCCGCCTATGCCGCGCTGCTCGGCGGCGGCATCGACGCTTATGATGCCTTCGACGTGGTAATGGATATCAAGGGTACGGAGAAAACGGAGACGCAGAGCGCAAATGACATAAAACGCGAGAAGATATCTGCCCTGGATATATCCGACGAGCTCAAGGCGACGCTGTACAGCAACCTCATAACCGATGACTATGACGAGTCTATTGACGACATGCTGCGACGCGGTGTAGACTGGGACGGCATCATGGGCGTGGTCACCAACAGCAAATATGGAGTTGAACGGTACAACAAACTCGTTGATGCGGGCGTCAGCCCCGGCAACGCAGCCCGGATAACCGAGGCACTGTATTCTCTTGAGCCGGAGGATGGCAAAAAAAGCGTGTCGCAGGTACAGCAGTACGGTGCAATAGACAAGCTGGACGGGCTCACCGACGAGGAAAAGCTCGCGGCCATAGGTACGATCATGGGAACGGACGCGACCACAGAGAGCGGTAATCCCTCACAATACTCCAAATTGACGGACGCTATCGAGTCCGGGCTCAGCCTGACCGACGCGCTTGAGCAGAGGGAGAACGGGACGCTTGACGACTATCTGGAATTCTACAGTGCCGGAATGAAGTCAGATGCGGCCGTTGATGCGGCGGAAACACTTGACGCCATGCCTGAGGATGCTTCCACCGTCGAGCGGTATTTGGCGATTGCGGAGATGCCGCTGAGCGAGAGGGACAAGGACGCCGCGCTTTCGGCGATAATGTCCGACAGCGCCTACGAGAAGTACCAGGCGGCGCGCAGCAAAGGCATCGACACATATGAGTATGTGGCCTTCCTGCGTGCTATAAGCGACTTCTCCGGAGACGGAAAGCAGCAGCGCGTGTGGGATTATATCAACAGTCTGCCGCTGAGTACGGCGCAGAAGGACCAGCTCCATTATGCAGCCGGGTACAAGGAAAGCTCGCTTGCAAAAACACCATGGCATTAAGAAAAGCGCCGGGGGCGGCTGCCTCTGGCGCTTGTTTTTAAAACGGTCAGTCTCTTTCCCTGCAAGAATCAAAAATTTTCTTGGTGTGGACGCAGACGGCTTCCCGGATGCAGGCCGCGCTGTCCACCGGGCCGGGCAAAACCCTGTCTGCCATGTTGTTTCCTCCTCTGAGAAGATTTGAAGCGGACTTCATTACAGTCTATGCGCCGCGCCGCCGCTTGTGAAAATAAATAATCTGTACCGCGGCGGAAATGTGTGATATAATGTGCTGAACATGAGAGAGGGGGGCGAAAATGGACAACTTCGGGTTTATCCACGGCGAGCTTGACACAAAGCTCCTGATACTTTTCATCCTCCGCCGCCTGCCGAGGCCGGTGGACGGGGATACGCTGACCGAGCTCTGCTTCTGTGACACCGGCGTGAGCTGGTTTGAATACTCCCAGTGCCTCGCGGACCTTGTGGACACCGGGCACATAGACAAGCTCGAAAACGGCCGCTATATGATAACCGAGAAGGGCGACAGAAATTGCGCCGCCACTGAGTCCAGCCTGCCGTACTCCGTCCGCACCAAGGCTGAGCGGCTTATAAAGCCCATCGCGGCCCAGATGAAGCGCGATGCGCTCATCGTCACAGAGCACAGGGTTGAGAAAAACGGCTGCTTCGTGAAGCTCTCGCTCTCGGATGGGGAGGGGGACATCATCAATATGACGGTCCTCGTCTCTGACGAGGCCTGCGCGCAGGATATAGAGCAGCGCTTCCGCCGGGATGCGGAGATAATGTACGGCAAGATCGTCAACTTACTTACGGATGGAGCGTCGGAACTATGAACACACGTGTACCCGCGGGTTACAAGAGCATACTTTCGGTTTACGACACGCAGAAGGCCATCGGCCTCATGAAGCGCCTGTTTGAGGACAGGTTTGCCGCGGTGCTGAATCTCTTCCGTGTCTCGGCCCCGCTCTTCGTCGAGGGCAAGAGCGGCCTGAACGACAACCTGAACGGCTGGGAGCGGCCCGTGGATTTCGACATAGCGCACACCGGCGCGCACGCGCAGGTGGTGCAGTCCCTGGCCAAGTGGAAGCGCCTGGCCCTGAAGCGCTACGAGTTCTACCCCGGCAAGGGCATCTACGCGGATATGAACGCCATCAGGCGCGACGAGGACGAACTGGATAATCTCCACTCCGTCTATGTGGACCAGTGGGACTGGGAGAAGGTCATCCTGCCAGAAAACCGCAACATCGACTACCTGAAGAGCACGGTCATGGACATCGTCGGCGCGATGTGCGACACGCAGGACACGCTCCAGGCCATCTACCCGGCCCTGACCTGCCTGGGAAAGATCAAGCGCTCCGTCAGCTTCGTCACGGCGCAGGAGCTGGAGGACCGCTGGCCGGAACTCACGCCCAAGCAGCGGGAGCACGAGTATCTGCGGGAGCACGGCACTGCCTTCATAATCGGCATCGGCGCGCCGCTGAAGTCCGGAAAGCCGCACGACGGCCGCTCACCCGACTACGACGACTGGAGCCTGAACGGCGACATTCTGGTCTGGTACGAGCCGCTGGACTGCGCGTTTGAGCTTTCGAGCATGGGCATCCGCGTAGACCCCGCCGCGCTTGACAGGCAGCTGACCATCTCCGGCTGCGACGACAGGCGAGAGCTAATGTACCATAAAATGCTACTCAGCGGCGAGCTGCCGCTCACCATAGGCGGCGGCATCGGCCAGTCGAGAATGTCGATGCTCATGCTGGGAAAGGCGCATATAGGCGAGGTCCAGGCTTCCGTTTGGGACGAAGAGACCATCGAAACCTGCAAAAACGCGGGTATTATGCTGCTCTGATGACTATTTTGAGAACAGGAGCGTGGAAGCGCTCCTGTTCTTCTCTGTTAACTTGTTAAATATGAAGACTTGACAAAACAAATAAATATGATACAATTTTACAAAATATGAGAACAAGAACTACGAAAATAAGGGCCAGCGCCTCAAGTACCGGGATCATGAGGAACGGCCCACCAGTGGCCGTTTCTCTTTTCCAACCGCCGGACTCCCTCCAGTCCGGCGGTTTCTTGCGTCAAAATGCAAGATATTAAGATACAACTTGCAACAAAAATCAGATATTGACAAGATTATAGCGAAAATGACCAGAAAAGTATTGCAAGTTGCAAAGATGATACTTGCAAATTTCATTTTAGCTGTTATAATGGTTGCAGACTCTTGGAGAGAGGAGCGGCGGCATGATAGAGCTCAACAGCAAAAACAACGTCCTCATGGAGTGCGAGTACAAATACAGCCTCCAGGACAGAGAGACGGGGAACCTCTACCGCGACATGTTCCCATACAGTGAGGTGCCGAAATGCACCTTCAATTTCCGCCTGACACCGGCGAACCCGCCGGAGCACATCTGGATAACGGATACGACCTTCCGGGACGGCCAGCAGAGCCGCGCGCCGTATGAGCCGGAGCAGATAGTCCAGCTTTACAAATACCTGCACAAGCTGGGCGGGCCGAAGGGCATCATCCGCCAATCGGAATTCTTCGTGTACAGCGAGCGGGACCGCAAGGCCCTGCGCATGTGCCAGGAGCTGGGCTATGAGTTCCCTGAGATAACGGGCTGGATACGCGCCAGCCGCGAGGACTTCAAGCTCGCGCGCGACCTGGGCCTGCGCGAGTGCGGCATCCTGGTAAGCTGCTCGGACTATCATATATATAAAAAGCTCAAGAAGACTCGCCGCCAGGCGGTGGACGGCTATCTCGCCGTTATAAAGGACGCTCTGGACGCCGGCATATATCCCCGCTGCCACTTCGAGGACATCACGCGCGCTGATTTCTATGGCTTCGTCGTGCCGTTTGCGCACGAGATAAGCGACCTCATGGCAGAGAGCGGCATCCCCATCAAGATACGCGCCTGCGACACGATGGGTTACGGCGTTCCCTATGCGGGCGCCTCCATGCCGAGAAGCGTGCCGGGCATAGTCTACGGCCTGCGCAACTACGGCGGTTTCCCGGCCGAGCTCCTGGAGTGGCACGGGCATAACGACTTTTACAAGGCCGTCGTGAACTCTGCAACGGCATGGCTCTACGGCGCATCCTCGGTGAACTGCTCTCTGCTTGGAATAGGCGAGCGCACGGGCAACACCCCGCTTGAGGCCATGGTCATCGAATACGCCCAGCTGCGCGGCACGCTGGACGGCATGGACCCCACCGTCATCCGCGACATCGCGGACTACTACGAGCGCGAGCTGGGCTATCACATCCCGGAGAACACCCCGTTCGTGGGCGAGAACTTCAACACCACCCAGGCCGGCATCCACGCCGACGGCCTGTTGAAGGATGAAGAGATATACAGCATCTTCGACACGCGCAAGATACTCAAAAGCCCGCCCCGCGTGGGCATCTCGCGCAACTCGGGCGCGGCGGGCATAGCCGTCTGGCTGACGCAGAAGCTGGGCCGCCCCGTGGCGAAGACTGAGGAGATAGTCCACATCCTCAAAAACTGGGTGGACGACCAATACGAGGCCGGGCGCGTCACGAATATAGGCGACGGCGAGCTCTGGAGCGTATATAAGCAGATGGAGGCGGAAGAGGCATGAACGCAGCACAAAAACTCATCTCGGCGCACCTGGTTTCCGGGGATCTCACTCCCGGCGGCGAGATAGCCATCAGAATAGACCAGACCCTGACGCAGGATTCGACGGGCACCATGGCCTATCTCCAGCTGGAGGCCATGGGTACGGAGCAGGTCAAGACCAAGCGCTCCGTGGCCTATATAGACCACAATATGCTCCAGTCCGGTTTCGAGAACGCGGACGACCATAAGTATATCCAGACCGTCGCGGCAAAGCACGGCATCTGGTTCTCGCGCCCGGGCAACGGCATATGCCACCAGGTGCATCTTGAGCGCTTCTCCGTTCCCGGGCAGACCCTGCTGGGCTCGGACAGCCACACGCCCACCTGCGGCGCGGCGGGCATGCTCGCCATCGGTGCGGGCGGCCTGGACGTCGCGGTCGCCATGGGCGGCGGGGCCTATTACCTCGCCATGCCGAAGATATGCAAGGTCGAGCTGACCGGCGCGCTCAGGCCCATGGTCACGGCCAAGGACGTCATCCTGGAGGTGCTCCGCCGCCTGAGCGTCAAGGGCGGCGTGGGGAAGATAATGGAGTACTCGGGCGAGGGGCTCAAGACCCTCTCCGTCCCCGAGCGCGCGACTATAGCGAACATGGGCGCGGAGCTGGGCGCTACGACCACCGTGTTCCCCAGCGATGAGGTCACCCGCGCCTTCTTCAAGGCCCAGGGCAGGGAGGACGACTGGTCGGAGCTTATGCCCGACCCGGACGCGGAGTACGACGAGGAGATAAGCATCGACCTCTCGGCCCTGCACCCGCTCGCCGCTATGCCGCACAGCCCGGATAACGTCGCGCCGGTCAGCGAGAAAGCCGGCATCAAAATAGACCAGGTCGCCATCGGCAGCTGCACGAACTCCTCCTACGCGGACATGATGAAGGTGGCGGAAATACTGGACGGTCACACCGTCGCGCCGAATGTGAGCCTTGTCATCTCCCCGGGCTCGCGGCAGGTGCTGACCATGCTGGCCTCGAACGGTGCGCTGGCGAAGATGGTAGCGGCGGGCGCGAGGGTGCTTGAGTGCGCCTGCGGCCCCTGCATAGGCATGGGCCAGGCCCCGGCGACGGACGCGGTCAGCTTGCGCACCTTCAACCGCAATTTCTGCGGCCGTAGCGGTACCGCCTCGGCCAGCGTCTGGCTCGTGAGCCCGGAGACGGCGGCTGTCTCCGCCATCACCGGCGTCCTCACCGACCCCGAGACCTGGGCGCCCGTAGAAAAGCCCGCCCTGCCCGAGCGCTTTGCGGCGGACGACAGTATGGTCCTCGCGCCCGCGGCCGACCCCGATGCGGTAGAGGTCGTGCGCGGCCCGAACATAAAGCCCTTCCCGAAGGCCCAGGCCCCTGCGGAGACGATAGAGGGCAAGGTGCTAATAAAGCTGGGCGACAACATCACGACGGACCACATCATGCCTTCGAACGCGAAACTCCTGCCCTACCGCTCCAACGTGCCGTATCTGTCCGAATTCTGCCTCACGCCCTGCGACGCCGGGTTCCCGGCGCGGGCGAAGGAAAACGGCGGCGGCTTCATCGTCGCGGGACAGAACTACGGCCAGGGCTCCAGCCGCGAGCACGCGGCGCTGGCCCCGCTGTATCTGGGCGTCAAGGGCGTCGTCGCTCTGGGCTTCGCGCGTATACACCGGGCAAACCTCATAAATAACGGCATACTGCCCCTCTGCCTCGAAAACGAGGCCGACTACGCCGCCCTCTCCGAAGGCGACGAGATAACGATAGACCGCGTACACGAGCAGATAGCCGCCGCCGCGCGCGGCGAAGGTGTCACGCTCCGCTGCGGCGACAGGGAGATAAAGGTCAGGATGACGATAACGCCCCGGCAGCGGGATATCCTGCTGGCCGGCGGGCTGCTCAATTACACCCGCGAGCAGGCGGGGAAGGAGGAAGCATGATGCGTGCAGTAACGCTTATCCCGGGCGACGGCATAGGCCCGGAGGTGGCCGCGGCGGCCAGGAAGGTGGTAGACGCCTCGGGAGCAAAGATAGAGTGGCACGTGGCCGAGGCGGGCGCGGCCCAGATGGAGGTCTGCGGCACGCCGCTGCCCCAGGCGACTATAGACTCCGTGCGGGCCGACGGCCTTGCGCTCAAGGGCCCCATCACAACGCCCGTGGGCACGGGCTTCCGCAGCGTCAACGTCGCGCTCAGGAAGGAGTTCGACCTCTACGCCAACGTCCGCCCCGCGCGCAGTTTCAAGGGCGTGAAGGGCCGCTATGAGGGCGTGGACATAGTCACCGTGCGAGAGAACACGGAGGACCTCTACGCGGGCATAGAGCACATGGTGGGCGAGGACGCGGCCGAGAGCATCAAGCTCATCACGCGCAAGGGCTCGGAGCGCATCGTGCGCTACGCTTTCGACTACGCCGTGAAAAACGGCCGCAAAAAGGTCACGGCGGTGCACAAGGCGAACATCATGAAGTGTACCGACGGCCTGTTCCTCGACGTTGCGCGCGCCGTGGCGGCGGAGTATCCGCAGATTGAGTTTGAGGACAAGATCGTGGACGCCACCTGCATGCAGCTGGTGCAGAAGCCGGAGGCCTTCGACGTCATGGTGCTGCCGAATCTCTACGGCGATATCGTGTCCGACCTCTGCGCGGGCCTTGTCGGCGGCCTGGGCCTGGCGCCGAGCGCTAATATCGGTAAGGACTGCGCCATCTTCGAGGCGGTCCACGGCAGCGCGCCGAAGCACGCGGGGCTGAACGACGCAAACCCCACGGCACTCATCCTTTCCGCCGTCATGCTCCTGCGCCACATAGGCGAGACCGAGGCCGCAGAGCGAATCGAGAGCGCCGTCCTTGCCCTGATAGCCGAAGGCACGACCACCCGAGACCTGGGCGGCAGCCTGGGCACGGACGAATTTGCAGACGCAGTCATCGCAAAAATGTCTTGCAAGGCCTGAGAAGGTGTGCTATACTGTTCAGGCATTGCGGGTGTAGTTCAATGGCAGAACATCAGCTTCCCAAGCTGAATACGAGGGTTCGATTCCCTTCATCTGCTCCACATCGGAACGAGTGAAACTCGTTCCGATTTTTTTAGTAAAATTCATGCTGTGTTAATGAATCTCCTTTACAGTATTTTTTAACGGAATTTGTCGTTAGATACCTTAAAAAATCTATGGCATTTTGAATGGATAAAGTTTTAGAAATGAGGAAGAAACATGACGGAAGATGAGAAAAAAGAGCTTAGGGCATTAAATGAAACTGATTCAGAAGCGTTTTTGATGCTGAGGAATCAGATGATTCCCTTTCGAGAACTGATGGCATACTACAAATGCGCCATCATGGAGATAGAGACGAAATTTCGCGTGCTTAACGAGCAGTTTTCGCTTGAATACGATAGAAATCCGATTGAGACGATAAAATCGAG
>ERZ826764.1804-NODE-1804-length-23164-cov-8.649877_pt1 | contig 23164 bp, 15 predicted proteins | sample MGYA00519870_ERZ826764 | MGnify/ENA primary metagenome ERZ826764 (study PRJEB31778, sample SAMEA3449239) | human gut metagenome | biome: human gut; feature: human-associated habitat; material: faeces | place: United Kingdom | collected 2010/2012 ...
CAAAAACCGCTATTAGCACTTAAAACACGTGTTCGAAAGGAATTTCAGAACAGCCGCACCATGTACCGAACCGCTAACAGTACTGAATTACATGACACGAAAGGCGTTTTAGAACAACGGACTATGTAAAACACCCGCTAATACTGCTTTTTGCACATTAATTTCCCCGTTGAACACACTCCGCCACCCCGTAAACAGCCCTATAATGCCATTTAAGACATAGATAAAAATGTTCGGATTAATTGCTGTCCGACCTTTGTTCCCAATAAAAAAGGTGCTATCTTTATAATACGAAAAAGGAGTAATCCTAATGTCGAGTCCGTCCATAATCGGGAGGTGTTTTTCAGCACCTCTTTTTCTTGTTTCCGAGTGTAATATTTTTTGATTCCGAAATGGACTTTCTCTTTAATAATAACATTACAAGATTAAAAATAATTACAGATTTTATTTCATGAAAAACAAATTACTTATGCGAAACTGAACCATCGACGCACCCAAAGGTGCAAAATTTCTTCGGGACTTTATGACCGAAATTCCCGTGAATTGTCTATTTAACAAGAAAAAGACGGGGTGCGGGGCTACCGAACTGGCTATCCGCAATTCCATTCCCACCCTTATCGCTATGCCTTACGTGGCATTGGTGAAGAACAAGACCGTCTGCCGCACCGACGATATAGAGGTGTTGGGTGTTTACGAAGACATTACCGAGTGGGACATCACGCAATTCGCCCGTACCCATTCCCCCTTAAAGATAGCCACGACTTACGATTCCCTGCCGCGTGTCGTTTCCGCTTTACAGAGCATCGGCATAGACCCTTACAAAGAGCTGTTCCTGCTGGTGGACGAGTGGCACGTGCTGTTCAACTCCTATTCGTTCCGACACCGAGCCATCCGAGAACTGCTTGCGACGGCGGCACGCTTCGACCGTGCGACCTACATGACGGCAACGCCCATAGAACGGGAATACATGTTGGAGGAACTGCGACACCTGCCGACCTGCGAAATCGACTGACCCGACCTTACGGAGGTCAAGGTACGTTCGCGGCAGACCAACAAACCCGATAAATATATCGTCTCGGAGTGCGCCAAAGTCCTGCGCGACGAATTGCCCTATAACCTGCATATCTTCGTCAACAGCGTGGAATTTATCGCAAAGGTCATCGACACGCTCAAACTCGCTCCCGAAGCCGTTAAGGTAGTCTGTTCCACGAGCGGGGAAAGTCGGCAGGAGAACCAGCGCAAATTAGGCAATGCCTATCCCATCGGCCAGCCCTCCGACCCTGCGAAGAAGATAAACTTCTACACCTCGACCTGCTTCGAGGGGTGCGACATCTTCGACCCCGACGGCGTTACATTCATCGTCAGCGACGGACGAAAGGCGCACACGCTGTTGGATATTTCAACGCTCTTTACGCAGATATGCGGACGCATCCGAGATTCCCGTTACAAGGCGCAAATCGTGCACGTCTATTCCACGACCAAATACAGCAAGGCCGTAACGCTCGACGAATTTGTTGCGGCTACCCAGCGGACGCTTGCCCAAGCCGAAAAGTTTGCATCCGACATCAACGCAGTAGACGAACCGAGCCGAGAGAAACTATTGAAGAAAATCCCCTACATCAACGAACAATATGTGCGGATAGTCGATAACCGCCTTGTCGTGGAAAAGAACCTCGCCAACATGGACATCGTGAACTTTAAGATAAGCCGACATATTTATGCGACCTATGTAAACCTTACCGACGAACTGCAACGAAACGGCTACAAAGTAACGGTGCAGACATACAGCAAGGTCGTGGAACACCTTGCGGCCAACCCGACAGCGCGGACTACTTTTCGGGAGTTGTTCGACGAATACTGCCGACTGAAAACAATGACCGAGCAATTTTTCGTGGTAGAAAGCCCTGCCGAATTATGCGCCGTGATAGAACAACGGCATCCGCTGGTGAAGCAGGCTTACGACCAGTTGGGAACGGCTAAAGTGCAGGCGTTGAAATACCATGTCGGCAACATCCGCCGAGAGTTGGTAAAGGGGCTTTCAATCGGCGACGACTATAAAATCGTGAAGATGATAAACGACGCATTTCAGAAGCAGACGCCGATTGCCAAAAACAAGGCGAAAGAACGCTTGCAGGAGATTTACGACACGTTAGGACTGACACGAAAAGCCAAAGCGACAGACCTCGCACAATGATACGAGATAAAGGACGCACCGACACGAATAGAGGGTAAACCGACCGCGTGTGTGACAATTATCAGGGACAAGTTCGTGAGAAGATAGAGGGCGATTACGACCTTATATAAAGAAAAACACCACACATAAGACATTACAACTGTAAACCAATTCAATCAATAATTTCTTATATTTGTACAAAACGTACAATGATGAATAGCATAATATTTATGTGGATAACAATAATAGTTAATATTTTAGGATGGTTTATATTACATATACTATCTAAACGTCGAGATTTATCCAACAAGAAAAAAGAAATTACCATCCAATATCTAATAACAGCATGGCAATTATTAGAAAATGCATCTAACCGCAACGATGGCACTCGGAATGCTGATGTTGAAAAAGCTATTGCGAACATTCAACTATTCGGAACCCCAACACAAATACAATTAGCTCAAAAATTATCTGATGAAATTGGGGATACTCAGCAAGGAGATACTAAACCTCTTCTTATTGAATTAAGAAAAGAGTTGAGAAAAGAGTTAGAGTTAGAAGTTGTTGGAGATAAATTAAGACATTTACGTTTTAATAAAAAAGCCTTATAGTTAGGGCTTTTTTATTTTATCCATGCAGACAATCCCTATTTTTCACCCCTCCCCCTTTTCAGATGGAAAACCGAATTTTTATCCATTACATATAATAGGATTCCACATAAAACAGACCACCCCCTATTTATGCCCGAAACCATCTAACGGCATAGAATTATTTGCATTATATAGAATCGGAAAGCTATTCTTACATGGAGATATGCCGCCCTTTTTAGTTGGTTATGAATGGAGTTATCTTTTTACAAGTAATGGGGAATAACTCTAAACTTTACAGACCATGAAAACATTAAATGAAAGGGCGACAGAGATTCTGAAAGCCTTGTTAGCCGTGCGGGCTTACAGAATCGACCACGGAAACGGAGTTTACACACGCTTACGTGCCGCAATGATTGGGCGCAATGGAAAGTACAACCTTATTTCGCTGGTAGAATACTACGAAGCTAAAGGTAAACTTGCGCAGAGTACAGAAATGAATTTTGCATTTGACACAAGTACAAAGCAGTTTATCCCGTACTATTACTGCAACAAAACTCTCCGCATTGAATCGCATAGTGCGTACCCGACAGAAAACGGAATGGAGAATTGCGCCGAGGAACGACAGGCTGACCACACAAATTTTGCAAACCGATGGCTAATACGCATGAACTCGCAACAACCGATTATATGAATGCGCAACGAGTAGTACAGAATTGTGTTTTGAAGAATCAAAGCACGGTTATCGAGGAAATGATACGGGCAAACCTTATTTCCGAAGAATATCTTTATCCGTTCGTGGATGATGTCATGGAATGGTGGCTGATTGATTCTTGGCTGGCTGAACGACTGAAAGCGCAAGGCGAGGTTATCATCGAGGAATACGGTTGCTACTGGTGGGGCAGACAATCCAGCGGGCAGGCGATTTACATGGACGGCGTAATACAAGAAATCTGCGGGGAAGATTAATCCAACCTACAACTAACAAAGTTTCGATTCCATACTCCCTGCTATTGGATAGAAACTTTGTTTTTCAGAAATTTGATACGGCAACAATCCCGAAAAGCGGGATAAGGTCATTGCGTTTTTAGAATATGTTTTTTACCTTTGTGAATGACATATTGAAATTTACGGAAGCGTAAGTTTATTCTCGGATAGTGAACGTAGGAAATTCATTGAACATGAGAATAAGCAGACCTTATCTCCCGTCATATCCTTTACGGATACGGCGCGGGGTTGTTGCTTATTTGAATGTTCGGGCAATCCTACGGCCTACTATCCTCAAATGAGCTTTCAGCCCTGCGCTTTCTTATTTATTGAATCCACTATTGAGGGGCGGATAGTAAGATTTGAAACACTTGTTCAACTTAAATAAATCTTACTATGAAAAAACTATTGGCCTTTGCCGCATTATTTGCGGTGGTTGCGCTCACATCGTGTAAATACGATGATGATGACCTTTGGAACAGCGTTCACGGATTGGAAAACCGTATCGCAAAATTAGAGGAACTCTGCAAACAGATGAACACGAATATTTCATCGTTGCAGACCATCGTAACAGCATTACAGAACAACGTCTATGTTACGGGGACTACACCTCTTATGAAAGACGGCAAAGAAATCGGTTATACGATTACGTTCAGCAAAAGCAATCCTATTACCATCTATCACGGTAAAGACGGACAAGATGGTGAAGACGGGACAACACCCATTATCGGCGTAAAGAAAGATACTGATGGTGTCTATTATTGGACGTTGAACGGTGAATTTATTGTGGTTGATGGTGGGAAAATTAAAGCCGAGGGCAAAGACGGCACAAACGGAACCAACGGCACGACCCCGCAATTCAAAATCGAAAATGATTATTGGTTTGTTTCCTATGATAATGGAGCAAATTGGACGCAGTTAGGTAAAGCAACAGGTGAAGACGGCATTGGTGGCGATTCCATGTTTTCGGGCGTAGATTATGCAACCAGCACGGACTATGTAATTTTCACCTTATCAAACGGCACACAAATCAAACTGCCTACATGGTCTGCATTTGAAGCCTTACAGCGTCTTTGCAATGAAACGAATACCAACCTTTCAGCCTTACAGACGATTGTAACAGCACTCCAAAACAACGATTATATCACGAGTGTAGACCCGCTGACCGAGAACGGCAAGGTGGTAGGCTATACGATTAAGTTTGCCAAGAGCAATCCGATTGTAATTTACAACGGCAAGGACGGTGCGGATGGTGTCAATGGCAACACACCCATTATCGGTGTGAAGAAAGACACGGACGGCATCTATTATTGGACGCTGGACGGAGAGTTTATCGTTGTGGACGAACAGAAGATAAAAGCACAGGGGACAGACGGTAATAATGGCGCGGATGGTTCAGACGGTGTTACGCCTAAACTTGAAATTCGAGAGGGTTATTGGTGGATTTCCTATGATAATGGGGCGAATTGGACACAATTGGGCAAAGCCACGGGAGAGGACGGCAAGGATGCAGACAGCATCAAAATCACGCAGGACGAGAACAATGTTTATTTTGAATTGGCTGATGGTACGGTAATCACCATTTCAAAAACGGGGCAATCGGTAGACCCGAATATTATTCAGTTCGCAGATGAAAATGTAAAGAAACTATGTGTGGGAATGTGGGACACTAATGGAGATCTTGAATTATCCTATGACGAAGCCGCAACGGTTACATCACTTGGCACAACATTCACAGGAAACTCGGAAATTCAGATTTTTAATGAATTGAAACACTTTACAGGTTTGACAGTTCTTGATGATGCATTCAGCGGCTGTTCCAATCTATGGAAAGTGACGATTCCTGTAAATGTAGAGTCGATAACCTTTAATAATTTCAAGGGTTGTGTTTCATTGAAAACAATAACTTTTGAGAAAGGTTCAAAATTAAAAGCTTTCACAGGGGGACATGATAATAATTATAAGATTTTGGGTGCCTTTTTAGACTGCAAATCCTTAACTACCATTGAGATTCCTGCAAGCGTAGAAAGCCTTGGAACAGCTTTCAAGGGTTCATCATTGAGAACAATTACTTTTGAAAAAGGTTCAAAATTGAAATCTATCACAGGAGGTTATCAGAACAAAGATAATTATTCGGGTGCCCTTTCAGACTGCAAAGCCTTAACCTTCATCGAGATTCCCGCAAGTGTGGAAACGATTGGAATTGCCGCATTCAAAGGTTGTTCATCATTAGAAATGATTACGTTTGAGAAAGGTTCAAAATTGGAATCTATCTCAGGAGTTCGTGATTTGGGAGCCTTTGATGGGGCAATAAATCTTACAACCGTTGATATGTCTGAATGTACGCAAGTCAAAAGAATAGATGAATACACTTTTTATGGCAATTCCAACCTTCGATTATTCAAAATAGGTACAGAAATACCGCCGACATGTAAAGATTATACTTTTTACAACATTAATCCTTATTCGGTGCTGAAAGTGCCGTCAGGATGCATTGATGCATATAAAAAAGCAACAGGATGGAATGACTTTGCAAATATTACAGGTTTAGATGAATAAAGCAATAAGAACTTATGAGTAACTATCAAAATCGCATTGATTTTATTTCCCGCACCCGACAAATTCTTGTTCAATACGAACAGAACTGTAACTATGAAAAGACATTCTTTCTGAATTGTTGTGTAGGACTCTTAATTATGCCGCAACAATGCGCAGACCATGACAAAAATATATCCGTAGATGGATTGGTCAATTACGAAAATTGGGGCATTGATACAACTAAAATCATAGCAAATGAACACAGAAAAGGAGTTGATAAGAATTCAATAGAAAATATAGCCTATCATATCCGTAACTCAATATGCCACTATCGGTTCGATATAATGAATTGTAATGTAAAAAATATTGAGAATGTCCATATTATAGATAAAAGTGGAGATGATGCAAATGCACCTATTACATTTGATTTGGAATTAAGTTTCGATGATTTCCGAAAATTCGTGCTGAAATACGCAGATAAGTTAGAAGAAAAATTAACGAATAGTTGAATTTTCATCTGACCTTCCGAGTGACAGACTTTGTGAAAAGGTTAATCTATAAGACCCTTTTGCAGAGTTTGTCACTTTTTTGTTTTGTTTATTTCACTAATAATCTTATCTTTATAAAGATAAAACAACTTAACATTTTGCGCAATATGAACAGATACAAACAACCGAAAACGGAATGAATGACCAAAACATGAGAGGATAAACAAGCTATATGTAAGTTGGTCGAATGAAGCAAGACAGAGGGAATAGGCTTAATTGTCATAAAGCCTCAAAATGAGATTTATCCCGAAATATTTTACTATGTTTTCTCACCCGAAACAGCGGACATAAATAAACCCGTTGAAATCGCACTTGTAAAGAACAAACAATGAATAATCGGGTGGAAAAGCGATCTTAAAGAGATAGACGATACAATAGGAATAATAATCGCTAACGAGGTGAAGATGGAGGGCATAAGCGAAACGGTAAATTTATTCGACTGCCTTGTCAGAGCGAACACTATATTATTTCATTACACCACGCCCGACGGACGGAACGAGGTAATGAAATTCCCGTTAGCTGGATTCTGCGAAAACTATCTGATGCAATTTGCAAAGTAGCGGCAGAAACCGTACGGTAGTATGGAACAGACGCACGTATTAGAGGTAAAGAATATTACTCCACAAAAAATGGAGTTATATATACTATATATCTTAAAAGTTAAGGGCAGGCCGAAAAAATGCGGTTTTCCTTTGACCTCAAAATTAGGACCGACTTTGCAGGATGGTCTATTTTAAGACCCCCTGCACAAGTTGGTCCGATTTTATTCAAATATAAGATTGTCAATTAATTCACTATTGTTTAACCAGCATTGGCTTTATGCAAATGTGTAAACCAGCGTGTAAACCGAACGAACCGCCAGCGAAAAAAGATTTCCCAAAATGAAGCGAGGACTTGCAGGAATGATTTATTTATCATACATTTGCACTCACAATTCAGCAAAAGGGGAGCTTAGCTCAGTTGGTTCAGAGCGTCTGCCTTACAAGCAGAGGGTCGGGGGTTCGAATCCCTCAGCTCCCACGACAGAGACCATCCAAAACAGGATGGTTTTTTATGCCGGGAGCATAGCTCAGTTGGTTTAGAGCGCCTGCTCGACAAGCAGGAGGTCAGCGGTTCAAATCCGCTTGTTCCCACAAGCAGAAAAGCCTTTCGGATTCGTTCCGGAAGGCTTTTCTGTCGACATTGCGGCAATGCCACTCAAGAAAAAGACGGATACGCAGGTATCCGTCTTTTATTATGAAACAGGCTGTGCTATTTGCCGGTCGCCTGTTCGCGGCTGTTGCCGGGGTAGACTCTCACCAGAACAACGCCGTGAGGCGCAACGGCGGTTTCGAACTTGTCGGTGCATTCCGTGAGGTCCTTCTGCCGCCACAGGTCGCGCACGGTCTGCCTGCCGCGCAGACCCAGCATGCGGAGCGTGAAGTTCATCTTCACGGTCTGCCAGCCCCGGTTGAAAAGCCCGACGGCCATCGAGCCGTCTTCGAGGTGCTTGGCGTAGATCACCTGGTCGCCCTGCTGCCAGACGGGGACGGCCTGCAGGCCCAGCGGGTCCTGGTTGACGTCGATCACTTCGTCGTTGGTCAGCAGGCTCCGTGTGAAGTCGTCCATCTGCGCCATGTCGCAGCCGATCAGCAGCGGCGCGGCCAGCAGCGACCAGAGGCTGATGTGCGTATACTGCTCGTCGGCCGTGAGCTGCGTGTAGTGGAGTTTCGGGCCCCAGCCCACCATGCCTATGACCAGCATGTCGGGGTCGGCCCAGTGACCCGGGCGGTTGAAGGGCAGCCAGCGGTCCTGGTTGAACCCGATGCTGCTGATGCTCTCCCACGTGTCGCGGATGTCGCCCGTCGTGCGCCAGCAGTTGGAGTACCGCATCCACTGCGGGGCGTCGCCGTAGGGTGCGCTGTTCGAGAGGCTGTAAACGACGTCGCGGTCGAGCGTCCGAAGGGCGTCGTGCATCTCCTTGACGTGGTAATAGTCGAGCGGATTCCAGTCGTACTTGAGGTAGTCGATACCCCATTCGCCCCATTGCTTCACGTCGGCCTCCACGAAGGAGTAAGGGCCGAGGTGCCAGACTTCGGTCCGGTCCTTCCAGTAGTTGCCGCCCTCTTTCTGATAACGGTAATGCTCGTTGTGCCGGCCTTTTTTGATCCACTCGTTGACGCCGTCGGGGTTGTCCGAGTAGCTGCCGATATGCGCGGCATAGGTCCCGATCCACGGCGTGGAGTAGATGCCCACCCGCAGGCCCATGTCGTGAATCTCGCGTACAAGGCCCTTCATGTCGGGGAATTTCGTGTTCGGCTGGATCGCGTTGTGTTTGCCGCCGCGTTTGCCCTGCCATCCGTCGTCGATGTTGATGTAGGACCAGCCGTGGTCGGCGAGTCCGCTTTCGACCATCGCGCGCGCCGACGAGAGCACCTGCTCCTGCGTGACGTCGCGCGCCCAGCAGTTCCAGCTGTTCCAGCCCATCGGCGGAGTGAGCGCGATTTCGTCGCCCACGACGATCTTCAGGTTGCGCTCGCAGCTGCCCGGCGCATTTGCGGCTTTCAGGTGCACGGTATATTCGCCCGGAGCGGTTACGCGTCCCGTGATCCGTCCGGTTTCGGGGTCGAGTTTCAGCCCTTGGGGAAGCCCCTCGGCCGAGAAAGTCATCGGACGGACGCCCGTCGCGGCGATCGTGTAGAGGAATTCCGAACCCGGGCGGACGCCGAAGACGCGGGCGCCGTTGATGCGCGGGGTGTCGGCGGGTTTCGGGGTCAGGATGTATTTCGACATGTCGGGCGCGCTTTGCGCCGCAGCCTGCCCGGCCGCCGCCCCGCCGCAGAGTGCGGTCAGGGCGAGGGTCGTCAGGTAAAGCAGAATCGGGTTTTTCATCGGTTCGGGAATCTTGGATTTCGGGTTCATTTCGTCTTTTCCGCCAGCACCGGAACGAATTCCGACACGGAGTACAGTTTGTTGCGGTTGCTGGCATTTACGGCCAGTCGTACGTAGCGGCCCGAAACGGTCCACTGCTCGACGGCGTAGGTTCCGGTCGTCGACGTGTTGGTCTTGTCGCCGAAGTCGAAGTCCTGGGCTTTCGTCCAGTTCTTGCCGTCGTCCGAAAGCTCGATGTAGCCGGCGCGGAGGTCGGTCACGTAGGAGTCGCTGCGGCGGACGAGCGTCATGCCGCACCAGTAGTACGTCTTGCCCATATCCCATACGGTCGATGCTTCGTTGGGGTTGATGTCGCCCTCTCCGGTGTTGTTGTAGCGGCTCTCCCAGCGGGTGACCAGATCGCCGTCGATCATCAGCTCGGGGCCGCGGCCGGTGTAGTAGGAGCTGCACGAAACGAGATTCCACTTGCTGCGGCTGTCGTAGATCGGGAGCAGCGAGATGTGGTAAAGCACCGTGTTCTTCTCGCCGATCTTGAATTTCGAATTGCTCTTGAGCCTTACGGCCAGCGTGTAGTAACGGTCTGCCGTCAGATTCGATTTGTCGATGTCGATGGTCGAGACCGCTTTGTTCGAGCCGGCTTTCAGGTCGGCTCCCGTGAAGGTGTAGGCGCTTTCGGGCAGCGGGATGTATTGCGTGCCGTGCTCGGCGTTATAGGCCGCGAGCACTGCATCGCCGTGTTCGTATTCCATCTCGGAATCCCACTTGTTGTTGAACTCGGTGTAGGCCGTGAATTCGAGCGTATTGGCGTCGGTGGCGCTCAAGTCGCTTTCCACGACACCGGCGTTCTCGGCCAGCACCTCGGTCTCCTGCATCCGGGGATTGATCAGAATGGTGTTCAGCTTCTCGTTGACCTCGGTTCCCGTGGCCGTGAGCCGCAGCGGAAGGACGTAGTCGTTCATGTAGGGTAGCGCCATGATCCCCTTGCAGTCGAGGCGGACGGTGAGGGTGGCGCGGCGGCCTTCGGCCGTGATCGAACCGGTGTCCTTGACGATCTGGTAGTACTCCTCGCCGAGCAGCGTGTAGGAGGAGCCGTTCGCGGCGTTGAAAGCCTCGACGGCATCGGGGTCGGGTACGACCTTCACCTCCGACGGCTGTCCGAAGTAGCCGCTGCTGTAAGCGTAAATGTCGAAGTCGATCGTCTCCTCCACGTCGTAATAGATTGCGTTCTGCACGCCGTTGTTGACGATGTAGACGCGCGGGTCGGTCAGGTTGTCGTTGCGGTGGTCTTTTTCGCAGGCGGTCAGCAGCAGCACGCCTGCGAAGGGTATCAATATGTTTTTCAGTTTCATAATTATCCGGATTAGAGGGGTTTACCAGCCGTAGTTCTGCGTGCATTTCACACGGTCGAGTTCTTCCTGGGAAATCGGGAAGAGGTAGCAGCGCTTGGTGAAGGCGCGGTTGCCGTCGCGGCCGCCGTCGTATTTGCAGATGACGCGCTGCCAGAATTCGCCGTTCGCCTTGTGGTCCTTGGCGGCGATGTTCATGCCGTAGACCGGCATGTTGTTGTCCGTCTCGGCGGTCATCCAGGTTCGCGTGTCGAAATAGCGCAGGTTTTCGAAGCACAGCTCGACCTGGCGTTCGCGGCGGATCAGTTCGCGCATCCTGGTCTGGTCGCCGACGGCGTCGGGATAGACCTCCTCGATGTCGGGAACGCCGGCGCGTTTGCGGATCATGTTCAGGTAGAGCGTGATGTCCGCGTTCGAGGGATCGTACTCGTTAAGCGCCTCGACGTAGTTGAGCAGGATCTCCGCATAGCGGAATACGGGGAAATCCAGGTAGCCCCAGTTGCCGGTGGAGGTGTCGATCGACGGGTTGGTGAACTTATGCGCCAGATAACCCGTCGACGGATAGTTGTGCGATTTGCCCGGACCCGAATTGCCGTTGAAATAGAACTGGACGTTGGCTGTTTTCTTGTTGGCGCCGTGCCAGGTCATGCCGCTCCAGAACACGTTGACGTAGAAGCGCGGTTCGCGGTTCTGGTACATTTTGAACGTCTCCAGTTCGTCGCCGTAGATCGGGTGCTTGAACTTCGAGAATCCGCTTTCGCTGTAACCTGCGTCGGGGTCGATGATCGGCCGCGCCTGGTCGCCGTCGGTGTAGCCCGTGATGGGGTAGCGGCCGTTGGCCATGGCGAACGCGTCGACCTGTTTCTGGGTTACGCCGTAGCCGCCGTAGGCCGTTCCGCCGACACTCGGGGGCGTGGTGACCACGCGCCACTGGTAGCCGCTGGCGATGCGCGTGTAGATCTTCTCCGTAGCGCCGGTCCCGGAACCTACCGACGTGAAGAGCGTGTTGAAGCTGGCGTAGGGGTCCGTGCCGTCGGCGCCGACCAGCGAGTAGAGGTTCAGGTTCATAACGTCTTTGGCGGCCTGGGCTGCCAGCTCCCATTTCTTTTCGTCGTACTGGGTCGGGAACAGGTGGTCGCCGTTTTTGTTGACGATACCCTTGTAGAGTTCGTTGCCGTTGAAGAGCTTGCGGGCCGAGTAGAGCAGCAGGCGGGCGCGTGCTGCCAGGGCGGCGCCTTTCGTGGCACGGCCGTAGTAGATGTCGGGCCAGCTGTCGGGCAGCCCCTTGGCGGCTTCCCAAAGCTCGTTCGCGACGTAGTTGACGCACTCGTCCCAGGTGTTGCGCTCGCGCTGGTCGAGTCCGCTCTGCGTGAAGTCCACCGGATCGTCGCCGATGAGGAAGACGGGACCGTAGACGGGCAGCATCATGGCGTAGAAATGCGCGCGCAGGAAGCGGGCCTCGTTGTAGTAGTAGCCCTTGTCGACATCGTTCAGTTCTTCCGGAGGGCACTTGTGGACGTTCTGCATGAAGTAGTTGGCTTCGCGGATGCCCTTATAGGGCGTGTTGTAGGTGTCGTCGCGGTAGATGGGCAGCGATGGGTTCCACGAGTTGTAGTTGATCTGGGTGTAGGACCGGTCCAGATAGGAGAACGAGGTCTCGTCCGAGCAGGCCTCCCAGGGGATGTCGTTGCTGCTCGACACGCAGGCGGGAGCTTCGTAGTCCGGCTGGTAGGAGTAGATGTTGGTCAGGTATTGGAGCGTGGTCTTCTGCTTTTTGAATATGTTGTCCGAAGTCAGCGGCTCGTCGGGCTGGCGGTCGAGGTATGAGTCGCAGGAAGCGAGCATGGCTCCGGCTGTCAGGAACAGGGCGAATGTTTTAATCGTGTTTTTCATGGTTGTTGCCGGTTAGGGGTTAGAAACCGATCGTGAGACCGAGGTTGATGATCCGGTTGTTCGGGTAGTTGGTGGCTCCGGTTTGCAGGTCGGGGTCCCACAGCTTGAAGGGGCTGAACGTGAATAGGTTCACACCCGAGAGGTAGACGCGCAGGCTCTGCATGGCGATCTTGTTGGCGATGCGTTTGGGCAGCGTGTAGCCGAGCTCGAGGTTCTTCAGGCGCAGGTAACGTCCGTTGGCCATCCAGAAGGTCGACAGCTGGTTGTTGTTGTCGATGGCGCCGGTCGTCATGCGCGGGTATTTGGCGCCGGGGTTCTCCGGAGTCCAGGTGTTGCCGTAGAGGTCGGCGAATACGCTCGACTCCTTGAGGTTGCGGCCGACGAACGCCTGCGTCTGGTCGGTGAGGGTCGAGAAGCTGACATGCGCCACGCCCTGGAAGAATGCCGACAGGTCGAATGCCTTCCATTGCAGCGAGAAGCCGAATCCGTAAACGATCTCGGGGATGTCCGAGTAGCCGATGGGCTTCGTGTCGTAGTTGTCGACGATGCCGTCGCCGTTGAGGTCGAGGTATTTGATGTCGCCCGGTTTCACCTCGCCGAAACTCTGTTTGGCCCACGAGTCGATGTCTTCCTGATCCTGGAAGAGTCCGGCGGCCACCAGGCCGAATTTCTGCCACTGCATCTGGCCGCTGTGGTTCATGTAGGTATAGGCGTAATCAGGCTCGTCCTGGTCCATGATCCGGTTGCGTGCGTAGGTGAAATTGCCGCGCACGGTGAGGTGGAGGTCCTTGCCGAGCGGTTGGTGGTATTCGAGCGAGGCGTCGATGCCGCTGTTGCGCATCTTGCCGATGTTCACCCAGGGTTTGGTGCTCAGACCCACGTACATGGGGATGGATTTGCGCTGGAGGAAGATGCCCTCGCGGTTTTCCTTGAAATAATCCACCGATATGTTCAACTGGTTGAAGAACGAGAGGTCGGCGCCGAGATTGAGCTTCTTGGCCTTTTCCCAGCCTACGTTGGGGTTCGGGAATTCGCCGAGGCGGACCGAGGTGTACTGGCTGGGCGTCGTGCCGAAATAGTATTTGCCGCCGCCGATCACGGTTTCGTTGTAGATGAAACGGCGGTCGCCGCCGATCTGGTCGTTGCCCACCAGACCGTAGGAGGCTTTGAGCTTGACCATGCTGACCACGTCGCGGATCGGTGCGAAGAATTTTTCGTTCGAGACGACGTACCCCACGGCGATCGACGGGAAGAAACCGAAGCGGTGGTTGGGCGAGAAGTTCTCCGAGCCGTTGTAGCCGAAGTTACCCTCGACGAAGTAGCGGTTGTCGTAGTTGTAGGTGATACGGCCCGCAATGCCCTGATGGCGGTAGGGAAGCGCTTTTTCCGAGTTGTTGGCGCTTTCGCCCACGTAGTTCTTCTGCGACTGCTGGAAGAGGAACATGGCCGAGAGGTCGTGCTTGCCGAAGGTGCGTGCCCAGTTGGCCACGGCTTCGAAGTAGACCGAACGGTAGCCCTTGTTGGTCTGCTTGTAGGTGAGGTTCTCCTCGCCGATCTTCGTCTGGTTGAATTCGAGTTCGCCCGCTTCGTTGCGGCCGGTGGCCAGCCATTGGGGCGAGGTTTTCGTGCGGCTCAGGTTGTTCTCGTTCTTGGCGTCGAACGAACCCTTGATCGAAACGGTAAGGCCCTTGGTCACCCAGTCGCCCAGGTCCTGCGTCAGCACGAACAGCGACTGCGCCGTGTTGTAGAAGATTTCGCGGTAACCGGTCTGCGTCAGCAGCGCATAGGGGTTCTCGCCCTGTCCCGACGCCGGGCCGGCCAGGTAGCCGTTCGAATAGACGTCCGGGAAGGCGTTGGCTGCGGTCTTGAGCGCATAGCCCCAGATGCCGTTGGCGCCGGTGGCGCTCGAACCCGGTTCGTTCTTGCGTTCGAACGTGGTGGCCAGATTGACGTTGAGCTTGGTGTATTTGTGGAGCTGGACCTCGACGTTCGACCGGAAGTTGAACCGACGGTAGAAGACCGACGTGTTGTACTCCTTCATGTTGTCGGCCTTGAACAGGCCGTCCTCGTTGTAGAAGCCGCCCGAGATGTAGTATTTGGCCGTCGAGCCGCCGCCCGAGATGTTGACGTTGACGCGCTGGTTGAACGAGTAGTCCTTGTAGAGCCGATCCACCCAGTCGATGTTGGGGTGCAGGTCGGGGTCCGAACCGTCGCGGAACGTCTGGATGTCCTTCTTCGAGTAGAAGTCGTATCCGGCCGCCGCATTGTACATCTCGGCGAACTGGACGGCGTCGACCATGTCGGGAATCTTGGTCGGCTGCACCATGCCGGCCTCGAACTTGATGTTGATCTGCGGCTTGCCTACGATGCCTCCGCGGGTGGTGACCAGCACGACGCCGTTGGCGCCGCGTACGCCGTAGACGGCGGTCGCCGCGGCGTCCTTGAGGATCGAGAACTCCTTGATGTCCTCGATGTCCACCAGGTCGAGGTCGCGCTCGATGCCGTCGACCAGCACCAGCGGCGACTTGTTCGAGCCGAAGGTGCTGATGCCGCGGATCCAGAAGGTCGACGAGGCGCCCGGTTCGCCCGAACGCTGTACGGAGATGACGCCCGCGAGCTGTCCGGCCAGGTTGTTCGAAATCTTGCCCGTGGGCATTTTGATGTCGTTGACCGGAACGGAGGCTATCGAGCCGATGATGCTGGCCTTTTTCTGGGCGCCGTAGCCGACGACGACGACCTCTTCGAGGTTGTTGTCCGGCGAAAGGGAGATCACTTTCGGAATGCGGCCGATCGGGAACTCCTGCGTCTGGTAACCGACGTAGGAGACGGTCACGAAGCCGAAGTTGCCGGAGAACGAATAGTCGAACGAACCGTCCGATGCGGTGCTCGTGCCGAGCGCCGAATCCTTGATCCAGATCGTGGCGCCGATGATCGGCTGCCGGGTCGCGGCGTCGAGCACCTGGCCCGCGATGTGCTGTTTTCGCGGCGCGGCCGGAGCCGGGGCTGCGGATGCGGGGCTTTGTGCCTCCGCACGGGTCAGGATGATGTTGTTCTGACGGATGATGTAGGTGATGCCGGTTCCGCGCAGGGCTTCGTCGAGCAGCTGGGAAACCGATTTCGTTGATTTGGCGATTTTTACGGGGACGTTGTCCGCCAGGTTGCCCTGGTAGGAGATCCGGTAGGAGGTCTGCGATTCGATCTCCTGAATCAGCCCTTTCAGGCTGGTTACGTTTTCAACGCGGACCGAAGTCTGCTGGGGCGACGGCGCCGCCTGCATTTCCCCCCCCCCACGGAATAAGGAGTGTCAGGCATGCTGCCAGTAGATACCAGGCATGCCGCATACGGAGTAACTTTTGTTTCATAGAGGTTTGGTTAAGATTGGATTATTTGTGAATGGTGATTTTTTCGCCGTTGCGGTTGAAACGGGTGTTCGTCGAAAGCGTCAGCACTTCGAGGATATGGTCGATCGGCATGTTGAAGTCGAGCGTTCCGGTGAACTGGATGTTTTTGAGCGCCTCGCTGCGGAAGGCGACGCCGATGCCGTAGAAATCCTCGATCACCCCGGCGATCTGCGCCAGGTCGACGTGGCGGAACGTGCGCAGCCGCGCGGCCAGTTCCGCCTCCACGTTGACCGTTTGCAGCGTCAGGTCGTTGTCCGTGGGGTTGTAGGAGACTTTCTGCCCCGGGTGCAGGGCCACGACGTGGTCCGCGGCGCGGAAATCGACGGCTCCCTCGACCAGTACGGTTTCGACGTCGGAGCTGTCGTCGTAGGCTTTCAGGTTGAATTTGGTTCCGCGGACCACGACTTCGGCGTCGTGGACCGTGGTGACGGTGAACGGCGCGCCGTTGCGCTTGCTGACTTCGAAAAAGGCTTCGCCGGTGAGGTGCACCGTGCGGTTCCCGTCGTCGAACGAGGCCGGATAGTTGAGCTGCGAACTGCGGGTGAGCCGGATGACGGAGCCGTCGGGCAGCGTCACCGAGCAGTCGCTGCGCTCGGCGCTGACCGTGCAGATGCGGTCGTCCGGCCGGTTCTGGTAGAGATACATGCCTGCGACGATCACGCCCGCGACGAGGATGGCGGCGTAGCGCGCCGCGATCTGCCGCCATTGGGGCCTTGTTTTCGTGCGGCGCAGTTCGATGCGCCGCTGCAACGATCTGAAGGCCTGGTCGGTGTTGACCGACGCGGCGGCACGGAGCCGGTCTCCGGCGAAGAGCACGAAGTAGAGCGCTTCGAGCCGGCGGCGGTTCTCCTCCGAGGCGTCGTACCAGTTTTCGATCTCGCGGTTGGCGGGTTCGTCGAGTTTTCCTTCGAGAAATTCGGTCAGCAGGTTGTCGTCGATCTCTTTCATAAGTTCGGTTTCTAACAGTAATACGGTTTTGGGGAAATAGTTACTAAACGAAAACCCGATTTTTTTTCGGGCTTTCGTTTTTATTGCATATGGTCGGTTGCAGGGGGCAGGGGTTTCAGTTGTTCCCGGGCATTTCGAAAAACAGCGCGATCAGCGGCAGGTAGTCCTTCAGCGCGACGCCGAGGACTTTGAGCGCCTGGCCGATATGGTAGTTGACGGTCTGGGGCGACACCTCCATCTCGGCGGCGATCTGCTGGTGGGTCATGCCCTGGAAGCGGCTCATCTCGAAGATGCGCCGGGTCTGCTCGGGGAGTTGGGCGAGCGCCTCGCGGTAGAGCCGTGCGAGTTCCGTGCCGAGGTAGAAGTCCGGGGAGTCGAACTGGTCGGCGAATCTCTTTTCCAACTGCTGGTGGACGCGTGAATGGACCTTCTGGCTGGTGATGCGGTCCAGCGACTTGTTGCGGACGATCATAAACAGAAGTCCTTTCAGCGAAAGTTCCTCCATCAGGCGGTCCCGGTTTTCCCAAATGTACAGCATCGTGTCCTGTACGATGTCCTCCGCCACGGGGAGGGATACCCAGCGCGAAGCGAAGCTGCACAACCCCTTGTAATAGAATCGGTAGCATGCTTCGAAACACTGCCGGTCCCCGGCGTTGAGCCGTCGGATGACCAGTCGGTTGTCGAGGATGTCGTATTTGGTGTTCAGGGACATAAACCGTCGTATCTCGCGTAATTCGGGAGGCTAAAATTACAATTTTTTCCGGAAAACGGGCCGGATTCCCGAAAAAAGGGCCACCTTTGCAGTAAAATGGAACCGGGCTGCCGGGAAGTCCGCGCCCCGGGATCGTCGTTTTACATCGCTTATGAATACCGTCTGGATCGTACTGCCTGTATTGATCGCGCTGATGTTTCAGCTCGGCATCGAACTCGACCGGCAGGCCTTCGCCGGTGTGGCCCGCCGTCCTGCGGCCGTTGTCGCGGGGCTGCTGGGCCAATTGGCGCTGCTGCCGCTCATCGCCTTCGGCGTGGGGCTGGCCTTCCGCCTGCCGCCCGTCTATTTTCTGGGACTGCTGCTCGTCGCCTGCTGTCCGGGAGGCAGTTCGTCGAACGTCTTTTCGATGCTGGCCAAGGGCGACGTGGCCCTTTCGGTGACGCTGACCGCTTTGAGCAGCCTCATCACGCTCTTCACGATTCCGCTGGTGATGGGTTTCGCCGCGCGTTTCGTCGCGGTGCATGCCGGTGCGGCTATCGAACTTCCGGTCGGGAAACTGCTGGTGCAGAACATCGTCCTGCTGTTCCTGCCGATGCTCTGCGGGGCGCTTTTCAGGCATTGGCGGCCCCGGGTGGCACGGCGTGTGCACGAGCTGCTGGGGCGTGTGGCCTTCCCGGCCCTGATGCTGCTGGCGGCGGTGTTCTTCGTGCAGTACGCCTCGACGATTCTGGAGAATCTCGGCGTGCTGGGTCTGGCCGCGGGTGCGCTGATCCTGCTGGCGATGGCGGGCGGATCGCTGCTGGCCCGCCTGTTCCGGCTCCGGCGGGCGGTGCGCCGCACGATCGTCATCGAGGTCGGGATGCAGAACGCTGCGCAGGCGATCGCCGTCGCCACCTCGCCGCTGATCTTCGACAGCGGTGAAATGGCCGTCCCGGCCATCGTCTACGCCCTCGTGATGAACGTGGTTCTGCTCTCGTACCTGAAACTGCTGCCGAAATGTACCGATGAAACGGCGTCGGAAGGCGCCTGACCGAGTATCTTTGCCGTATGAAATTCCTGAAAGTCGCTGTTTTGTTTTTCGGCCTGGCCGCGGCGTTTGCCGTGCGGGCGCAGGGCGGGACCTATCCCGTCAGCGGGCGGGTGATCGACCGTTTGAGCCGCCGCCCCGTGGCCTATGCCGCCGTGGTGCTGGCCGGGCAGGAGCAGAAGGGAGCCTCGACCGACTCGCTGGGGAGGTTCCGCATCGAGCGCGTGAAGCCGGGCATCTGGCGGCTGGCGGTCTCGTCGGTGGGCTACAAGAGCCTCACGACGCCCGAATACATGGTCTCGGCCGCCACGCCCTTTATCGAAGTCGAGCTGGAGGAGGATGCCGCGCAGCTGGAGGCCGTGACGGTCCGTCCGTCGCCGTTCCGCGTCACGGCGGAGAGTCCCGTAAGTTTGAAGGTGATCGGCCTGCGGGAGATCGAGAAAAGCCCCGGCTCGAACCGCGACGTGTCGCGCATCGTGCGCTCGTATCCCGGCGTGGCCTTCTCGCCCGTGGGGTATCGCAACGATTTGATCGTGCGCGGCGGCGGGCCTGCGGAGAACAAGTTCTACATGGACGGGATCGAAATCCCGAACATCAACCATTTCGCCACGCAGGGGGCGACGGGCGGTCCGGTGAGCATCGTCAACGCCGACCTCGTGCGCGAAATCAGTTTTTATACGGGCGCTTTTCCCGCCGACCGGGCCGGGGCGTTGAGTTCCGTGCTGGACTTCAGGCTCCGCGACGGCAATGCCGAAAAGCAGACCTTCAAAGCGACGTTGGGCGCCTCGGAAGTGGGGTTGAGCGGCAGCGGGCACATCGGCGGCAAGACGACTTATCTGTTTTCCATCCGCCAGTCCTACCTGCAACTGCTGTTCAAACTGCTGGGGCTGCCCTTCCTGCCCAACTACATCGACGGGCAGGCGAAAGTCAAGACACGCCTTTCGGAGCGCGACGAGCTGACGGTGCTGGCCCTTGCGGGATTCGACAACATGCGTCTCAACGTCGACGAGAAGGGGGAGGACGCCGAATACCTGTTGAGCTACCTGCCCCGCATCCGGCAGGAGACCTTCACGGTGGGGGCTTCGTGGCGTCACTATGCGGGCCGCCACGTGCAGACCGTGACCTTGAGCCACAACTACCTGAACAACCGCAACCTGAAATACCTGCGCAACGATGATTCGTCGGAGGACAACCTGACGCTCCGGCTGCGCTCCGTGGAGCAGAAGACCACGCTCCGGGCCGAGAACCGCACCTATCTGGGCCGCTGGACCGTCCGCGAGGGCGTCGAGGTGAATTATTCCGACTACACGAACCGCACGCTGCAACGGCTCTATACCGACAGGACGCAGCTGTCGGACTACCGGACCCGGCTGGGAATCGTCGGCTGGGGGCTGTTCGCCGGGACCGAATACGCCTCGGCCGACAAGCGGTTCACCGCCTCGGCGGGCCTGCGCGCCGACGGGTGCGACTACTCGGGACGTATGGCGCGGGTGTGGCGCCAGCTGTCGCCCCGGGCTTCGGTCTCCTATGCGGTAGGTCCCGGCTGGTCGGTGAGCGGCAGCGCGGGGCTTTACTGCCAGCTGCCGCCCTACACGGCGTTGGGATTCAAGGAGGAGGACGCGCTGGTCAACCGATCGCTCGATTACATGCGCGTCGGGGTCTTCAGCGCGGGCGTCGACTGGCGGCTGCGCGACCGGCTGATCGTCTCGGTCGAGGGATTTTACAAACGCTACGGCGATGTGCCGCTGTCGGTGGCGGACGGGATTCCGCTCTCGTGCAAGGGCAACGATTACGGCGTGGTGGGCAACGAGAAGCTGGTCTCCTCGGCGCAGGGGCGCGCCTACGGCGTCGAGGCGATGGCCCGCTGGCAGATTCCGGGGCGAGTGAACGTCGTGGGGTCGGTGACCGTGTTCCGCTCGGAGTACCGCAACGACCGGCAGGCCCCGTGGATCGCCTCGGCGTGGGACAACCGTTTCGTGGTCAACGTCAGCGGAACCTACGACCTGCCGCGCCACTGGAGCTTCGGTGCGAAGCTGAGCGCCGTGGGCGGTGCGCCCTACACGCCCTACGACGTGGAGCGTTCGTCGCTCGTCGAGGCGTGGGATGCGCAGGGACGGCCCTACTACGACTATTCGAAATACAACGCCGGGCGGCTCGACGCCTTCGCCCAGCTGGACGTGCGCGTCGACAAGGTGTTCTACTTCCGCCGCTGCATGCTGGGCGTCTACATCGACCTGCAAAACGTTGCGGGCGGTCGTTTGCGCCAGCCCGACGTGCTGATGTCCACGGGGGAGATCGAGAACCCCTCGGCTCCGGCTTCGGAACGGCGTTACCGCATGAAATACCTCGAACAGGTGAGCGGCACGCTGCTCCCGACGCTGGGCCTGACGGTCGAGTTTTAAGCCTCCGGCGTCCGCCGGGCGTTTCGTTTGTCCATTGAGAAACTGATGATGAAGGGGATCGCGAGGAAGACCGTCGTGCCGGTCACCCCCAGCCACGTGTACGTCGCCGGACTGCCCACGGGCAGCTGCGAAGGCGGGAAGAAGGTGACGATGAACGAGAACAGCACGGCGAGGAACCCTACGCCTCCGATCAGCCACATGCCCGTGTTTCCGCCCGGCACGCGGTAGCTGCGGATGAGCTTGGGCTGCGTGTAGCGCAGGCGGATTCCCGCGGCGTACATCATCATGTACATGATCAGATACAGTCCCACGGTCAGGGCGCTCAACAGGAAGAACGCCACGCTGACGTCGTCCATCACGATGTAAAGCGACGAGAGGAGCGTCACGATGCAGCCCTGGATAATCAGTATGTTGAGCTGCACGCCGTTCTTGTTGGTCTTCTGGAGGAAGCAGGGCAGGGCGCCGTCCCTGGCCGTCCACAGCAGGCCGCGGCTGGGGCCCGAAATCCACGACATCACGCCCGCCAGCGCACCGAAGGCCACGAGCAGTCCCATGACGTTCGAGAGCCATCCCACGTGGTAACGTTCGAAAGCGATCTGGAAGGTGGTGAACAGCCCCGACTGGAGGTTGATCTGGTCGTAGGGGGTGATGATGGCCACGGCCAGCGCGCCCAGCGTGAACAGTCCGAACGAGATCAGCGCCGCGAGGAACATCGCCCGCGGGAACTGCGTCTGGGGTTTGGCCAGTTCCGGAGCGTGCACGGCGTGCACCTCCACGCCGGCGAACAGCAGCAGGATGCCCGCCAGGAACGCGATGTCGCTCATGCCCGTGATGTGGGGGAAGAGCCGCGGGTGGACGTGCTGCGCGGCGTCGACGTTGACGATCTGCGAGACGCCGGCCGGAATCTCCTTCAGGGCTATTTCGTTGCCGCCGGCCATCCAGATGACCGCCATCACGATCACGACGACGCCCGGGAGCACCGTGCCGATCAGAAATCCCTTCGAGGTGATGCCCGAGATGGCCGACGTGCCGCGCAGGGTCACCAGCGTCGCGCACCAGTACATTGCAATCGAGAACAACCCGACGTACAGCCCGTTCTGCGCCAGTGCCGGAACGCCGATCATGTAGGCGATCGACGCGGCGGCGAATCCCAGTACGGTGGGATACCAGACGACATTCTGAATCCATTGCAGGAAGATCGCCGAGAAACCCAGGTGGCGGTTGAAAGCCTCCTTGACCCAGGTGTAGACGCCGCCGCCGCGGTCGGCGAAGGCGCTGCCCAGTTCGGCGCCCACGAGGGCCGCAGGAATCAGGAAGAGGAACGTCGCGAAGAAAATGTAGAAGAACATCGTCAGTTCCTCCTGGGCCATCATCGGGAGCCCGCGCAGGCTGATGACGGCCGCAGCGGTCATCAGCGCCAGCTGCGTCGTGGTGATATTTTTACGTTTTGCCATGGTGGGTAGGTTGGATTTTGCTGTTTTCCCTCGTCGTCCGCCGCACAGTTTTCGTGCCGGAGCGCATTGCCGCCCCGTGAAATCGGCAGCCGGAGCGTTGCAAAGAACCGATCGGAACACCGGGCGGCTTTTTCGGACCCTGCGCACGCAGGAGCGGCGCGCCCGGCATGCGGACGCAAAAACAGCAGGGAATCTCGCGATTGCCTGCTGTCCCCGGAGGTCGCCCTCCTAAAACTACTAACCCAAACTTAAATAAATGAAGAAACCTCACTGCGGT
>ERZ826764.1805-NODE-1805-length-23156-cov-14.587983_pt1 | contig 23156 bp, 27 predicted proteins | sample MGYA00519870_ERZ826764 | MGnify/ENA primary metagenome ERZ826764 (study PRJEB31778, sample SAMEA3449239) | human gut metagenome | biome: human gut; feature: human-associated habitat; material: faeces | place: United Kingdom | collected 2010/2012 ...
TCAGAGCAAAGAAAAAAGCTGAAAGGGAGGCAAAGAGCGCAGCCCTCCGAGCCGATGCTATCGCAAGGGGCATATTCATCCCCGTCAGTCAGTTGCCCACGTCGGCACCCCGGAGAGCGACGGTCCAAAACCGCTCTGCAATTTGAGAAAACATCATCAGGAGGAATGAAACGTGAACAGGTTCACCTATACCCGCGTTGGCGCCTATTGGATTCCCGAGCTGAAGCTGACGGAACAGTCGCTGCATCCTATCGGTAAGTACGGACGTATGCGGCGGCGGTATTTGAAGGAGTGCCGACCCATGCTGTACAGCCATCTCATCCTGACAGAGAGGCTCCATCCGCACCTGGTCGAAACTGACGAGGCGGCAAATCGGCGTATGGAGTTGCTGATGCCAAAGCTGGCCAGGGATACAGGTGTGACCGAGCGGCTGAAAGCCAGCGATCCCATGGCATGGGTGAGAAGGATGAACGCATTGAAGGCTCAGGTGGAAGAAATCATCCTGCATGAGTTGATCATGGAGTGAAGTGCGAATCCCTATAGACGCTGTCCCGAATCCGGCGCGGTGAGCATCAGGCTGGATTCGGGACAACTGACTGATAACTGATACCTGGCTGGACACCATATGATCAAACTATACCTGACAACATTCAAGTTGGCATTCGCATCATGATTTGTACATTTCGCGCCAAAGCTGCCATCGCTATTTCAAGCCGAGCGCTGACAATCGCTCTTGTTTATGATATAGTTTCATTGACTTTTTTAAAAGATCGGCCGCGCAGGAGCAACTTCCCAACTGACATACGGGAGGCAAAGCAATGTACATCGATGATGAACGCGAAGCTTTTTTTGTTGATGCACATAGAAAATACCATTCCAAAATGGAAAACGTATGTCGTGCTTATGTGCAATACAACGAGGAATATCGGAGCCTGATTGATGAAAGTATACAGGAAACCTATTTGACAGCCGTAAAAAACTATAAGGAATTGAAAGCACATCCGGCACTGGAGGGTTGGTTTATAGAAACCTGCTTTCACCGTTTTTCGACGGCGCTAGCCAAATATCGCCGCAGACAGGCATATCATCAGGTATCCATGAACGATGACAAAGCAGCCCCGCAAGTAGCGGAGACGATTGATAATATAGACGCATGGTGGCAAAACGAGAACAATGCAAACCAGCTTCAAAGGATATTGGATGTGCTGTCCGAACGCGAAGCACAAGTCTACCATGAGTATTTTGAAGACGAGAAAAGCATGGCAGAGGTAGCCAAAACACAAAACACCACAGTGAGCGCCATTAAATCCATTCTTGCGCGCATCCGAAAAAAGGCGCATGCGATGCAAAATATCGACTATTTGTTTTTCTTTTTCATCATCGCAACTTTTTCAGTTCTCACGCGCTTAATGTAGTGAAGGAGGTTGATCATGGATAGCTCGAAGCGTGAAGCGCAAAATCAGTTGGAAGCTATCAAACAGTCGATTCTTGATGGCCGGCTTACGCATGGGCAGATCTGTGATGCATTAGCCGAAGAAATCAAGAAAGAACTTCAAAAAAGCGCGGAGGAGGTTGATGTCGAATATGTGCTTGCATGCCAGCGATTGATTGCAAGTCTTCATTCAAAGGAAGCTGCTCAAGCAGAGAGCCATGCCGAGCACAATTTTGAAGTGGCACATGCCAAACTGCGGCAGGAAAAGCACTCTGTTCAAAAAGGCAGAAAGCGTGCCATCAGGTATGGTTTTGCGGTTGCCCTCCTGGTAGCAGTATTGGCAGGGGCGGATATTCTGCTCACCAAACGGCAGATCAATGTCAGCCACTCACCCGATCATGAGCAGATCGTTTATGATGGTACGATGACAATGCCAGGAATCTCAGAGGTGGCAGGAGCAGACGCTCAAACGGATACGGTTCAAGAATTAACAACAAAGAATTGGGACGAGGCCGTTGCCTTTTTAGGCTATGTGCCTGAGATGCCCACATGGATCCCGGGCGGATGGGTGTTGGATGAATACTATTGCGCTATATTCAAAAGCTTTTCGATATTCGACGTCACCTATTCTTGTCAGGAATTCAATGAATATCTCGCATATTCCATCGAACATTATTATGGCAGCGAACCGCTACATGGTACTTTTGAGCAAGATGGAATTGGCTATGAAACGTTCACAGCGACAGGGCAGCGCCTTTATATCACAAGCAACACAGGCAGCAGCGTCATCCTTTGGCATAACGGATCCAATGTCAACAGCGTGATCGGCCCTGTTGCCGCAGATGAATTGATCCATATGGTCGAATCAATAGAGGAAGGGAAGGATTGACCGTGAAAAAAAACTGGTTTCTTACTGCGCTTGGTGTCACGCTCATTCTTATGCTGTTTACAAATTGCGCGCTTGCTTATACGGCAACGCCTTACGCCGATACGGTTTTTTCTTCTGCAAAGGTATCGTTAAGTGCTCAAATCAACGCTTCTTTTACTGCCCAAACAAAATCAAAGCAAGCGGAAATTAAAGTGACGAGTTGTATTCTTCAAATCAAGACGGGAAGCGTATGGGCCGATAGCATGACCTTAACAGCACCATCCAAAGTCGCAACGAATGCAAATCGCTATACTGCATCGAAGAATTATTCCAGTAGTTGTTCTTCGGGAAATACGTACCGTATCAAGGCGGTTTTTGACGCGGATGGTCATACCAAAACGACGTACTCCAACTCGATCAGCTATTAATGATGGAAAGCGACAGCTATTCCGTTCAGCGCAGCGTTGAGTCTATCTTCGCTGCGTTTTCTTTTGCCCGGTTCTTTTAAGAAAGTATGATTGTCACCGCAACTTTTTTGATTCTTGTGCGCTTAATATAGTGAAAGGGAATATAAGAAAGGAGTTGATTCCTTTGGGCAGTAGCACCTCGTCGTTCATGACAGGGTGCAGCGACATCACGAAGTACAACAATGCATGGTTTGTTCGATACAATGAGGACACGAGCAAGATAACGCCGACACATCGCGCTGTGGTACGCATTCACAAAGGAACACAACCAATCACCCCCCAAATGGGTGTATGACAGCCCATACGAAAGAGACCGTCCGTACAATACAGGCTATACAAGTAAGGTGACCGGCGTTTCTTTCAGAGCACGGTTGGACAATCGGGATTCTGGAACGCTTGAACTCCATGGATACTATCACCATTCTTGTTAAAGCATAAGATAGCTCAAATACTCATAAGCAGCATGCTGTTTGCATGGGGTAAGAGCCTTCTTACCCCATGCAATATAGCGTTTATCCGTGTGGGAAGGATGACAGTCTATGAAAAAATTTTTTGCCGGATTATTCATTGCAGTATTATGCATTGCTCTTATTGTTCTCGCTTACGCAGAGGAAGAAAGCGCCCCCTGTTATACACCCGTTTTAATGGATTGGGACGCAAAAGACGGAAAAGATCTGGAGCAAAAGATTTTGGAGTATTGGAGAACAAATGCACCGGGCTGGGAGGCCGGGTTATATACGCCTCAAAAGCGTTCCATGACCTTCCGTCTTGGCGGAACAACAGAAGAACTGATCAAAGACTACAGAAATTGGGATATCGCTATTGTTTCCTCCAAAGAAGTGGATTTGCAAAAGCTGGCGGACGAAGGCGTGGTGATCAGTTGCGCTTATAATCCCAGCCTTGGTCTAAGCCTGCACCACTCGCTTCTGCCTGAAGCGGTGCGGAAAAAACTGCCCATCCACCCTCTCTATGATTATATGGCTTACTGCTATGATTACAACCCGCAAACCGACGAGGCGATCTTTCTGGTTTGTAACGAAAAGAGACGACCCGCAGGTTCTCGGGAGAGCTGGGTAATGCAGATATTGAAGAAACGCGGCCCGGATCGAACGCGCGCGTTGGAGGGTATCTGCCGTGTGAATGATTGGACACAGACAGGTGTTCCGCCTTGCTCGGTGGATGAGCTGCTGCAAATGCAAAACGACTGGGATTGGGCCAGCCTCAGGATTGACGAAACGGACAGGCTGGAAGCCCTCAACCAGGAAGGGCTTCTCTATGATTTTTCGCAAGATTCATACTGGGTTGGCCGGGAGCCAGCCTGGCAGGAGCCTAAGGGGCTATTCAGCGCAGACGGCAGGATGATTGGGATTCCTTACAATCCCATCATAACTGGAGAATATGAGCCAAACACGATTCTGGTATTTATCGTAAATGCAAAAAGCGCACATTCATTGCGGGCGCTGGAGTATGCAAAGCACTTCGTGAAATCATATGAATGGGTATACAACGTTATCGAAACCGGTTGGAGCGATCCTGATATTGAAAAAAAGTATGGCGAGCACTCCATTTGCATTTACAAAGACGAGGTGGATTGGTAACTTTTCAAGACTGTCCGGATTCGCACAAAGTGCGCTTTACGGAGCTTCATGGTTCACTTTGCCGCTTATGATCCCGAATGTGCCAACGGCGTAACGCCAGGAGGAAGAAGCACTTGAAGCATTGTTTTGGAAAGAGAATATGCGCCCTGCTGGCGTTCACCCTGAGCCTAACGGTTCTTTTTTCCGCTATGGGCGAAACCAATCTGTACCTGGGCGGGGCCGATAAGAACAGCGCAGAATACAAGCTGTTTACCCAGAATCATCCAGAGCTCACCGTTGATACGGAAACCAACATCTACCTCTCTACGGACGAAATCATCAGCGCTTTTCTTACAGGCGAATTTCCTTTCGATACTTTCGTCATGACCAGCAGCAGCTTTGATCTCAACCGAATGTTTTCCAAGGGATACTGCTCGCCTCTCTCCGGCAGCGCTGTGCTGACTGAAAAACTGAGCGAGATGTATGAACCCATTCAACGGTTGCTCACCCATGACGGCAATATCTATGGCGCGCCTTTCCATTGCTATGTGGGCTACTATACCTATTGTTCGGATGCGTGGGCCGAGGCTGGCCTTACTGCTGAGGACGTTCCCACCTCTTTTGTGGAATATCTGGATTTTCTGGAGGCGTGGGCAGAGCGTATCCGGGATAACCCGGAAGACGATATCAGCGTTTCCAACGCCTTTGACAGTGAACAGTACAGTGAACATAGCTACATAAGCTACTTGGTAGACCGTCTGATCACCAACCATATCATGCAGTGCAATTACGCAGGGGAACCCCTCCGCTTTGATACGCCCCTGTTTCGGGAGCTGCTGGAACGCTGCCAAAGCATTGGTACAGACTTGTATCTGTATGAGCCGGAGCAAAAGGCTGACCTGGCGCTCTTTGAGGACCTGTATGGGATGCGTGAGTTAAAACACCTGGTTCCCCTTCGCCTCACGAGTGATCAGCCTGTTCTTATCAAGGCGACGCTGTATACAGCCTTTCTGAACGTGCGCAGCCAACACCAGGCTCTTGCCACGGAATATTTGGAGGACTGTGTGACCTGCACCGCTCCGGAGTTTGGCGCATACCTGTACCGCGATGCCGAGCCTGTGGAAGATCCTGAATTTGTCCGTTCTATGGAGGCGGTACAAAAGGAGATTCAGACGCTTGAGCAACGACTGGCCGCTTCAGAGAACATGGAGCCGTTGGAACGAAATTCCCTGAGCAGCCAGTTGGAGCAGAAGAAAAAGGATTTTGAGGCTATGGCCGTTTCCGAGCAGCGCTACCTTATCTCCGAAAACGACCTAAACCTGTATCGCACCTATGGTGAAAACCTCTATTTCCAACCTCCCAGCATCTTTGACCCCTCCACCGAGGAAGGGCAGAACGTGAAGCAATTACGGGACAGGTTCTGCACAGGCAGTTTGACCATGGAACAGTTCATAGGTCAATTGGATCAACTGGCGTGGATTCTCGAAATGGAAGATCGGCATTTTTAAGCAAAAGGAGAGGTATGCATGAACGATTTCTGCCGGAGGGCATTGCGATTAGCAGTGTGTATCCTGCTCTGTATACCTATTCCGCTTGCAGCAGCTCTGCCATATACGAATAGCTTTGTGATGCGCCTGAAAACCGGCAACTGGTATTATGCCATGATCCGTTGCGGGAAAAAACGTTATCTTCAAAAGGAGTGCTTAAGCGCCTTCATACGGGGTGGAGGTGGCGTTGCGCTGGGCTTTGTGACTTACACAATCCTATGCAACATGCTCTTTCTGCCATCCAATCCGCAGAAATATGCCTCTCATATCCTTCCATTCGATGATACCATCTACGAGCAAATGTATCAATCAGCTGGCGGCATACCCATGTACTTGTATCTAACAACCGTTCTCTTCCTGTGCGCAGGCTGTTGGTCGCTAGTCGCACTGGCAACGGCGGTCTGGATGCCCGATCCGCTCATCGCCGTCACAGCGCCTTTGATTCTATATTACCTTTGGCTTTGGGGTGGTGTGCGCCAAACATGGCTGGTTACTGCTATATCGCCAACAGCATTGTTCAACGACCAGCTAACGCTTCCTAAAATGCTGGGTGCGATGGTGCAATATCTAACGCTGGGCGTTGCTTCAGACGCGCTGTTTCGCATAGGTGCAAAAAGGAGGATGACCCATGCGCAATAGCATCAAACATGTCTTGCTCGCTGCATACACAAACAGTGTGACGTGGATACGCTCACCACGCGTATGGTTTGTGCTGCTGATTCAATGCATTATGTGCTATGGCGGCCTTTATGAGCTTGGCAATTCGTTGCATCAATTTGGATGGAAGATTACACCTGTTGAATGCTTTCTCTTTATTGCCTCTCGGCAAAGGTTGCTAACAGGTACGCTTTTCTTGGTCTTCATTAGTGAAATACCGCCCCAGTGCGGATTCCACCATTTTCAATGGCTCCGAACAACCCGAAGCTGCTGGGTATATGGCTGCGCGCTATATTGCTACTTGATGGTGCTTGTCATGCTACTTTCACTAACAGTCGTGAGCTGCCTTTCCTTTGCCGGACATCTACAATGGAGTACGCAATGGAGCGACTCACTTCGCGTGGCGAAGGGGATTCCCGAAAGCATGTCCATCATTCCGGCGGTAATTCGTTCCCGCTTCTCGCCCGTCGGCGCGTATTTTGCATTTGTATTGCTAACAGGAAGCTACTGGTTGCTTATGGCGCTGATCGTAATGCTCGCGGCATTTGCAAAGAATGCGCAGGTAGGACTGTCTGTTACAATGGTGATTCAGCTACTGCCGTGGATCGTCAACACCTTTACGACGCTTCAGGAAAGCACATGGTTTCCCGTATACTATTCCGATATTTTCATGTTGAAATATGCAACGTCGGGCGTGGAAACCTTTTGGCAGTGCGCTGTAGCTTTTTTTATGGCGAATGCCTTACTTGTTATAATGATGCGGCTGTGTATCCGCAAATCACCGCTTTTTGCTGATTCTACATATAGACAGTAGGAGGAATAAGCATGAATCACATTGAGGTTCGGGCCGTAACCAAAACATTCGATAGACATACTGTGCTTGATAATGTAAGCCTTAGCGTAGCCAAAGGGCGCTGTATTGGACTAGTCGGTGCGAACGGTAGCGGGAAAACGATGCTGATGCGTTGCATATGCGGCTTTGTGCTTCCCGATAAAGGTGAGGTGTATGTAGACGGAAAGCAAATAGGTAAGGACGTCGATTTCTCTCCTTGTACGGGTATTGTGATCGAAGCACCAGGCTTTTTACCCGTGTATTCAGGCTTGACTAATTTAGCCATTCTCATGGCCTATTGTACAAAAAAGAAAGAATGTGACCTTGGTGCAATTATGCGCAGCGTAGGGCTTGAGCCGAATGATAGACGACCGCTGCGAAAGTATTCGATGGGTATGAGACAAAGGCTTGGCATTGCGCAGGCAATCATGGACGCACCCGATATTTTGATCCTTGATGAACCGTTCAATAGCCTTGATAAAGATGGTGTCAAGGAAATAGCTGCTTTGCTTCTTTCGCTTAAGCATCAAGGCAAGACCATGATCCTCGTCAGTCACCATTCCGATGATATCGATCTGCTTTGTGACGAGGTATATGAGATGGAAAGTGGCAAAATCAGCAAACAAACAGGAGGATCCAGCAAATGAAGAAAATAGTAATATGGTTGTTGGTATGGTTGCTATGTATAAACCTATGTGTGGGTATTGCGGTCGCTGAAGCAGTTATGATCCCTAATGTCCTGGAAGGTTTTGAAGAAAACGAAAGCATTTTGGATATTTGCTGGGTAAACGACACACTTTACATCCTCGGCAACGAAGCAATTTATAGCTGGCGTTTCGGAGACGAGCGGGTCCAGCTCTATTGGCAGCAACCAGAGATCGACGCATATCGCTATCTGGAAACGCCGCCCGAAGCCGCAGACAAGCACGCCTTGTGGGAACAGGCAGTTGAATTTCTTGTGACAGACGGAGTATCGCTCTATGCGTGGCAACCGTACAGTGCTCAGCTCTTTGAGGTGCAAGCGCAGGGTTTGACTCTTGCCGCCGAGATACCTCTCTCCGTATTGACCTACAATAATGAAGGAAATACCATCCATCGGGAGCAATACCAGGTCGCTATGCAGGGTGAACGGTTACTGCTATTGTTGGGGACGGACGATTCATCAGACTGGACAAAAACGGAATTGATCGGCTTTGATTTGCCAACTGCGGAATTAAAGAGTTTATCAACCGAACCACTTGTACAATTTGCAGTTGCGGATCAGACCAAACTGTTCATCTGCCAACGAGATGATGAAAACAGTCAATATACATTCCATTACATGAATACCGAGACTGGCGAAATATATCCTCTTTTTTTCACACAGAGCATGGAGCGTTCATTAGGCAGCATGAGCTGTTGGCGAGGTCAGGCATTGCAATGCAGTGATGGGCAAATTACGGGGTATGATGTCGCGGGCACGCCGCAGACAATGGCCTATGTGCCTGTATACGATGCATGCAAAACGTTTTGCAGCGCAAAGGGTTTGTGCGCCGTTTCTACCTTCAATACCGTGTTTCTTCGCGATTTGTCGCAGCCTGCACACGAGACTGAGCTACGTGTGATGGGCTCTATCCCATCACACGCGCTGCTCCGCTTCTCCTTGGAGAACCCTGATATTGCTGTTATCACTTTGCCCCAAAGCACTCAGGACGCCTTCGTGCAGTCTGTTCTATCCGCTAACAGCGATGTGGACATCTATGTAGTCCAAGCCCCGGGCGTATATGCACAGTTGCGCGAAAAGGGATACTTAGCTACGCTTGACGCGTCCTCTATGCTCACAGAGCAAGCGAAAATGCTGTATCCGAGCATTCAAGAGGCGATCATTGCCAATGGGCAGCTGATGGCGTTTCCCATTGCCATTAGCGCAGAGAGTTGGACACTAAACCAAACGCTATGGGATCGTTTCGAGCTAGGTGATGTGCCTGCCACATATGCGGAACTGCTCGACATGATGCTGCTTTGGCAGGACGAATATGCAGATGAATACCCTGATTATACATTGATCGACCTGTATGGTGGTGTAGCGGGTTGCATCCGGTTACTGGTAAAGGAATACATTTTGCAATGCAATACTGAGTTTCCTGATTTTAGAAACGAGGTGTTCCGAAATGCTATGCTTGCGGTTCTCGCACATCAAAACGTGCTTAACGCGAACAAGGAGAACTACGGCATGCCATTGATCTATACCTATGAGCAAGGCTTTGGTGTCGCGTATAACGATGATGAGCAAACGCGCATGATGCTCATGCCAGCCATTTCTGTCAACGAACAACAAAGGTTAAGCGGTACTTTGACGCTGCTAACGATGAGTAGCAAGAGTACTCAACAACCTGCTGCCCTGCGTCTGATCGAATATTGTGTCGAGCACTTAGATGAGCAGACACAATACATGATGATGCCAGCCTTAAACGAGCCACTCCGCGAAACAGATCACGAGAAACGCCTGGCCGAATTACAAGCAGAAAAGGCAACGTTACAAACACGTCTTGCCGCCGCTGATGAAATGGCAGCTGCCGAACTGTCGGAAGCACTTGCGCAGGTGGATGCCCGTATTGTCGCTGAAGAGGAGTCTTGGAAGATTTCTCCCGAAAGTATAGAAAACTACCGTGCGATTGCAAATCATCTTGTCATTCCTTATGCTTCGCCATTTTTGGGTAACGATACGGGACTTGACGCGTTTGAGACAGTCATCGACGCAGCTTGGGGGCAACTGTTGGATGAGACTAAATTAAACAAGTTTCTTGACAATTTAAATCGCATATCCCGTATGATCATGCTGGAGAGCGAATAGAGGCGACTGATTGAAATAATAGAATAGATCATGATATAAAAAATAGTGATGATATGTTCGCATGATTCGAATCATATCACTTCTACTAACACCCGACTGTGCTAGTCGGGTGTTTTCTCCATGAATGTTTTTTTCCGATGTCGCTCACCGCCCACTTTCCTTTTGGATTTGTTATCTGAAAGGAGAGAGAAAAGTGAAAATCACCATTCGGTACGGTGAGCAACTGTTCATTGTTGATGTCTCGGAAAACATTTATCTGGCACTGGATGAAAACCGCCGCAAGGCTGAAAACTTGTATCATGAAAAGCGCCGCCATTGGGATGCGCGCACCTTCGATGAAAGCATCATAGCGAAGGAAAGGCACCATCACAGCATCTATATGGAAACGCCGGAGGAAACGTACTTCCGAAAAGAAAAGTTCAAAGCGGTCTATGAAACGCTCGCGACCTGTACCCCCATACAGCGCGAGCGTTTTTTATTGTACGCTTTGGACGGTTTGAGCTTTGCGGAGATCGCCCGCCAGCAGGGCTGCTCCAAGTATGCCGTAAGAGATTCAGTGGAAGCCGTTCGACAAAAAATACAGAAACTTTTGATGGACTACCCCCACGAAAGCCCACTTTCTGGCTATTAAGTGAAGGCCTTTGAATCCGGAGCAATCATACGAAGGAGGACGATCATGCCCATCATCAACCTGAGGAGTCAATATCCCCATCTTTCGGAGGATATCTTCATGGAAATCTCCGACCCGATCTTCGAGGTATATGACCATTCCCGCAAGCAAATCAACAATTATGATCGCAGGGCGCGCTACCATCGTGCATTTTACTCACTGGACGTTGGCGACGGCATAGAAACTCATGCCGTTTCACGCGTGCCGTCGCCGGAGGAGCTATGGATGCGGAAACTGGAGAAGGAACAGCTTCGGGAGGCACTTGAGCATTTGCCGCCGGTGCGGTCGCGGCGCATCTACGCTTACTTTATGTTGGGTATGAAAATGGTTGGCACCGCCAGGATAGAGGGCGTTTCTCGTACAAGTGTGAGCCAGTCCATCCGAAGCGGTTTGAAGAACCTAAAACGATATTTCAAGATACGTTTCAAGCAAACAGAGATGGAGTGACGGTATGAAAGAGTCAGGAAGGATTAAGACCGAAAAGGAACGGAGGGAAAAAGAAATCCGGCAGCTTGAGAATCGTCAGAAGATACTTTTGAACAAGCAGCACGATGCGCAGCGTCGGCTCCGCACCCGCCGTCTGATTGAACGCGGGGCCATTTTGGAGAGTATTTTGCCGCTGGCTCCTGACCTTCCCGGCGAAGAGGTCAAAGCGTTCCTGATTGCCCTGTCCCATCTTCCGGGAGCGGCGGAACTGGCCGAAAAAATACCTAAATCCGGGGACAAGCCATAAGTCCCTTGTTTGCAAGGGCGCACTTATACACCGTTGCCGGTGTCGCGCGCCCTGCCGGGAGCTGTTGCGTACTTCGTCCGCGATGGGGAGCTACACTCCCCAAACCCCTTGTGCGCCCCGCGCAGCCAAACACCCGCTTCGCGTCTGTTCGGCTCCACGGAGCCTGAAATATCCCCGCCGAAAGGAGGTGCCACCCATAGATTTTTGCCATATCCCCGTCAGTATCATCAAGCGCAGCGAGGGCCGTTCCGCTGTTGCCGCAGCCGCCTACCGAAGTGGAACCAAACTGACGAATGAATGGGACGGTCTGACCCATGACTACACCCACAAGGGCGGCGTTGTCCATGCGGAAATTATGCTGCCTGCCCACGCCCCGCCGGAATTTGCAGATCGCTCCACTCTCTGGAACAGTGTGGAGCAGATCGAGAAAGCGAGGGACAGCCAGCTTGCCCGCGAGGTGGAAGTGGCCCTGCCCCGTGAACTGACACCAGAGCAGCAGCTTGCCCTTGTCCGGGCCTATGTGAAGGACAACTTTGTTGCCGCCGGTATGTGTGCAGACTTCGCACTCCATGACAAAGGGGACGGAAATCCCCATGCCCATATTCTGCTGACCATCCGCCCGCTGAAAGAAAATGGCGAGTGGGGCGCAAAGTGCCGCAAGGTTTACGATCTGGACGAGCGCGGCCAGCGTATCCCAAACGGTAAAGGAGGCTGGAAGAATCACCGAGAGGACACCACCGACTGGAATGACAAAGGAAAAGCTGAAGCCTGGCGGGCGGCGTGGGCGGACTACACCAACCGGGCATTGGAGGCAGCGGGAAGGCCAGAGCGTATCGACCACCGCAGCTACAAACGGCAGGGCTTAGATAAAATCCCTACTGTCCACATGGGCGTAGCTGCTACCCGCATGGAGCGCCGAGGAATTGCAACCGAAAAAGGTAATCTCAACCGCCAGATTGCCGCCGACAATAAACTGCTCAGAGAGATCAAAGCCCGCATTACCCGGCTCTACAACTGGTCAAAAGCCGAAGCTGAAAAACCAGTCAAGAAAGGCACCATGGCTGAACTGTGGGAGGCACAGCAGCAGCTAAAACAGGCCAGTACCCGAAAAGGCAAAATCAAAGCCTTGCAGGAAAACGCCGCCTTGTTCTACTTTTTACAGTCAAATGGTATCCAGTCCATGCAGCAGCTGCATGAAAAGATAGTGGACATGAATGCCCGCTACTATGACCTGCGCGGCAAGATCGTCAGCGCCGAGCGCCGGGAAATGCGGGCGCAGTACAACAGGCACAAGGCCATCCGCAAGCAGCTTGACAAGGTGAAACCAGCAAAACGGGAACTGTTCGAGCAGCGCCACAGCCGGGAACTGGCTCTCTATGAAGCAGCGGCCTGGTATCTGAAGGAACTCAAAGACAGCGACGAGGCCCTTACGCCCAAGGCATGGGAACGGGAGATCGCCCAGCTGACTGCTGAAAAAGAGGCAAACACTTTACGGATGAAAGCTATGCGGGATGAATTGAAGGCCGCCGAACAGCTCCGCAAGGCAGCCAATCTGTTAGCGCGACAGGACCAGCATCACAAAAAGGAGGAGCACGAGCTGTGACCACAACCCATTGGTCGGTTTGGAATGCGGCAACATGAAGAAACGCAATACTGCCCCCGTCCCCATTATGGACTATCGCCAATATCGCAGAGCACGGCGGCTGGTACATGAGTGCTGCAACTATGACGGCGGCAACTGTATTGCACTGGATGATGGCGAGGAATGTGTCTGCGTCCAGTCCATTTGCTACTCCCTATTGTGCCGGTGGTTCCGGGCGGCAGTGCTGCCGCTGGACAAGGGACTGGAAACAGCCCTGCTTTATCGGCTGGACGCCAAGCGGTGCGCCGTCTGCGGTGTATTGTTCCTCCCTGGCTCCAACCGCGCCAAATACTGCCCGGAATGTGCCGGACACATGAAGCGCATCAAGGCCGCCCAGCGCAAGCGCAAACAGCGGGCGAAGTGTCACGCTTTAGGGCCTTAAAAGCCCTTGTAAATCAAGGCTTTTTTCGAGGGCGTCGGCAGGGGCCTGATAGATTTATCCTCTTGCCTCCAAAACGGCCCTCTAAAGGCGTACAGACCCCAGAAATAAACCCAAGGAGGAACCCTATGTCAGACAACCAAAAATATTACTACCTGAAACTCAAAGAGAACTACTTTGACGATGACTCCATCGTACTGCTGGAAAGTATGCAGGACGGTGTCCTGTACTCCAACATCCTACTCAAGCTGTATCTGAAATCCCTGAAACACGGCGGGCGGCTCCAGCTTGACGAGAATATCCCCTACACGGCGCAGATGATCGCCACCATCACCCGCCAGCAGATCGGCACTGTGGAGAGGGCCTTGCAAATCTTCCTGAAGCTGGGCCTTGTGGAAGTGCTGGACAGCGGCACCTTCTACATGAGCAATATCGAACTGCTGATCGGCCAGTCCTCCACCGAGGCCGAGCGAAAGCGGGCGGCGAGGCTCCAAAACAAGGCTCTTTCCGCGCCCCGGACAAACGGCGGACATTTGTCCGACATTCGTCCACCAGAGATAGAGATAGAGTTAGAGAAAGAGATAGAGATAAAGAGAGAGATAGAGGAGGGACAACCCGCCCGCTCCTATGGCCGTTATCAGAATGTTTTCATGACGGACGAGGAACTGGCAGATTTGCAAGCCAGCTTTCCCACCGTATGGGGCCAGTATATCGAAAAGCTGTCCGAGTACATGGCTTCTACCGGCAAGCGGTATCAGAGCCACGCCGCCACCATCCGGCGCTGGGCCAGCGAGGACGCCAGGAAAACGGCTCCGCCCTCTCGCAGCCGGGATTACAGCGTAAAGGAGGATGAAACCGTTTGATGAGATTACCGCAGAAATCCGGGCGTTGATCGACAAGGCGACCGCCGGTGTGGAGCTGGCTGGGGACGAGTACATAGATCCGGCAGATGGCCTCATTCACTGTAAGAAGTGCGGCGGCCAGAGGCAGATCGTTGTGCCGAGGTTTGGAAAACCCGGATATTTCATGCCCCGCTGCATCTGCCGATTCCAGCGGGAGACCGAGGAACAGCGCAAGGCCGCCGAGGAACGGCAGCGCCGCATGGAGCGTATCAGGTGCCGGAAAGCTCAGGGCCTGCAAGACCGCTATCTGTACGACTACACCTTTGCCAATGACAACGGCCAGAATCTCTTGATGGACAAGGCCCGCGCCTATGTGGAGAACTGGCAGGAGGCATACAGGAACAACACCGGGCTGCTGCTATTTGGAGATGTGGGAACTGGCAAATCCTTTTTCGCCGGTTGTATTGCCAACGCTTTGCTTGACCGGGATGTACCGGTGCTGATGACGAACTTTCCCACCATCCTGAACCGGTTGGCAGGTATGTTTTCCGAGGACAGGGCGGAGTTTATCGCCAGCTTAGACCAGTTCGATTTGCTTATCATTGACGACCTAGGGGTGGAGCGAAGTACCGAGTATGCGATGGAGCAGATGTTTTTCATCATTGATAGCCGCTACCGCAGCCGTAGGCCCATGATCATCACCACAAACCTGAAACTGTCTGAACTCAAGAACCCTCCCGACCTGGCCCATGCCCGTATCTATGACCGTATCCTGGAACGGTGCGCACCGATCCTCTTTGCCGGGAAGAACTTCCGGGAGGAAAACGCCGGGGGCACCAAGCAGGCGGCGAAGGACATCTTTTGCCGGACGGCACAGTCCCGCCCGGAGAAAGGAGCACCATGAGCGAAGAAACCCGTACCATACAGACCGCAGACACTACCCCGACCAGAGCACCGGAGGATGCCCCCGCGCTGGTCAAGATGATCGGCAAGACACCTACAAGCTGCGCGGCCATTTCAGCCAGACCAGCACCGAAACCATGAACGACAAAATCAAGCGTATGCTCAAAAACGAGATACAGCAGATGTAACCGGCTGATAAAGCCAGCCGCCTTGCGTTAAACTGATGATGGTACACACCGAAACTTTTAGTCAAGGAGGACATGAAAATGCTGTACACAGAAAAGGAGAAAAATGAGATTGAGCGTGTCTGCAAAGTGTTTGAGAAACATATTCAGCAGATGACCGCTTATGATTTGGTTTGGTCGGACAAGGTCGGCTATGTGTGGCTGGCAATATCTATCGACCCAGTCTATATTGATACCGGCAACTGGATAGAGTCCGCTGCTGGCCTTTGTTATGAGTGCTTGAATGATATAGCACTGGATGTTTTTGGAATGACCGGAAACGACCATGACTTCGAGGACGCCGATCCGCTGGAACTGGCCGAGATTAAGCGGCGCTGGAAACCCTATATCGACCAACTGCCGGAATATGCGTACCTTTGCGACGAACTGTTAAGCAGGAGAAAATAACCCATCCGCAAAAGTGTCAGGAGCTAAAATCTGCTTCTGGCACTTTTTTGTGGCTTTTTTGTGAATTTGATTAAAAAGTCCTTGACAACTTGTTTCGGGGATGATGCGTTTAAGTTTTCTCGTGAAAATATTTTTGAAATAAGCTCTTACAAGAGTCTTGAAGCTGTTATAAAAAAATTTACATCTGAAACCGGAAACGAACGTTTTGCCTTTTTCAAAGAAGGAATGTTTAATGCTATTACCGGGCAGAACAACGGCGAAGATTAACATGAGGTGGTGATACCGTGGATTTAGACGCAAGATTGCTTGACAGATGCCATATTAATAAAAACGATGAAGGAGACCGTTTCGTCGGAATAAAGGCGGATTCTGAAATGGCAGTAGCCCATAAGGAAACATTACAAAACTTATGACTTACGCCAGGTAAACGGAAAAATAGAAAATGCTATGCAAAAGGTTCACTAATTGCATAGCATTTTTTATTTTTGCAAGATATTAGGTTTCCATTTTCAGCGTGCCAACGGAACGCGCAGCCATCACCGCAGGTGATGATCTCAGGGGTTTGGGGATATGTCACCAACAAGCATTTTGGCAGGAATACCGGAAACGGATTCCTGCCAAAATACGCAATCTTACGGAAGATTGCATTGCTTGCCAACTTGCATTCTTCGGAGAAACGAAGTATAATATGTGATGGAGGTGTTATCATGGATTATATTACGACCAAAGAAGCCGCTGCCAAGTGGAATGTGTCTGATAGACGAGTTTTACAATATTGCAATGCGGACCGTATTAAGGGAGCTATAAAAATGGGAAATACATGGCTTATTCCCAAAGGCGCGGAAAAGCCAGTAGATGGGCGGACAAAACAAGGGAAGAAATTAAAGCATGAATAATGTTTTGATTATAGATGGAGCTAACAAACTATAACGGAAAAGAAGGAAGGTTTGTTTTATGGCAAATATATTGATTGTTGAAGATGAAAAAAATATGCAGGAAATCATTGCTGAGTATTTTCGCCGTGGTGGTCACATCTGTTTTACGGCAGATGACGGTGTAGACGCTTTGATGATATTGAAAAATAATCCTATGGATTTACTGATACTGGATGTGATGATGCCACATCTGGACGGTTTTTCGGTCTGTAAAATGGCAAGGGAAATGAGCGATATTCCCATTATTATGCTGACCGCCAAAGGAGGCGAGGATGACAAACTGAAAGGATATGGTTTGGGCGCAGATGACTATATGACAAAGCCATTTAGCCCAAAAGTGCTTTTGGCAAAAGCCAATGCTTTATTACGTCGTTCATCTGCAATCCCGGCTGACACTGTAAATGCTGGTAAAATCTCAATTTTTCCTGCTTCTCATAGGGTATTTCTGGATGGGCAGGAAATTACTCTGACCCATAAGGAATATGAATTACTTTACTTCTTTATGGCAAATCCCGGCCAAATTTTCAGCAGGGAGCAGTTGCTTAACCGGATATGGGGTTATGACTTTGAGGGGACAACCCGGACAGTCGATACACATATCAAAACCCTGCGTCAAAAATTAGGCGGCGAAAGTAAACATATTGTTACGCTTATTCGCTCCGGCTATAAATTTGAGGTGATGGAATGAAAATCAGTGATAGCATGAACCCCTTAACGATACGGAAAAAAATACTGCTGGCTTCTAAGCTAATCGGCGTTGTGCTGATTGTTTCCTATATATTGTCGGACAGGCTGCCGGTAAGCACAGATATTTCCTTTGCGATTTGGATAGCTTTTGTTGTTGTTCTGATTTGTGGGATTGATTTATTGATGGCACGCTTTATCACAAAACCTGTTTCTGAATTAAACAAAGCTGCCCAAAGCATGGCAGAACTGGATTTTTCCCATCCCTGTGAAGTAACCAGCCTTGATGAATTTGGTGAACTTGCAGGGAGCTTGAACAGTATGTCTGAAAATCTGCAACAGGCATTTGCGGCGCTGGAAGATGCCAATATGAAATTAGAGCAGGATGTAGAACAAAAGAAACGGCTGCTGATCGAGCGCAAAGAGCTGGTAGACAATCTTTCCCATGAAATGAAAACCCCATTAGGTGTGATCCGGGCTTATGCCGAGGGCTTGCAGGATGAAACGGATGAAGCAAAGCGACAAAAATATTCCGAAGTTATCGTAGCGGAGACAGAACGCATGAGCAGCTTGATTACTACCTTGCTTGATCTGTCTGCGTTGGAAAATGGGGCTACACAGCTTCACCCAGAGCGCTTTGACTTTGTTGAATTTTTGGAAACGGTTGCCGGAAGATTGCTGATTGATACCCCGGACGCTGACTTTGACTTGCAATATGAATTGCCGGAACACCCTGTCTATGTCAATACCGACAAGAGCCGGATGGAGCAGGTATTAGATAATCTGATCGTCAACGCAAAAAGGAATGTCAATCCGGGCGGTGTTTTGAAATTATCTCTAAAAGAAAGTGAAGATATGCTGGATTTCTCTGTTTTTAATCAAGGACCACCAATCCCGCAAGAGAACTTATCAAAAATCTGGACAAAATTCTATCGTGACAAAAATTCCAAGTACAGTGGTTCAGGACTGGGGCTTGCTATTGTCGCACAGATTTTGTCTATGCAGCATTTAATCTATGGCGTTGAAAACCAGCCCGGAGGTGTAGCGTTTTACTTCTCCATTCCTACTGTAAAATGATAACCTGCTATTTGCAGAAAGGCTTCTATTTCCAAAAGGAAACGGAGCCTTTTCTTTTTTGCCTGCTAAAAGATTTCACACCTACTTCACACCAATCTCACATCGACTTCAACGCATTTTTTTATTTTTACCTCACAAAGAGGGAAAAACCCTCAGAATAAGGAGGTAACAATTATGTTTTTAGGTTTGGAATGGTACTGGTGGCTTATCATTTTGGCAGCATTGGTAATCTGCATCCCGTTCAAGGTCAGATTTATGAAATGGTGGGATGAGCGCCAGCGGGAAAAGAAAAAAGAGCAGCATGGGAAATGGGGGGATGACGAATGATTGAAGTAAAGGACTTAACTTTTTCCTATGGTAAAGATAAACAGGCTTTACACGGCCTGAATTTCACCGTAGGGGATGGAGAAATCTTTGGCTTTTTGGGGCCGAATGGTTCCGGTAAGTCTACAACGCAAAAGATATTGACAGGTATCTTAAAAGGGCATGGCGGTACGGTATCGCTGTTTGGGAAAGACATTAGAAGCGCACACACACAAGAATTTTTTCAGAAGATCGGCGTCCTGTTTGAGTTTCCTTATTTGTATGCCAATTTGAGTGCCCTCGACAATCTGCACTACTTTTCATCGTTCTATCCCAAGGAACAACTGCGGGATGCGGAAGAACTGCTTGACGAGCTGGAGTTTAAGCAGGACTTTCTAAGGAAACCGGTGTCCTCTTATTCCAAGGGTATGCGCCAGCGTGTCAGTATGGCAAGGGCTCTGATTAACAACCCGAAGCTCCTGTTCTTAGACGAGCCGATCAGCGGCCTTGATCCTGCTGGAGCTGTTCTCTTTCGCAAAATCATAGAGAATGAGCGTCAGAAAGGAACGACTGTATTTCTGACAACCCACAATATGCTGGACGCTGATCTGCTCTGTGACAGAGTGGCATTTATCTCCAACGGAAACATTGTCGCCCTTGATACGCCGAGAAACCTAAAAGAGCAAAACAGCAATCATAGCATTATCATTGATTATCTGTACCAGGGCAAGCGGGAGGAACAGACGATTGAGGCCCCTGAACTGAAAACTGGTATTCCTTTTGCATATGACGAACTAATCAGCGTTCATTCCCAAGAGCCGACTTTAGAGGATATATTCATACAGTATACGGGAAGGGGGCTGTCATAATGTGGAAAAGCCTTTGTTCTTTGTTCAAAAAAGATTGCCGGATGATGGCTTCGGGAAAATTCTTCTTCGTGGCGCTGGGCTCCCTTATTTTATATACGCTGTTTATCAATTTAGGCTATGTGAACTTCATGGATGCCCAACTTTACAATGTGTATCTGTATGATCCGGCAGGTACACAGACAGAAGTTTCTTCTCTGATCCGTTCTGTGTCTTCGCTGGAAGAACTGGACGCTGCCCTTGCCAGTGATACAAACGGCGTTGGAATTGACGCCAGCAGTGGTAAGCCAAATGTCCTGTTTTATGCGGCAACAGAAAAAGCAGACAAGCACAGAACGGACTATGCGCTGTCCTTGCTTTCCCCGGATGGGGACTATACAGCAAAAACAGTCGGCAGCAATAGCCCAGAAATGAAGCAGCGCAAAGAAATCACCTGTGAACTTCTCTTTATTGAGATCGTAGCCGTTGGATTTTTAGGGATTGCTTCTGTGCTGTTCAAGGAAAAACAGATGGGCGTTATTCGTGTCCATGCTATTATGCCGCTACACAAAAGTCTGTTTGTATTTTCCAAAATCACACTCTTTCTGCTTACTGATCTAATCTTTGCGGCATTGATGGTTCTCTTTAATATCGGGCTGAAAGGAATGTCGATTATGCCTGCGGTTCTGGTGCAGACTGCCATCCTTTCGTTGATTATGGCGTTGGCAGGCTTTGGATGTACCATGCTTCTGCGGGATTTTAAGCAATTTTCGCTGGCTTATCTGGTGATTGCACTCTTTGCGGCTACGCCGGTATTTTTGGCGGCAAATACTTCCGTAAAGATGTCGTGGATTGACTACCATCCGTTTTATCATGTGTATATGGGATTGAAAAACGCCTTTTTCGGGATGCCGACCACAAACCCAGTTTATTATGCCGGTGCGATAGGTGCGATCATTTTACTTTTTGTCCTTGTAGAAGCTGCATTCCACAAGGAAATGGGAAAGGAGGGCTGACAATGAAAGGGTTAATCTATCAGTTGAAAAGCGTCCGAAAAGATAAATTTTGCATTATGTCCTTTCTCCTACCCATTGTGGTCGCTGTGGCATTGAATTTTATTGGCTCCATTGACCTTTCTTCATTAGGGGAATTTCATTTTGGAGTAACAAGTCAAAATGCCAATTCGGAAGTAAGCGCATGGCTGGAACAGTATGGCACCGTCACGGTCTATCCCACACAGGAAGAATTGACTGCGGCAATTAACGAGCCATCTACAAATCTGATCGGTGTGGAAATGGATGGCAGCGGCATCCAGACAATCCTTTCCGGCGATGAATTAGATATGTTCAGGCAAACGGCTAACACACTCCCAGCTCTCTATGAGCAGCGAGAATTGGCAGTACAAGCCAGCGTTCAAATATTGGAACGACCCGATATGATGGCAGGCTACCAGAATATCTTTATTGCCATTACGCTGATCGTTGCGATGTTTATGGGCTGTACCTTTAACGCCATGAACATCATTTCCGAGAAAGAAGATGGCGTTGCGTTTATCAATGAAATCCTGCCTATGACAAACAGACAGTATATGATACAGAAAATTTTTGTTGGCTTTGTATTTGGCTGTCTGTCTGCAATCCTCACAGCGGCCATTTGTTTCCGGCTCTCTTTTACGGGCGTAGTGGTCATGCTGGCGCTGATTATTCTATCTGCGTTTGTATCGGCTCTGATCGGGTTGCTCGTTGGCAAACTCTCTGACGGCATGATGGTAGGCGTGGTCTATATTAAAATTGTTATGATCGTATTTATGGCGGTTCCGATACTAAATTTTTTACTCGGTGCAGGAAACATAATTTTTTCCTATATTTGCTACCTTATCCCATCCAGTGCAACTTTCGAGGGCATTATGGATTTGGCAAGTGGTAGTACGGCTATTGCCAAGGATATTGTTATCCTCGCAGTCCATTGTATCGTTTGGTTTTTGTTATATCTGTTCATATCAAAAAGGCAGGGAAAACACGCATAATTTATTTGTGATTGTTTGCTCTGTGATGGCGGAGAAAAATGTTGCAAAATAAATGATTTCGTTAACCAGTCAGATGTTTTTTGGGGAGGAGGTGATGGCATGGGAAATTAGCTGTACTTGATTTATCAGAATCCGGCAGACAGATTGGAGAAAAGCTGTTTGTTCTTCTTGACGCAGAGCAGCAAAAGAATTGATCCATTATGTTCTTGCAAGGAATAAACAAAATAGCTCCTATACAAGTAATTTACCTTCTGTTCTTAATACCTCTGACTTACAAAGTAGTAATTATGTCAAACCATTAACAGAAATTCAGGAAGGTGATCTGTATTTTTGCCTGGAGGAAAGAACGGTGTGTGTCAGCAGTCAGGAGATAGAATTAACAGCTAAAGAATTCGATGCCCTCCACTTACTGATTGTCAACAGGAAACGAGTTTTAACTTTTGAAACCATAGCTTACCATGTTTGGGGTGAAGAATATATTGACGTTACACCGAAAACAATCCATAATCTGTTGAGCCGCCTTCGTCAGAAACTTCAAATTGCACCTGAAGAGCCTGAATATGTTATCAGTGTGCGGGGTGTTGGATATAAATTTGATATACCGCATACAGAGAAATAAAAGAGCTTACCGCCGCGGAACATCTGCGGCGGATTTTTTTGACAAATTTTTATGCAGACGGCAACTTTCCCCTTAAAAATGTACGGATATATGAGGGGTTTATTTTATAACCGCTTACCCGAACACGGCAATTATGAATTTTTTGTGAAATTTGCGAAATGCCCCCGTAATTTCGTCTCAAAAATGAATTGAATAATAGAAAGATATTTTTTGTGCAAAATTGGCCGCCCTATTTCCCCTCAAAAATGAAATATATAGTAGAGGGATATTTTTTACGGTAGGAAGGAGGCGTTTTTATCCACAATCATATTCCGGTGATGAATTATCTGCAGTACCGCCGAATGCGTAAACTGGTACACGAGTGCTGCAACTATGATAACGGAAACTGTATTCTTCTGGACGACGAGGAGGAATGTGTCTGCGTCCAGAGTATTTCCTATTCGCTTCTCTGCAAATGGTTCCGCTGCGCTGTCCTGCCGCTGGACAAGCCATTGGAAACGGCGCTGCTGTTTCGGGAGGAATTAAAACGCTGCGTGGTCTGCGGCCAATCATTCCTCCCTGGTTCCAACCGGGCGAAATACTGTAAGCTCTGTGCAAAGAAAGTCCACCGCAGGCAGAAAACAGCCAGCGACAGGAAAAGGCGGCTCCTATGC
>ERZ826764.1810-NODE-1810-length-23120-cov-3.132235_pt1 | contig 23120 bp, 20 predicted proteins | sample MGYA00519870_ERZ826764 | MGnify/ENA primary metagenome ERZ826764 (study PRJEB31778, sample SAMEA3449239) | human gut metagenome | biome: human gut; feature: human-associated habitat; material: faeces | place: United Kingdom | collected 2010/2012 ...
GACGACCCGGAGCTGACTTATACGCTGACCGAAGAACTGATCAAGCCGGATGACATTTGGGGCGAATTGGAGCGCGTACCCGGCGAGGCCGTGGGTGTTTATCCCATCCTGCAAGGCACGCTGGAGAGCAAAAACTATGACATCACCTATGTCCCGGCGATTTTCCGTATCCTGCCCGCGCCGCTGACGGCGACGGCCCAGGACAAGACAAAGGTATATGGCGACGCCAATCCCACGCTTACCTACACGGTCACAGGGTTCAAATTCAATGAAACTTTGGAAAACGCCACAGACAACAATGTGACTGTAGAAACTCCGGCTACGCTGGAATCCGGCGTAGGAGAGTATGCGATCAAGGCCAGCGGCCTGACGTTCCCAGCCAACGGCCAAGGCAACAGAAATTATTATGCTGTTTATGTGGACGGTACACTCCGAATCACTCCGGCCCTGCTGACGGTGACGGCGGAAAACAAGCAGAAAATCTACACCGATCCCAACCCCGAACTGACCTACACGGTGACGGGCTGGAAACTGGATGACACACTGGAAAACGCCACAAACACCGACGTGCAGCTGGATACACCCGTGGGGCTGTATACGCTGGTGGGCGAATATCCCATCACCCCCAGCGGGCTGACGTTCCCGCTCAACGCACAGGGTAAAGTCAACTACGATGTGCAGTATGTGCCCGGAGTATTCCGTGTCCTGCCGATTGCGGGCCTGATCGACGTGTTTGCGCCGGAGGCAGAGGCCATTGTACGCGGGCCGGACGGCAATATCCTTACGGTGACGCCGAAGCAGTTCCCGAAAACCGGCGTTACCCCCAGCGACGTGACCGAACATGAGGACGGCACACTGACGGCTGAATTTGAGGGCAACAGCGCGCCGGACGAGATCATCTACAATGGCAAAACCTACTCCCGGACGGGCGAGGTCACGATTGGCCGGGCAGATGGAGCGCCGAAAGAGCCGGAAAGCGTCGTGGTTGAATATTCCGGCCTGGAAGAACAGCAAGTGCCGCAGACCTATCACGTGGACAATGGCTCTAGGTCTTATGACCTGCCCCTGTCGGACGTGCAGTTCGCCGCTGGCGCACCGCAGACGCTCACCATCGACTATACCGATACGGCGGCTCCCACGCCTCCGCAGGTATATGTGGCCGAGATCAACGGAGTGGAAACGACGTTTACACTGGCCTCGATGGAGCAGACCAGCGATTACAGCTGGCGGGATGTGGATTTCACAACGGTCTGGTATGGACGCCAGCTGGCCGACTTCTATTTGGGTAAGATCCAGCCGGGCAGCGCCGCGATCCCGTTTGACCCCTCCAATCCCCGTTATGCAGGCTATGAGGCTGTACTGCTCCAGTATTTGGGCCTTGACGCCGACACCTGCCGCATTGTGGATTCAGAGTGGCGTCAGCTCGACGAGCCATGGCAAAACACCCTGCGACATACAGGCGTTTACCACGCACAGCGCTATGCGGCCAGTTGGCGTGCGACCTATACGACCGCCAGCGGCACCTATGACGCTGTGGCAACCTATTCTGTGCCCGCCGAAGAAGCACCGACCATTGCAACGGCAGTTTATACTGCCGAAGTACAGGCGGCTCCCACATCGGTGCTGCCTATCGTGGTTTTGTCCTGCTTGGGCGTTCTGTTCCTGGCGGCGGTCATTGTAGTGATCCTGATGATCCTGCGAAAACGGCGTCAGGACGACAAACCCAAAACCTGATTTTATTTCATCAAAGGGTGCGCCAATTGGCGCACCCTTTCTTCTGAGAGGAGTTGATTTTGAAACCGATAATATCTGCCTTTATGTGCACAAATCGCACGCTGCAGCGTTCCCGGGCAGATCTTCTGCAGGAAAAATTTGTGCACATCGGAAGTGCGCACAAATGCCCGGGCGAAGTTCTGTCACTGGCAACCACCAATGCGCACGATAATCTTTCCGAAATAGAGGAGTACAGTAAAATGTCACATGGCAAAGGAGATATTATATCAGCCATCAAGGAACACATCGATATTCCAGACTACCTGGAAAGCTGTGGATATCATATCAGAAAACACGGAAGTAAGGGTAAACTCACGCTCAAGGAACATGACAGCTTTGTGTATGATCCGGCACGCAAGCGCTTCTACTGGAACTCCCGCGATTTGGAGGGAGATATCGTCGATCTGTATGGCTATCTCAACAACTGTGATTTCGACACAGCGATCCGGGCTTTGCGCGCTATGCTTCCGGCCAGAACACATCAAGCGTCACGCCCTTCCACATCGGCCATTCTCCGTCCGGGTGTCACCAAATCGGCTCCTTTTTCACCGCCCAAACCTGCTCCACAAAATCTGAAATATGTGTATGCCTATCTTATCAATACGCGGTCTATCAGTCCCACAGTTGTAAAGTGGCTGGTCAAGCAGCATTACATCTATGCCGATGCAAAACGCAATTTATGCTACATATCACCTGGATACGGAACGGATAGACCCTATGTCGGGCAAAAAGGAACCTGGGTAGATTCTGAAACCGGAAAACCGACACATTTTCGGTGTGCTGTGGAGGGAGGCAACTTTGAGGGGCGTTTTTCCGTCAATATGGTGCGCGCCGATGGCTCGCCGACTTGTGTACAGCGGGTATTTGTATGTGAAGCAGCGGTTGATCTTTTCAGTATCATGTCCTTTTTGGAACTCAACCAGAGGGACTTTACGCAATACGGCTACATCAGCCTGGAATGCTGCTATGAAAGCCCTCTGAACTATCATCTGCGTCATCACCCTGAAACAAAAACACTCTATTTGGGACAGGACAATGATCTAGGCGGGGCACAGAGCCGTGCTGCTTGCCGCGTCCTGCTCCAGCAGCAAAACTGGCCAGGCCGTGTCGTTGACAAAATCCCCTGTACTCCTAGCGGGGACTGGAACGACGATTTGCGGGCTTTCTGCAGTTCGGCGCATCCGTCCAAAACAACTTCCCCTGTAATACCGTCGAAAGGGGGCGAAAAGCGATGAAAACCATTGAATCTTGGGTACAGGACATGAAAAGCCAGGGGGCCGGTTTCGCAAATGCTCTGGTTGTAAATCTTATCCTAGCTTTTATAACCGGCACAGCCATTCTCGGCTTTTTTCTATGTGCGGCCAAAGCATACTCAAGCTATATGGACGAGCCAATTTACTCGCAGAACACTTCATTTATCAGGCATATTAAAAGTGCCCTTTTATGCCTGCTTTTGGGTGGCCTTGCCGGAGCCCTTTGGGCAGTTCTTCCGAAATACTAACTCAAACCAGAGAAAGGAATTTGTACAATGAACATTATTACTGACGTAAACAATCTCACAAAAACTGTTGGAGATTCGATCAAAGAGTTTTTCACTTCTGTTGTGGTCAACATCGGTACGCCCGTGGCCATCATCGCATGCATCGTTGGCGCTCTTTTCTGTACAGTTAAGGCAATCAACGCCTTTCATTCGGACAGGGGCAGCAATGATTTTTGGCGTTATATTATTGGTATCGCTGTTTCGATTCTTGGAATTGTCGTATTTACAGTTCTGTGGACGAGCCTCGCAAGCTATCTTTAATCAGACAAATGCCGCCCTTGGTTTTTATCGAGGGCGGCTTTATATTGCAGTATCGAGGTGAAATATGGCTTTTTTAGATTATATCAAGGAAGCTACGTCCTGGATTTTTGAAACAATATTATCTGGCACACTGGACATTTGCACCAATATGGTGCAGTGGTGCGCAAGTGCATCAGTCAGTTTCTGGGATGCATCCCTTGTGAATACGCTTCTACAGGCAGGAGCGGGTGTATCAATTCTTGTCTGGGGCGTATCTTTGATAATCGTGATACAAGACGTATTGGAAGCGATTTCCGAGGAAAAACGTGTATATCTGGGCAGCGTCATTGGCGATTCCCTTAAAGCTATTGTTTTTTCTCAGGCATCCCCATTCCTGGGGATTCTTGTAATAAAGTTCTTGTTTCAAATCATGGCGCTTTTAAACTGGTCAGATAGCTTAGTTGCCAACTGGCAAAGCATGATTGCTGTTGCTACAGGTTTTTCAGGTATCTTAGGCATTATAATCACCGTCATCGCAAGCGTTTATTTTTTCTACGCATCAATCAAAAACAGCGGACTTTTTTTCATTATGCTGCTTCTATGCCCTTTGTATGTGCCTGCCATTACACGCGGAGATCATTCAGCCATGGGCGGCTGGATCAGGCAGGCCCTTGCGATCCTGCTGACCTATTTTTTCAACCATCTGATTTACTACATCGGGCTATTTTTGTTCGTGCAAGGCGATCTTTTCAGTGCCGTCATCCCATGGGCAGCTTTGTTTACAATCCCTCGCCTGCTGGATAAATTCGGCTTTTCATCCGGCAGCGGCGGCGTTGGACAGACTCTGGGTATAGCTGTACAGGGCGTTTCGCTTTTTATGCACTAAGATTAAGGAAGGACGATCCATGACACCGAAAAAACTATATCTTTGTCCCCAAAAACTCCAAGCAAAACTTCTGATTGGGTGGTGGACGGTCGGCGATCTTTGCATTACTTTGGTGCTTTTGCTGGCATTTTTCCTGACTGGCTACGCTCCATTCTTTCTGGCGCTGTGCTTAGGATACCTTTTTCTGAGCCTGCGGTTTGACGGAAAATCCAATCTCTTAGGAGGGCTAAAACGTCACATGCTCTATCATACGACACATCAGCTCTTTGTCAAAACAGTCAAAGAGCAGAATAAACCTCATAAAAAAGCGCTGCCCATCCAGCGCGTAATTGACTTCAAACTGGAGGACAATTATGTTATTTCGGATGGGCACTACGTCTACTTCTACCGTTATTATGCGCCGAATACGCACATCATGACGGACGACGAAATTCAATCCGAGATCGGCAAGCTCGGCCGCCTGTTTGACACTTTGAAATGTTCTTTCACTTTATTCGCAACGGACAAAGTTGAAAATCTGGAGGCCATCAAAAACTATTACCTATCGCTCCCTGTGCGATATGAGTATATCAACAGCGAAATCGTAGAAAGCATTGAGCGCAGCGACGTAGAGAGCAGCGCTGTTCAGCGGGCCTACTACATCATCTACAGAACAGATAGTCCGCAGGAAGATATCTACAGCACATTGAGTGGGCATGGCCTGCATGTGGAACGCGCGACAAAAGCCGAAACAGCGGTACTTCTCCGCAATTATTTTGTGCGGGAGTTTCTGAATTGCGATATCTATACCATCGCTGAGGAGGTCGCCAATATCCCCAATATTAAAAAGGCGAAACAGGTCGTATTTGACCGCGAGATATTGAGTCGCCTTACTCCGCACAGCATTCATTTTTCCGCCAGCTGTGCCGAGCAAGGAAACTGCTATCGAAAAACTCTTATGATTAAAAATTTCCCAAAAGACATTCCTCCGGCTGCACTTATGGAGCTGGCCAAACAGCGCGGCACAACCTTTACTATGCGCCTGACGCCGATGAACCGCTCGATTGCCAGACGCTTAATCAACAACCAGATGCGTCAGCAAAATGTGCGGCGCGGAAAGGGCATGGTGACGGAACGTATCGAGGCCGATCAGGATGCTGCAATTATTCGGGATTTTTACGCAGATATCAACCGGAATCATAACAGCATTTATCATGTCAATGTCTTTGTAGAAATCTACGGCTCAACCCGAAACGAACTGGCGGAAATGGAAAAAGAGGTCATCGATATTCTGGCCGGGGTTTCCACCACCAGCGAGCACTTGCACCTGGAACAGCGAGAAGCCTTTTCATCTGTGCAGCCACTCGGAACGGATCATTTTTTAGCTGACGCCAACAATATGCCCAGCCTTACTGCTGCTGCACTGTTCCCGTTTTCCAGTTCATCCTGCCTGGACACCCACGGTATGGTGCTGGGCAATACGGAGGATGGCGGGCCGTTTATTTACGATCTTCTGAAACGCACCGAGACCCTCACGAACAGCAACTATTTTACTGGCGGCGTCGCTGGTATGGGCAAATCTTTCCTAAACAAGAAAATCATCAAGTTCCTGCGGATGTTCGGCGTCAAAATCTATATCTTTGATCCCGAGGGAGAATATGGTGATTTGGTGCATCAAATGGGCGGTACGGTCATCAACCGGGCAAGCGGAAAATGGAAAAACAACATTTTTCAGGTTCGTCGTTTCAAAAGCGCGGACGAAGATGACCGTATCGGTTTGGAATATGGCGGTGAAACGCCAGTCTACTACCAACATCTAAGTTGGCTGCAAGAGCAGTTAAGTATCATCCACAGTGGCTTAAGTGCTGATAATCTCCGGGCCTTGATGGTCATGGTGCAGGATATGTACAAAGAGTTTGATATTGACGCGGACACCGACTTTTCAAAACTCACGCCGCTGGACTACCCTACCTACACCGACCTGTATACTTTTATTGAAAAACATTCCCAGAAAGAATATAAAATGCTCACACCCGAGACGATGAAGCAGTTGCTTCTTCATCTAAAATCATGCTACGATGGCGCGCTTTCGCCTTTGTTCAATGGGCATACCAATATTATCAATTCCGATTTCATCTGTTTTAACATGAAGGATTTGCTCTCCGGCTCAGAAGAACGCTCAAACGCAGTGCTCAACAATGATTTTGCCTGGGCTTGGCAGGTCATGATGCAGAAAGACGGATACACCTGTATTTGTCTGGATGAAATGCACCTTTTCCTGCGAAATCCGTATATGCGCAAGCTGCTGCAATCTTCCGTTTACCGTGCGCGAAAATACAACGGCATGATTGGCTGCTGTACCCAGCGCGTCCTCCAGTGCCTCAATTCGGAGTACGACGAGGAAGTATCGGCCATCCTGGATATGTCCCCCACCAAATTCCTGTTCCATCCCGGCCCGGTCGACCACGATGTAATCAAGGATAAGCTCAAACTCACAGACGGAGAATCCAACTATATTTCCAACTCTCACAAAGGCCATTGCCTTGTCATGGCCGGACATGAGCGGTATGCAGTACACATTGGTAAAATGCCCCATGAAGATGCCCTGTTCGGTTCTGGTGGTGGCCGATAATGTCCGGTAAACTGGTACTCTTTCTCCTGCAGCTTACCACTAAAAAAAGCTTTTGGGCCACGCTGGCTACAATTCTGTTGACGATTATTGGCTTTATAGGATTCTTGATATTTGTAGTTTTCGGCACAGCTCTGGCAGGGACATACACTGCGGAGGACGATGTAATCCTCGCGGTAGACGCTCAGTATTCCAATATGGAAAAATCCCTGTCAAGCTCTCTGCAAAACGGCCCGGCGTTATATCCCGGATACGATGAATACGTCTACAATCTCGCAGAAGTAGGCCACGATGGAAACATCCTAGCGTCTTACCTTTCTGCGCTGCATCCGCGTTACACACAGGATATTGTGCAGTCAGATCTGGACGCATTGCTGGATGAACAGTATACGGTCTCGACACACGAAACCATTGAGATCAGAGAACGCATTGTCGGTTATGAAGAAGATCCAGATGATCCCGATGAGCTGATCCCTATTGTAGAGGAATATGAATACCGCATACTGACGATCTCACTTTCCAATAACAGGCTGTCTTTCGTAAAGCAGCTTTTAAACACAGAGCAACAGAAAATGTACGATCTTTACAAAATGCTCAGTGGCAATAAACCATATCTGTTCCCCACATATTCGCCAGATTTGGGAGACACTGTTTTGCCGGAGGAAATCATGGCGCTGCTTCCGCCGGATGTTTCGGAGGGACGCCGCGCGATAATAGCCGCAGCGATATCCGGTGTTGGGCATATTACCTATGACGTGTCCCAAAGCCGCCAGCCAAGCGGGCCTGGGCTGGCTGGAGCCGGTGGCTCTCTCGATTGCTCACGGTTTATCAAGTGGGCCTACTGGACAGCCGGATTTACGGATTGGGATGCCGACAGCACAAGCACTTATTCGCGCGCAAACTGCGTTCGCCAGATTTCCCGTTCGGAATTACAGCCCGGAGACATCGCCATGCTGGAGCCGTCAGGCAGCGGAAACAACCATGTGCGCATCTACATTGGCAACGGATATTGGGTCGAAAGCTGTTACGGACATGGGGCTTGCATCAATAACTGGACAGACGAGCAGAACGGTGGGCATGCCTACCGTCAATTTTGGAGATATGTAGGATTTGATTGACATGGAAACAGGGGTGCGGCATGATGTCGCACCCCTGTTCTAACTTACTGAAATTGGGAAAGGGGCTGCACCATGAACGAGTGCACCGTTATCTTCGGCGATGGCTGCTGTGTCGCCCTCCATGGCGACGATTACGATATAAATTTTGATGAAATGGAGACTGCCGAACTGATTGCATTTATTCAAAAAAACATGACCCAAATCCGGGGTAAGGCCACCGCTGGCTCAGACCTGGAAGAACATCTTAAAGAATAGGGGTGTAATGTAATGCCGGATAAGGTTATCGGTATAATTAACTATTTGGGGCCAAACGGTGAAATTGGAGAAACGCAAGACTTTACAGATGTCAACGAATATCTCTCCGGGATTGAAAAGGCATTTGACGAATACGGAATAAATGGGTGGCGGTACGTCACTCAGACGAACGATCTTGATGTAAATTATAAAGTATATGTTTTAGCGTCAGGAGAATTTGGGAAAGAGCCAATCAGTAGAAAAGCCTTTCATTTGCAGCATCCCGAATATGTCCTGCCCCCCGTCACATTTGGAGTTGTGGAAGATACCCCTTGGGGGCGTATGAAAGTTGTTCGTCAGCAGGACTTTGACAAGGCTTTTGCACAGGGTGCAACGGACTTTTCCAATTGCTATTTTGAAGATGTGACGTTCAGCGGAGAAGCTGCGGAGATCAGTTTTCAAAACTCCATTCTGGCAAATGGCTGCCAATTTGACCATGCACATTTCAAAGGAGCCTCCTTCGACGGAGCATCTATTTATTGCTCGATACAGGATTGCGACCTATCTCGATCCTCTTTTTTACACACCACAATCAACGGTCATATCAAACGTACAGATTTGAGCGGGTGCTTTTTCAAAGACAGCCATATCAACAAAACAAGCTTTGCTGACTGTATTTTGAATCGCTGCATTATGTATGAAACCGCTCTTAACAGTACATACTTTGTTCGCTGTGAGGCTTTCGGCCTGCAGCACATGGATACGATGCGTTTGACGATGGGCGGAGCAACTGACCGCGAAGTAGAGAACTATATCCGCCAGGTAACGGAAGCATTGACGCCCAAAGCCTATGAGGATTTATTTTGCCAGATTCGAGCGGAAATATCCAACGGTCGATTCCATATTTACGATATCGAACATTCTTCCACACCGCTGGTAGGCGAAGGCAGCGTCCCGCAGGGACTTACCCCGGAGGCCGCCGCCAAACAATGGCTGCGTGGGCCTAACGGTGCGCCGTATCGTATGCGCGGCGTACACGCCTACGAGAACCTGCTTGAAATTCCAGAGGACAAGCGCCTTGTAGAACTGGATCATGACACATTTCAGTGGTGCCCCCGGAAAGAAGTTGCCCTCAGTGGGATCGACCAGGCGCTCTCACAATATGTCAAAACATGGCGTCAGCAGGAACAGCCTAAAGGCGCTTCCACACCTAAGTCGAATGCGGAACGCAAGAGCGCCGTCGATATCGCAAAAGAGCAAATCCAAAATTTGTGTAATAGTTTCAAGAAAGACCCGCAGCAATATGTCGAATACTTAAAATTTTCCGCACGGTTTTACAAATATTCCGGTCGCAATATGATGCTGATTTATCATCAAAAGCCAAGCGCAAATTTTGTGGCCAGCCGCACAGCGTTTAAGGATATGGGCTACGATTTGAAGCCAGGCCAATGGAAATATCCTGCGTGGATTATTCGACCGGAAACAAAGACACTATTTGTAACTGCTGATGGAGTGGTCGCAGATATCAAATGCGCGACTGCGCAGGAAAAGGCCGACATCCGGGATGGGAAAATTCCGACCGAAAAATTTACCTATTTTCGAGCTGCGAAAGTATACGAGATCGGGCAGACCACATGTCCCGCAAAGGATTATCCTCAAATACTCGGCCACGGTATTGACGATCAACAACATAAAGAACTGTATACGCGGCTTCAAGCTGTCGCTGGAATGAGTGGGTTTATTGTTTCAGAAGAACCGCTGCCCTCTAGTGAATTTGGATATTGCAGCCATGACAAACGAATTGTCATCAGTGACAGCCTGGGAGACACTCAAAAGTTGGCTACTCTGAACCACGAGTTTGCCCATGGCCTGCTACACCTAACCAGCGATCTGTCCCCTGCGGTTGAAGAATTTGAGGCGGAATCTGTTGCACTGATTATGCAGCAGCGTTTGGGGCTTCCCGTTGAGGATTTGACGGTGCAGTATGTGAAAAATGCTCTCCGCGAAGCTGGAAATTTGCCCGAATTCAGTATGGAAGAAAGCCTTGGACGTATTGTTAAGCAGGCCAATTACGTCTGCGACCGATTGGAACTACAGCGGATTCAGCAGCAGGAAGTGATGCCAGTGCAGAATCAGACTCCCGTCATACAGGCACAGCCAAATTTTGGTCTAACTTTGTAAAGGGGGCTGATATGCACACTAAAAAAAAGAAAGGGGTGTTGTAGCACAATGACCTCGGCAAAAAAGAACAAAATCCGGCTTAGTATCTTTGTTAGTTTGTTATCGTACATCATTTTATCGTTTGTTTTCAGCGCTCCACGCTTAGCGGAATTCTCAAGTGTGGTCGATGCCATTCTGTATATGCTATCTTCATACTGGATCATAAAACTCATGGTCGTGCTTGCTACTGATATTTTTATCTTTGTATATAAGCCGCAAACGCTCGGTATATCCGATGTGAAAGCAGGCCATGGACAGCATGGAAGCCAACAGTTTGCCAGCGATGAAGAAGCTTCTCATGTTTACGAAAAGGTGCCATTTGGCGATGAACGTGAGCCGGGCTTTTTGGTAGGTACGCAGGGGAAGAATTGGCTGGTTGACACCAGCGATACCAATTTGCTGCTCGTGGCCCCTCCCAAAATGGGTAAGACAAGGAGAAATTTTATTCCAACACTGGAATATAACGCGCGTGTCAATGAAAACACAGATGGACGTGGAGCCGGGATGATTTTGATGGATGTCAAGGGCACCTTATATAACAAGGCAGGGCCGGAGTTGCAGGCCAAAGGATACTGTACCCCGGTTCTTGATCTCCGCAATGTATTTCGTTCGTACCAATTCAACATCCTGTACCGCGTAAACAAAGAAATCGACGCCTGGCGTACATCTGTAAATGAGGAAGATCGTGTAAAGCATTATGGTGCGGCAGAACGATTTGCAAAAGTCGCAGCAAATGCAATTATTGCCAATGTTCAAGCACATGGTTCCAATGAAAATCAGTTTTTTATTGATACGGCCCGAGGGATGATTACAGGTTTCATTTTACTCGTAGCAATCTATGCCCCTCCAACGGCCCGCCATATTATTTCCGTATTTGAATTGATTGTTCAGTGTTCCGCGCCGGAAAGCCTCCCGGTTCCTGGAGCACCGCAGCGCACGATGATCGCATCACTGATGGAGCATATCAATGATCGACGCATCCGCAACTATGTTGCCCCGGCAAGCAGTGCAGATATCCGCACTGCGCTTAACATCTTTTCCTCGGCGCTCTCCCATCTGCTCAAGTTTGTTGATGCTGAAATAGAGCAGCTGATTTGTGACCAATCGCCGGAGTTTGATGCACAAAGATTCATCGATCAGCCGACGGCCATCTTCCTAATCTGCCCGGATGAAAACCCTACCAGACATTTTCTGGCAAGCTTGTTTGTGCGCTCCTTTACCGATGAACTGATTGAACTGGCGGAGACAAAGTATAATGAGACGCTGCCGCGTAAATTTCTATACTTTCTCGATGAATTTGGCAATATGCCGCCAATCGAGAATGCGACTGCCTTATTCTCTGCAATTCGGTCACGCGGCGGCCGTGTCATGTGCGCGCTGCAAGCATACGATCAGTTGCGGCTGAACTACACGGAACACCAAGCGGCCACCATCGAAAAAAACTGTCATGTCCAAATGAACTCCGCCGTTGCGCCTGCTGCTGACAAGGATGCCAAAAGGATCTCCGAGATGCTCGGCAATGAAACAATTTTGACCGGAAGCAAATCGAAAACGCGCGGTGTTACGACAACCAATACTTCTTTGATTGGCCGTCCCCTCATGTCGCCCGCACAATTAGTCACTATGCCGATTGGCACCTTTGTTGTTCAATGCGTGAGCCAGAACCCATACAAGAGTTATTTGCCGGATTACTCAGAATATTTGGAACTGGCCACGGAGTTTCTGCATCCGGCTCCGATCCGAAAATACACACCAGTTCTGGTAGCTGCTCCCCGTATGATAACAATGAATGCCCGAGGAAGCCGCATTGAAATCCAGAAAGGGATGTTTGATGTGGCCGATGAAGAATGGTAAAGATCAGGCCATACCCTAAAATGGCGCTATAAAGCCATTGACGGGCAGTCAGGCCATACCGTAAAAGGAATGAGGCCATACGCCAAAAGCGCATTACAGCGCGAAAAATCAGCTTTCAGGCCATACTGGCGCAAACTTGGCGGGGAATACAGGCTGGCCGAAAGGCCAGCCCATAATTTCAAGCCGCTCTGCGGCTTGATGTGACGCAGGCCATACTTTTGTATGGCCTGCTTTATCCTGCATAAAAATTTCACGGGCATTTTGCGCGTGAGAAATCCGCCCGATCCAGCTTTCTATGGGCAACCCAAGGGCATGGCCCTGGCTCCAGATTGACCGCCCGCGTGGCGGGCCAACCTGAAAGAAAAAATAACTCTACCGCAGCGCGGCAGAGTTGTCAAACGATGACGCATCCGTTGTGCTGAAGCGGCAGCGTGGTGCCCGCACGGCCCAACCTCAAAGAGAAAAAACACTCTACCACAACGTGGCAGAGTGTCAAGCAAAATTTAAAAGCACAGGAGCGGTGCGGGCCAACCTGAAAGAGGAAAAAATCTATCGCAGGGCGATAGAATTGTCAAACCCAACAAAAATGTGCACAAATTGTACGCTGCAGAGTCTCCGATCAGATCTCCTGCAGGAAAAATCTGTGCACGCATCAAAGGAGCGAACTATCATGGGAACAGTCAAACGCACTTACAAATTGGACGAAGCCGTGCTGGCGGACGCCGTGGCTCTGGCCGAGAAAAAAGGAACATCCGTCACCGCGATCATCGAAAATGCCATCCGCTGTTATAAAGATTATACTTACATGGAAACAGCGGCCTTTGTACCGGATCAGTTTGTCCGTCAAGTCAATGCTTCCCTGCGGCTGCTAGAAAAAAGGCAAAATGCCAAAACGAACCAGGTTTTGTCGGAGCTGGCCATCCAGGAATGCATCTTGACGTTTATCATTGCCAGCAATACCAATATCCCTGCCGACGCCCTAGCCATGTACCGCCAGAAAGCGGTAGAATTTCTTCGCCTGAACAACCGTGTCTTTCGGATGGATGAAAGCGAGCTGATATAATGGCGTTCATAATCGGAAAATGCGCATTTATGAAAAACAGTATGCACGTCGCTCGGACGATATCATATCTGGAGCGGCAGAGCGCCTTGTTTTCGGATTCTGGAGAACTGAATTTTGAGCAGGCATATCAGAGTTACATTGACGCCTCGCCGCCCCGCGTCTGGCATCATATTATATCGCTCTCTGCCGAGGATGCCCAACGCCTAAACGTTGACCGCGAATACATGAAGCAGCTTCTATGCGTGGAACAAAGCCGAATCGCGGAGGCGTACAATACAGTGCCCAGCAACATGAGGATCGTAGCATCCTGGCACGAAAAAGACCACCATCCACATCTCCATTTGCTGTTTTACAGCACGGATCGGCGGGAGGGGGGCGTTTGGGCGCATACCGACCAGGAGGCAAAAGTCAAGCTCAATGATGCCAGCGAAAAAGTAAAAAGCCTGTTTGCCAACAGGATTTTTACAGACGATCTTGCCCCATTGAAAGAAATCAAAAATATGCGGCGTGCCGAATTGAATCAGCAGGTCAAGCAATCAATCCGGGCCATCGCCCAACATGACCCCTCTGATGAAGTGGTCAAAGCACTGGAGCATTTGTCCCACTCATTAAGCGGGCTGAAAGGAAAGCTGCATTATGAATATCTGCCGCCCCACATAAAAAGCGAAGTGGACGATCTGCTGCGTATAGTCATCGACACAGAGCCTACCTGCAGGAGCCTCCAGGAGCAGTACGCACAAAGCTGTCGTGACCTGATCCTCACCTACGCGAGAAAGTCAGAAGTTGTTTCCCGCAAAATGGGCGAATGGGAGGAACGCTTCTGGCATCCACATAAGGCAGATGATAAAACACGGCACAATATGATTATTAAAGCAGCCAGTGAACTTACGCCATACTTGACACAAGAGGATGTATCACCCCCGCAAATTGACAAACTGGCCGATCAGAGTGCCGATCAAGCAAGCAATCAAGATTCCGATCAGAACCCCAAAGGCAAGGCCGCCCGAAGTAAAGTGTATCGAGCACGGAAAACTTTCTTCAGCGAAGAGGCTACTAAAGAACAACGGCAAAAAGCTCTGGAAGTGTTGCAGAATGCTGCAAATGAGGGGAATGATTACGCGCAATACCATCTTGGACGAGCTTATCACAAGGGTGTTTTCGTGAAACAGAATAACGGAGAAGCGCTGAAATATTGGCAAGCTGCAATGCAGCAAGAGAACGGTTGGGCTGCCTATGCGCTTGGACGGCTTTACCATGATACTGATTTTGAAGCAGCAGATATCCATAAGGCCGCTCACTGTTATGAGATGGCATACCAATGGGACAGCGAAATGGCACCTTATCAGTTGGGAAAACTATACTTGGAGGGAAATCCTTACCCAAAAGACGATTTAAAAGCTATTGAAATGTTTGAACAAACAGAGGGCATCTTGAAACAATGGGCCGAATATAAACTGGGCAAAATGTACGAAAATGAAGCGTCTCCCTACAAGGATGTAACATTGGCTGCAACGCACTTTCGCAATGCCGCTGAGTTAGGTAACGAATTTGCTCAGTATAAACTGGCCAAAGCATACTTACAGGGAAAGGGCATCGAGGCGTCAACGCCTCAAGCAATCGCACTATTCAGCCGCCTTGTCCAATCCAAAAACAAAATGGCAAAGGATGCGAAATTAGATATATGGAGCGAATACTATTTAGGAAAAATCTACTTGTATGGACTTGGAATTGAAAGAGACCCTGCTAAGGGGCTTGAGCTGCTAGAACACGCAGCGCAAAATGATTGTGAGCCTGCGGAAAAACTTTTACAGAGATACAAGCAGTATCGCGCCAAATCAACGGTGCAGTCCGTACAATCACTAATTATGCGCATTGCTGATAGCTTGCAGGCGGACACGACGCAAACTAAAAATTACAGGACCACCACGAGAACGCGATATGAGCGTCTGCGCCAAGCTGAAAAGCATCAGGATCAACGCACCGAAGAAATGTATTATTAAAGCCCCGCTTCTTTCCCGAAGCGGGGCTTTGTGCAAGGAGGAAAACATGAAGCTGAAAGTACATCATCAATTATTGGCGCTGGGCTTGTCCCCCAATGAACTGAAAGTATACTGCTATCTTATGAGCTGCGCGGCGGATGGCATTGCGATTGTCCGGGCGGGCCGGATTGCAGAGCGGTGCCAAATCAGCCGCGCTACCGTGCAGACCGTCTGCACCAGCATGGCCGCAAAGGGTGTCTTGTCCAAAGCGAACCGGTATGCAGACGGACACTTTGTCGCAAACGCCTATCACCTGAGCACCTTTACAGGCAGATTTTTCATGCTGGACGCCGATGCAGCTGTGTTCGGCCTCTCCGGCAGCGTCTTTGCTACATATCTTGCATTGCTTTGCCATCGTGGCCGCAGCGGAAAAGCATTTCCCTCCTTGCGCAAACTGGCTTCGGCTCTATGCCTGTGCCGTAATACGATCATCAGCGCGATCCGTCAGCTGGTATCGCTCAAGCTGATAATAAAAGCGGCCCTGCGTGCTGGCAAGCATAACCTTTACTTGATTTTTTCGTTCAAGGAAAACGAAAAAGAAAAGGAGCTTCCGTCCGTCCACGGAAACTCCAGCAGTAAAAGCGCAAGTCAAAACACTTTTTACTTTACTCATAAAGTATCATGCGTGACGGCTTTTGTCAAGACAAAAACATTTTTTTCTCGGGTGGTTCAATTTTTAGACAATCCTCCCTTACCCACCCTGTTACCTGAAAGAGAAAAAAATAGAATACTAGGTAAGTGTAAGAGGATAAGTATGCGCCTGAAAAGAGTTGTGCAAAAGCTGGTTTGCGGGTATAATTTTAATATCAGACAAAAATTCCCGTCTTTTTTCTTTCAGGTAGGAGATGATATTCGTGACGGTACTTGACGAAAGGGGCTTCTGGGCCACGCTGATGAGCAAGGATGTCCCCATTGCAAATATCCATGGCCGCCGGATTGAGCCGATCCAGGAGCATCTTCTTCCCCTCCAGCTCCAGCGCATGGGAGATATTGAAACATGGCTGTCCATGCGTGCAATTGATGAACACAGAGTAAATTCCAGGCTGCTGAAAAAGGTACTGCGCCTCGAAGAAAAGGATAACGTCAGCACCGCTCTTAAATTCAATGGTGCGACGATCACAGATACCTATTGGGTGCGCCCCTGGAACAGCAATCTGTATTGGGATCAAGTGCGGTTTACCTCCAACTATTTTGATACGCTGGCCCTCCGGGGCGATTTGTCGGCATTCAGCCAGCGCCCCAGCCGAACACCGGAACTGACAAATACCGGCAGCTTTGAAAAGTGTTGGCGTCTTGAAAATGGCGAGTGGTGGATGTATAAAGCTGGAAATGAATATGAGCAATTTTCTGAGCTGTTTATTGAGCAATTGGGTTGCCAGCTGGGATTCCCCATGGCGCACTACGAACTTTCCGGCGGCTATATCAAGACCCGCGATTTCACATCTGGCGCAACAGTCAATTTTGAGCCAGCTTTCGGACTTGTAGGCGACAGCGAGGACTATGTGTACAATTATCGGGTTTTCCAAACTATCAGCCAGGATTTGGCCGATCAGTATTTCGAGATTATTTTGATGGATACGGTTTGTCTGAATGCAGATCGCCATACAAACAACTACGGTGTGCTGCGGAACCCGAATACCGGTGAAATCCTGTGCCTGGCTCCCAACTTTGACAATAACATTGCGCTGATCAGCCGTGGGTATAGTCCCACGCCGCGCAAGCCAGACATTTTTGGCGATGACCTCCGCACCCTGCAAAACGAGACAAATGCAGCCGGGCTATATGCGGCCCGGCACCCGCTGCCCGTAGTAACTGCGTCTATGATTGACCAAGCTTATGCGGCCACAGGCATGCAGGCCGATTTAAACTATCTGCATCAATTTGTGCTCACCGGCTATCAGCAGACGCCGGTTGCGCCGATGACGGCAGCCTTTGATCAAAGGCCGCTGATCGAGCCATAATCACCTGTCAGAGAGGGGGTGCGACATCATGTCGCACCCCCTTAAAAATTTGGAAGAGGAAGTTAAAATCGATATTCGCCTTATATGGAAGGCATTGTTCCTATCATTATATTGCTCACCTGAAATATCTAAATTTTATTTTGATTTTAACTGTTTCAATATCGCGTCAATTTCCGGATGCTCTGTTCTTGTTTGAACTTGAAATTCAGCCCAATCCTTGATTTCTTGCGCTGTTGCCTTTCTAAAGTTTGTACCCAATTTAAGGAAATGGTATTTTTCTAATTGCTTACTGAATATTTCGAAATTTTTAATATCCTCATAGAAATTCAAATACCCACATTCAATAGAAACTCCATCTACTTCTATATGAGAACCTGGAATAACTTTTAACATCTTCTCTAAAAAGCCTGAAATCCTTATCTCGTTGATGATGGTTAGAAACTGTGATGGCATTTTATTTCCAGCTAAGATATGGTCGATGTCTATAAGTGCATTTGAAATTGCTTTTCCTGCTGATATTATTTCATCTTTTGCATTAAACCATTCCACATGGTGGCCATCATCTACTTCATTTCTTGTGGATTCAACTACCAAAAATTCAGGGGAGGAAGGAAACTGGAAATCGTCAATCTCTTTTTCCACTTTTTTATTAACTGTAGAAAAATCGGTTACATTATATAAAAATTTGAAATATGATACAACCTTATCCATATACAAGTATAAAGTTGTCAGAGATTTTTCTAAAAGTTTTTCTGTCCGCTTTTCATCCCTCTTATTTGGTAGATAGTCGACTAATATATAAAATATTAATGATGCAATATATGCTAACGAAAGATTTTCAGCAATCCTTAATATTTCATACTCCGCAGTTCCTTCATTGGGCCTTTGAAACAAAAAAGCTAAACAATCAAAAATAGGCGGCGCATCAGAAAATTTGCATATAACTAATAGTGATACTATCAATAAAACTATGTGTACTTTCAAATCTTTCCATAGATTAGACCGCATTAGCTATGCAGCTCCTTTACCTGACATCAGCAGTGAATAATAAAAAAACAATACCATTGGACTTTTAGTCCCACTTCAGACTATATGAAATTATTATATCACAGTATCTGCTCCATTTGTACTGTGTGTTTAATGCGCCCTTCCATCTCTTGTGCCCGGTCAAAAGCTTCCTGGTCAATGATTGGTTCATGAGCATCCTCCACCAAGTACATCTCCAGCTGTCCTCGGTTCTTTTCTTTTTTGCCCGTCAGAAAATCCGGTACATAGGTCTTCTGCATTAGCACTTGGCCCACATACTTCTCGTTGCTCAGCATTCGGTCAATGGTGGAGATGCTCCACTCCGATTTTCCTGTGACCGTCTTGAGACCATGGCTCTCTAAATACTTCTGGATTTTCCGCACACTGTTCCCGTGCACATAGAGATCAAAGATCATTCTGACGATTTCGGCCTCCTCGGGAACGATCTGTAATACGCCGTCAAGCCCTTTGGTATAACCGAGAAATCGGGTGTGGTTGAGGAGCGTTTTGCCGCTCCTCATGCGGTGGCGGATACCAAACTTGATATTCTCACTGCGGAACTGACTCTCCGCCTGATCCAATGCGGCCAGCTGGTCGATGATGCTGTCACTGATAGCCAATGTATTGATGCCTCCGGTTTCGATATAAACACCGATGTTCATGCGCTTTAACCTCCGCATCTGTTTAATTGTTTCTATTGTGTCCCGCCCGAACCTACTGAAGGAGTTCACTAAAATCGGGTCGATCTTCTTTATTCTGCTATCTTTGAGCAGTTACTGGTAGCCGGGACGATGATTCATCCGCAGACCCGATGCGGTACCATAGTAAACGGCGACAAACTGCCAATGTGGATCTCGCTGGATGTATTCGGTATAAAACTCGATTTGGTTCTTCAGGCTATTCTGCTGCTCCTCATGGCCCGTGCTGACCCTGCAGTAAGCCGCCACCCTGAGTTGCTGGACCCAGATAGGCACCAGTCTTTTACTTTGTGGTATCTCGACAACATTTCCAGACATAACAAAGCCTCCATGCTCTCTACTCACGTGTTCATGAGCAGTATAACATAGAGGTTTCGGTAAAAAGAGAAGCTACATTTCAGCCTCATCTATAAGGCTAAAATGTAGCTTCCAGCTTGGTGCGCCCGACACGATTCGAACGTGCGGCCTTCAGAGTCGGAGTCTGACACTCTATCCAACTGAGCTACGAGCGCAAGTTCGAGACATATTATACCACCTGCGACGCCGGATGTCAACCAAATGCCGCCGTAAAATAGGAGCAAACGGCTCCATATCATCAAAATCCGCCTTTTCATTTCACACGGCGGTATGCATTGAAAAAGTATAGCCGTTATGGTATACTTACAGAAAAAAATTTTTAATGAGATCAGAAAGGATGATTCTTCATGAAGAGAATCGGTTTTGCCTTCCTCGCCGCGCTGCTCCTGATGGCGCTAAGCGCCTGTGCTTTTGCGGAAGACCCCACGCGCGTCTATGCGCTCAAGGGGCCGACGGGCATCGGCATGGTGGGGATCATGCAGGAAAACGAAGGCGATTATGCGTTCACGCTCTGCGGAGCGGCGGATGAAATTGTCGCGGCTGTTGCCAGCGGCAGCGCGGATATCGCAGCCTGCCCGACCAATCTGGCCGCCACCCTTTACAATAAGACAAATGGCGGCGTGCAGCTGCTGGCGCTCAACACGCTGGGCGTTTTGCATGTGGTGACATCGGATCCCGCCATCCAGTCCGTTCAGGATCTGGCTGGGCGCACGGTCTATGCGACCGGTCAGGCCTCGGTGCCGGAATACGTCATCCGCTATATTCTGGAGCAGAATGGTCTGGCGGACCGCGTTACGGTTGAGTATGTGGCTGAACACAGCGAACTGGCCACCCTGCTTGCGACAGGCCAGGTGGAAACCGGCATTCTGCCGGAACCGCATGTGACCAGCGCACAGATGCAGAATGATCAGCTTCGCGCTGCGCTGGATGTCACGGAGCTGTTTGAGGATGCCGCCCGCGCTGCCGGCAAGGAGGACATGGTGCTCTCGATGGGCTGCGTGATCGTCCGCCGGGAGTATGCGCAGAGCCATCCGGATCAGGTTTCCGCCTTTATGGATGCCTATGCCGCCTCCGTTGAATTTGTGAACACGGATGTATCCGCCGCCGCGCAGCAGGTGGAAGCCTTCGGCATCATGCCCAAGGCAGCCGCGGCGGAGCGCGCCATCCCCAACTGTCACATCGTATTTATCGAGGGAGACGCGATGCGCGCACAGATTGCGCCGCTGTATGCCCTGCTCTACGAGGCGAATCCCGCTTCCATCGGCGGTGCGCTTCCGGGCGATGATTTCTATTATGTCCGCTGATCAGGGGCGGCGCCGGCCCAGCGTATGGTTCGAGCGATTCGGCGTCGCGTTCTTTTATCTGATGCTTTGGGCGGCGGCCGCCCGGGCGGTCGGTCAGCCTCTTTTGCTCCCCTCTCCCGCTCAGGTGCTTTCGCGGCTGCTCACGCTGCTGCCCGAAGCCGGATTCTGGCTGACGCTTCTTGGCACGCTGGGGAGAACAGGGGCGGCCTATCTTCTGGGAATCCTTTCCGCCGGTGTGCTGGGTGCGCTGTGCTGCCGTTTCCGGGCGGTGGATCTTCTGCTTTCCCCTCTCCTTTCGGCCGTGCGCGCCACGCCGGTCACGTCTTTCATCGTTCTTGCGCTTGTCTGGCTGTCCAGCCATGCTGTGCCGGTGCTCACGGGCTTTTTGATGACGCTTCCCATCGTATTCTCATCGCTGACCCAGGCAGTCCGGGAGATCGATCCCCGGCTGATGGAAGTGGCGCGCATCTTTCATTACGGCCGAAAGAATACGCTATTTTATGTCATCCTGCCCGCCATTCTTCCGTCCGTCACCCAGAGCTGTCTGGCGGCAATCGGCCTGTGCTGGAAAGCGGTTGTCGCCGCAGAAGTGATTGGTGTGCCGAAATTTGCCGTCGGCAGCCGCCTGTACGAGGCCAAAATCTATCTGGAGACAGACAGCCTTCTGGCCTGGACGCTGACCATCGTGCTGCTGAGCGTGGTGCTGGAAAAGCTCTTCCGCCGTGCCACCGCCCGGCTGATGGAGGTGCGCCATGATTGAGCTCAAAGACGTGAGCTTTTCCTATGCGGAGGACCCTGTTCTGTGCGGTTTGTCGCTGTATTTTCAAAGCCCGGGAGCCTATGCGGTTTGGGGGCCCTCCGGCTGTGGCAAGACGACGCTGATGCTCCTTTTGGCCGGCCTGCTGAAGCCGACGCGTGGCGACGTCACGCGCAAGCAGGGCCTGCGCACGGCCATCTGCTTTCAGGAAGACCGGTTGATGCCATGGCTCACGGTGCTTGACAATGTATCGCTGACCCTTCCCGCAGAGAAAAAAAGGGAGCGCCGCGCCCTTGGCATGCAATGGCTGGCCCGGGTGGGGCTCGCCGATGCGGCAGATTGCTACCCATCCGAGCTTTCCGGCGGCATGAAGCGACGCGTTGCGCTCGCGCGCGCATTGGCTTACAACGGGGATATCCTCCTTCTGGATGAGCCCTTTCGCGCACTGGATGAGGCGCTGCATGCCCAAATGCTGGCTCTTGTCCGTGATCACGCGCGGGAGAAGCTGCTGATTCTGGTCACGCACGACCCGGAGGATGCACAGGGCATGCAGCGGATCGACCTGAAAACCGTGTGACTGGCCGGCGCGGGTTCTCTTCTCTTTCGTGCGGCAGGATGAGGGCCTTTGATCGGATGAAATGCTCTTGTACTATGGAAAAGGCGGGCGCCTCAAGGGCATCCGCCTTTTCCTTTGCCATTTTTCTTTTAAGCTTCTATAAAGCTTCTCTTATGCCTCTTTCGCGCCTCTTTCTACCGGCACAGCGCACGGAGAGAGGCGCTTTTTTATACGCCGCGTTCTCACTCGAAGAAATCATCATCCTCATCGGCCTGCTCATAATCCTCGACAAAGTCGTCATCTTCGTCCTTTGCCCGTCCGAAAAGGCCCTTTTTCTTCTTCATCGGCTTGATTTCACTGCGTTTTTTTCCGCTTGCGCCAAACACATCCCGGCGCTGCTGTCCCTGGCGGATTTCTTCCATCTCTTCGCGTCCCAGGCGGATGGTTTCCTGTGCGTCTGCCGTCTCCGCCGCATCCGGTTTTTCCTGAGGCGGCTCCCCCTCCTTCTTTCCATCCTCCGAGGCGGAAAGCTTGCCAAAGATGCGCGTCTGGGAATCATCCACCTTCCCCTGTGCGACAAAATCGGGCCGTTCCTCCACAGGCGCCACGCGCAGTGTCTTCTCCGTGCTCACAGAGCCTTCGGCCATACGACGCCGGTGTCCCTCTTCCCGCTCAAACCGGCGCATGGCGTCGCGCGCGGGAGTCATCGTCTCCTCGCTCTTTTGATTGGCCTCTTCTTCCGTCAGCTCCGGCGTCGGCACGATGGGCTCTTCCGGCTTCTTTTCCTCCCGGGGCTTTTTGGCGGATTTCGTCTGTCTCCGGCGGCGGCCGAAAGAATCCCGCACATCCGGCGAACGCTCAATGGTATCCAGCGCCTGTTCCATGC
>ERZ826764.1812-NODE-1812-length-23107-cov-4.702802_pt1 | contig 23107 bp, 22 predicted proteins | sample MGYA00519870_ERZ826764 | MGnify/ENA primary metagenome ERZ826764 (study PRJEB31778, sample SAMEA3449239) | human gut metagenome | biome: human gut; feature: human-associated habitat; material: faeces | place: United Kingdom | collected 2010/2012 ...
CGACGGAATTCGACACGGATTCGGACACTGCAGATGTAATTTTTTTAAAAATCATGATTTTTTTACAGCAGTTCATTGCGCCCACCGCATCAAATAATCACGTATGCTCTGGGCATACTGACGGATGGGGGGGTGTCTGCAGCCTGAACCGCCCCTTCTATCAGAAGGGTGGTTTTAGTGTAGTCAAAGCTAAAACAGAAAACAAAATTGTTCTTTGCTTATACGAGGGGCTTTTGCCTTCAAGATGCCCCGGCAGGCTTACCAATTCTATGTTCTTGCTTTTAATCTGTTATGCCATGCCTGAGTGAATCGTTCTGAATTTTTCAATTGTACATCACTTCAGCGCCGGAGAATCACAGGGGCTGCCTATTATCAACGCAGGCAGCCCCTTGTATATGAAATAACTTGCGGAAGATTTTGTTCATCCTTGCAAAGTTATTGTCAGCAAAAGTAAAAGTTTTTCTTATCCCTTCGAGTCATACTACTTTTTAGGTGATTTGGGATTGAATATTAAAGCGACTATATATCCGAAAGTCAAAGCGATTCCTATGCCAGCAGCTGTTGCTTCGATGGGTCCTGTTATAGCCGGCAAAAATCCTTCTTTGGCTCCTTCCATGGCGCCTTTGGCAAGGGAATATCCGAAACCGGGAAGAGGTACTGTGGCGCCGTTTCCTGCTAAATCTACTATGTGCTGATACAGACCGAGAGCCTGGAGAACTACTCCCGAAACCACAAATATTACTAATATTCTGGGAGCGGTAAGCGTTGTGGCGTCCATCAAAATTTGACCTATAACGCATATACTTCCTCCTATTATAAACGCCCACAAATATCCCATTTTTTATTCCACCTCCAATGATACAGCATGAGCTATGCCCGGTATGCTTTCTCCCTGAAGAGGAGATATGGTGGAAAGCATAGCCCCTGTGGACATGAGCAAAAGCCTCTTTATTTTGCCTTTTCCCATCTCTTTCAGCAAATACCCTGCAAACACCGATGCAGAGCAGCCACATCCACTGCCTCCTCCATGAACGTCTTGCTCTTTGGAAAACAGCATGGTACCGCAATCGTCATAATGAGAAAAAAGCATTTTTTTGTCGAGCCCGGCATCAGCCAGCAAATCCATCATTATATCCTTGCCGATAAATCCCAGATCTCCCGTAACTGCCAAATCATAATAGTCCAGATTTCTGTCCATATCTTCCAAATGATTTAAAAGCGTATCTACAGCAGCCGGCGCCATAGCTGCACCCATTTGATTAGAATCTTTAATTCCGGCATCTATAACTTTTCCTACAGTGGCTGACTCAACTCGTATCCGGCTCCCAAGTCTATCCGTCATACATCTTGATAAATTATCATCTGAGTCGACTTCAGAAGCAGCAGAAACCACTACGCCTCCCGCAGCTGTAGCAGTCCACTGTGCCGAAGGCGGTCTTTGATTGCCATGTTCCACAGGCATCCTGAATTGTCGCTCGGCAGTGCAAAAATGGCTGGATGCACCTACCAGCACATTTTTGGCAAAGCCTCCATCGATGAGCATAGAACCTAAGACTAAAGATTCTGTCATGGTGGAGCAGGCTCCATACAATCCCAGGAAAGGGATATGCATATCTCTGGCCATAAACGAAGAAGACATCAGCTGATTCAAAAGGTCTCCGCTCAGCATTATATCTATATCTTTCTCTGTTATTCCCGCACGGCTTACGGCTTTTTTCATAGCTTCCTTCAGCATTTTACTTTCGGCTTTTTCCCAGGATTTTTCACCATACATATCTTCTTTTAAAATTATGTCAAAATTTTTAGCCAGCGGTCCTTGACCTTCTTTTTCGCCTACTACTGTTCCTCTGCCTCTTATCAAAGGTTTTTCCTCAAAAATGACAGATTGTCTCCCTTTCTTTTTATATATCATCTGTTCCTCCTAGAACTTTTCTATAAGCCAATATATTATTCCCACCACTGTTCCTGCAGCGATTCCGCACACCAATACAGGCCCTGCCACCTTAAACATGTTGGCGCCCACACCAAGTACAGGGCCTTCTTTTTTATATTCAATTGCAGGGGCTACCATGGAATTGGCAAAGCCTGTTATTGGTACGATCACCCCGGCGCCGGCAAATTGCGCTATAACATCAAACACTCCAATACCTGTCAAGAGCTGTGCAAGCATTACCAATGTAACTGTTACAAATACTCCGGCATCTTTTTCCGGCACACCCATTTCCTGCAAAGTATTTTGATACCACAAAGCTAAAGTGCAAAGTGAGCCTCCTACGATAAAAGCCTTCAGACTGTTAGAAAAATATTTTGGTTTAGGAGTAAACTGTTTTGCATATTTCCCATAGGCCTTAGCTATTTCTTTTTTATCCGGCCGCGTATTTTGTCCTTTTTCTGCTGTCATAACTCTCTGCCCCTTCTTTTCATTTTCAATTTTAGTATTTCCATTTTTAAAAAATTATGCGATAATATAACAAACTTCTTTCTAAGGATGACAAAATGAAAAACAGAAAATACGTATTAGCTTCCGGCTCGCCGCGTCGTATAGCGATGATGAGAGAACACGGCATAGAGCCGTTGATTATTCCTGCAAAAATTGAAGAAAACTTGCCTGCAATAGGAGGTATGACAGAAACGGTGATGTTTCTGGCCTTGAAAAAGGCTAAGGCAGTAGAGCATGCCCATCTTTCTGAACTACCCGAAAACTCTGTAATAATATCAGCCGATACTGTTGTATATAAAGACGAAATAATGGGAAAACCTATAGATAAGGAGGATGGTTTCAGAATGCTTTCTGCTCTTAGAAACACGTATCACTATGTAGCGACAGGCGTCGCACTGGTGGAAGCAGGAAAATCCAATGCAAGGGTCTTTGCGGAAGTTACAAAGGTCTATTTTAAAGACTATAGCGATGAAGAACTCTTGGATTATTTGAATTCTGATGAGGCTTATGATAAAGCGGGCGGTTACGCCATACAAGGTCATTTTGCCCGATATACGGAAAAAATAGAAGGCGACTATGATACCGTGATAGGTTTCCCTTGGAGCAGAATAGAAAAAGAGTTGGAATTGCTTTAGCAAAGCAGTAGTTCCTCATGGCAGACTCAAAGCTGCTTTAACAAAACCGCTGTGAAATAATAGAAAATTCCAGGCGGAATACAAAAGATAGTGTATAGAAAAAGACATATAAAGGATACATATTATGAAGAAATTTATCAGTGAATTTAAAGAATTTATCGCAAAGGGTGACGTGATGAGCATGGCTGTCGGAATAATCATAGGCGGAGCCTTTACGTCAATTGTCAACTCTCTGGTGGGAGATGTAATAACTCCTCTTTTAGGAATAATTTTGGGCGGTATCAATTTTACCGGCATATCCGTTTCTTTTGGCGGCGCCAACATCATGATAGGAAATTTTATTCAAGCTGTAATAACTTTCCTGCTTACAGCATTGGTTATTTTTTCGATAATGAAACTTTTCAACTCATTCAGACGCAAATCAGAACCTTATACTGAGCCTGTCGAAAAAGCGCCGGCTGAACCGTCTGAAGATGTCAAACTGCTGACAGAGATAAGAGATCTTCTAAAAAATAAAAATTAATTTCGCACATTAGACAAGTACGCCAGTTCTTTACAAAATACCGGTAATATGATAAAATATTGTCTCGTAAATTGTTTTTTTGTATAAAGTTTGTTAACAAAGGAAAATTGCTGATGAGTAGAATAGAACGTAAAAAACAGGCTTCCGATGAAATTAAATCGGAAGATAATGCCGAAAAGAAAAATAATAATGCGGGCGATGTCAATGATACAGACCTCCCTTCGGCAGGTGTCAAAGAAAAAAATATATTTAAGCGTTTTAAGAATTGGTTTACAGGGCTAGAAACGTGGAAAAAAGTTGTTTTTATATCTGTAATAGCGTTAGTGGTGATTTTAATTGCAGGTGGGATCATCGCATATGCTTATTTTAACTCTATATTTGAAGAAATACACGAGCCTACTCCTGAGGACTATGACCTTTCGCTTACGGCCGTAGACGGATATTATAACATTTTACTTCTTGGAGTGGACAGCCGTGATATGGACAACTTCGATGAAACCCGCAGCGACGCCATAATGATGGTCAGCATCAATGAAGAGACCAGTGACGTGAAGCTTCTTTCCGTATACAGGGACACCTACTTAAAGATGGGAGATACGTCTACTTATGATAAAATTACCCATGCTTGTTTTTACGGCGGGCCGGAATTGACTATGAAGACTTTAAATCAGGCAATGGATTTGAATATAAGCAATTATGTAGTCGTGAACTTTAAAGCCGTCGCTGATTTGGTGGATGCTGTCGGAGGGATAGAAGTAGACGTTCAAGATTACGAGATAAGCGAATTAAATAAATATACTATAGAGACTGCAGAAAACATAGGATGCGATGATTACCAGCTTGTTGAAGAAGCAGGAGTTCAGACTCTTGAAGGAGTTCAAGCTGTGTCATATGGAAGAATAAGAAAAGGCGTGGGAGATGATTTCAAGCGTACAGAAAGAATGCAAACAGTTATCTCCTTGGTTATGGATAAAATGAAAGATATGTCATTTAATGACTTGACTGACATCATAAAGATGATGACTCCGCAGGTAAGAACCAATCTTTCAAGGAACGATATTTTGGGTCTGGCTATTAGACTGCCTCAGTATAATATAGTGGATACTACAGGATGGCCTTATAACATCAGCACCGGTTATATAGGCGGAACTTCTTATGTATTCCCGTCTAATTTAGCTGATAATGTAATTCAATTGCACCAGGAATTCTTTGAGCAGGAGGACTATGCCATATCTTCAACTGTAAGCAGCATCAGTTCTGCTATTGCACAGAATATAGAAGCTGCAAGGCAGTCTAATGAGCTTACGGAGGAAGAAACGGAAGTAAAACCGAATGAGGACAATGACACATCGACAACTCCTGATGAAGATACAGAGCAGGAAACGCCGGCAGAACCGTCGATACCTGATGCGCCTGATACTCCAAGCCAGCCATCAGATCCGGAACAACCGGGAACACCAGATACGCCGACAGAGCCGGAAACACCAGATACGCCGACAGAACCGTCAAATCCTGAGGAACCTTCAAATCCGACAGATTCCTCTAATTCCGGTCAAGACTCAGGAAGCTCTGGAACAAGTGGGAATGCAGGAGCAGGCAATGTTTCGGCCGCCGCGTGATTTTGATTCGGCATTCATGTAAAAAAGCGACATATTTGTACTATTATGATAGTTTAATATTGAAATCTAAACTTTCCATGCCGTTTGGATGAGTATGGAAAGTTTTGATTTTTTGGGAAAAAAGGAAATTTATGCAAAATTTCGACATAATTCGACATTTTAGTCTGAAAGTTACATGAATTGAACTGAAAGTTTATTCAGTTAATGAGATAAAAATATTAGTTTAAAAGTGAAGCAATTATGTCTTAGCGTTTTCGTCGAACAAAGGAGGAAAAAATGAATAAGAATTTAAAAGAACTAAACCAGAAAGAAATAGGCAGAAGAATAAGAACAATAAGGGATTCCAAAGGCCTTACCAGGGAAGTACTTGCTGAGATGGTAGATGTTTCATCCCAGTTTATTGCTGATGTGGAATATGGTAATAAAGGGATGTCTATTAAAACATTGTTTTTAATGAAGCAAGCACTGGGTGTGACTGCAGATTATATTCTTACAGGAAATGTATATGATGCTGATAAGGATGAGGAAGCTAAAAGAACATGCGATGATATTATGTCAATATTACATGGATGCACCAGAAAGCAGCTTAGGGATTTAAGGGAGATAAGCAGATTGTATGCAGACAATGTGGTTCGTAAGGAACAGGAATAAAAAATAAGAAAAGACGTTGCAGGGCAAGTTGCAGCATTGATTTTGCCTTATATTTTATGCAAAAAAGAGAATAATAAGAAAACAAGAGAAAAGAAGCTTTAAAAGGTGAATAAATACGGAAGAATGTGCTACTAGTTTTTTGTCATAAACAGTTGAATTTTGTAGATAGATATATTACAATAAAATTGTAAAAATATGCAATATTTTCCCTCCGATTAAAAATCCTGCGGGGGAGGGGGTGCAAAAACTGAGGAAATATAATGGACTTTTTTAGTGGGAAGAAATTCCGGATTTTTCTGCTGGCAGTACTCGATATATGCTGCGTAGCATTCAGTACGCTTTGTGCCTTAGTGCTGAGGTTTGATATTTCGTCGATACCGGAAGGGTATCTGATGGGCGTTATGAAAAGCATGCCCGTATATTTTGCCATAACTATATGTGTTATGGCTGTTTTCAGGTTATACAACAGAGTATGGACTTATGCTTCATCCAGCGAGCTTTTTTCTATAATTAAAGCATCGATTGTAATTGAGGCATTTTTTGTGTGCTATCACATGTTCATGCAGATTTCCATGCCGCGAAGCTACTTCCCGCTGAGCTTCGGTATTATGACAGTACTTTTTGTATGTACACGTTTTGCAAAGGCAGTGCTCAAATCAGTAGGAAGTCCTCACAATAATCGTAAGATCACCAATAGGGTAATGGTCATAGGAGCAGGCTCAGCGGCAGCTATTTTGATTAAAGAATTCAGAGCTGCCAAGGCAGGTACGGAAATAGTATGCGCCATAGATGATAATAAAAATAAAAAAAATAAATACCTCCTTGATGTTCCTATAGTGGGAGGCAGAGATGATATAGAGACCAATGCAGACAAATATAAAATAGACGAAATAATAATCGCCATACCGTCTGCCGGCATCGAAGCTACTAAAGAAATAATCAAGAAATGCCAGGAAACCGGTAAAACAGTGAAAATACTGCCGTCGGTTTCTAAAAGCTTAACCTCGTCTTTGGCAAAGGAGGTCAGACCTGTAAGATATGAGGATTTGCTGGGCAGAGAACCGGTTAAAGTGGATCAAGACGGAATTGGAGATTTTATTAATAACAAAACTGTGCTGGTCACCGGAGGAGGCGGGTCCATAGGTTCTGAGCTGGTAAGGCAGATAGTTAGCTATGGGCCGGAAAAACTGGTGATTTTCGATATATATGAAAACAATGCTTACGATATCCAGATGGAAATTGAAAGGCATTTTCCTTATGCCAATATTTCAGTTTTAATCGGCTCTGTCAGAGATAGAGACAGAATGGAGGCAGTATTTAAAAAATACAGGCCTAACATTGTTTACCATGCTGCTGCCCATAAACACGTGCCGCTGATGGAAAAATCGCCTAACGAAGCGGTGAAAAACAATTGTCTGGGCACGCTTAATGCAGTAGAGATGGCTGACAAATACGGAGTGGAGAACTTCATCTTAATTTCAACAGACAAAGCCGTCAGACCAACCAACGTTATGGGAGCCACAAAGAGGATATGCGAAATGCTGGTACAGGCTTATACCAGAAAATCGCGATGCACCAGATATGTGGCTGTACGATTCGGAAATGTCCTTGGAAGTAATGGCTCTGTGATACCGTTATTCGTTAAACAGATAAAGGAAGGGGGGCCGGTGACGGTAACTCATAAAGATATAACAAGATTTTTCATGACCATACCGGAGGCTGTTTCCCTGGTGCTACAAGCCGGCTTATTCGCCAAGGGCGGAGAGATATTTGTGCTGGATATGGGCAAGCCTGTCAGGATATACGAGTTGGCGGAAAACTTAATAAGGCTTAACGGCTACAGGCCTCATGAAGATATAAAGATTGAAATAACCGGACTCAGACCCGGGGAAAAGCTGTTCGAGGAAATATTGATGGATGAAGAAGGTCTCGAAAAGACCGATAACAATATGATATATGTGGGTAAGCCTATCAGATTCGATGAGGAAGCCTTTTTCCACAAGCTGGACGCTTTAATTAAAGCCAGCTTTGAAAACGGCAATCACATTAAGGAAATGATAGAAGACGTATGCGGGACGTACAGGATTACGGATAACTTATAAATTTTATAAAGGTGTGATATAATGAACGAAGAAATCCTCAAACCATTTGAAAAGAAAATATACCTTTCATCACCAACCATGCATGGCGATGAGCTTCGATACATGAAAGAAGCTTTTGACACCAATTGGATGTCTACTGTCGGAGAAAATATAAATGAGGCGGAACGTTTGGTATGTGAACAGATAGGATGCAGCTATGCTGTTGGTCTTTCATCAGGAACTGCCGCTTTGCACATGGCTGTTAAGTTGGCAGGTGTGAAACCGGGACAGAAAGTTTTTTGTACAGATATGACTTTTAACGCAACGGTTAACCCTGTGGTTTATGAAAAAGGCGTACCGGTGTTTATTGACACGGAATATGAGACATGGAACATGGATCCGAAGGCTCTAATAAAAGCTTTTGAGATGTTTCCGGATGTGAAGGTTGTGGTATTGGCGCATTTATATGGCACGCCTGCTAAACTGGATGAAATATGTGAAATATGTGATGCGCATGGAGCGATTTTGATAGAAGATGCTGCCGAGGCTCAGGGAGCAACATACAAGACAAAGCAAGCAGGTACATTTGGCCAATATAATGCTATATCATTTAACGGGAACAAAATCATAACAGGTTCTTCGGGCGGTATGCTGCTCACCGATGATAAAGAAGCGGCTGAAAAGGTCAGGAAATGGTCAACACAATCAAGAGAAAATGCGGCGTGGTATCAGCACGAAGAGCTTGGATATAATTATCGTATGAGTAATGTAATTGCCGGGGTGGTAAGGGGACAGTGTCCGCATCTTACAGAACATATAGCACAAAAAAAGACCATATATGAGAGATATAAAGAAGGATTTAGAAACTTGCCCGTTTCAATGAATCCATTTGATGCAGAAAATTCTGAACCGAATTTTTGGCTTTCATGCATGGTCATAGAACCGGAAGCCATGTGCAGGCAAGTAAGAGGGGAACAGGATTCCCTTTATATTACAGAAAAAGGGAAATCATGCCCGACTGAAATCTTAGAAACACTGGCTTCATATAATGCTGAAGGTCGTCCTATATGGAAGCCTATGCATATGCAGCCTATTTTCAGAAACAATGATTTTATAACCAGAGAAGGAAGCGGCAGAGCAAAAACCAATGCTTATATTGTGGGGAGAACTTCGGGCGATGACGGAATGCCTCTTGATATCGGAATGGATATCTTTGACAGAGGATTATGCTTGCCGAGCGACAATAAGATGACGAAAGAGCAGCAGGATTCCATTATCGAAATAGTAAAGAAGTGCTTTGAATAAACAAAAACAATCATAGAGGAGAGTACATTGGCGGGAAAACGCAAAAAAAGTATTTACGAAAAGTATATAAAACGGTTGCTTGACATAGTGTTGTCGGGTTTGGCTCTAATAATATTAAGTCCTGTAATTGCAATTGTGGCGCTTTTGGTCAGGGTGAAGCTGGGAAGCCCTGTGATATTCAAACAAGAACGCCCCGGGCTTAATGAAAAAATCTTCAAGATGTATAAGTTTCGTTCCATGACCGATGAGCGAGACGAAAACGGCGACCTGCTGCCGGATGAGGACAGGCTTACGCCGTTCGGCAAGAAGCTGAGGAGCACAAGCCTCGACGAACTGCCGGAACTTTGGAATATTTTTAAGGGCGACATGAGCATAGTGGGACCTAGGCCGCTTGCGGTATTGTATCTTCCGTATTATACAGAAGAAGAACGACTTCGTCACACGGTAAGACCGGGGCTGACGGGATTGGCGCAGATAAATGGGCGTAATGCCATCTCATGGGAAGAAAAATTCGGATATGATATAAAATATGTAAAAAATATATCTTTGAGACTTGATATATCTATTTTCTTTGGAACAATAGGTAAGGTACTGAAAAGAGAAGGTATCGGCCAAGCGGACGAAGCTCCGGTTAGCCTTCATATAGAAAGAAAGGACATGATACAATGAATATCGTTGGTGAAAAAGTGTATCTCAGGGCAATGGAGCGTTCTGATATGGAATTATACCGCAGGAATGTCAACGACCCGAAAATAGAGTATGCTGTGGGAGGATGGAGCTTCCCAATATCATCTTACCAGCAGGAAAAATGGTATGAAAGCACTGTGGTTGACAAAAATAATTTGAGATTGACTATTGTCAGAAAAGATACCGACGATGTGATAGGAATGATAAATCTTGTGAACATCGACTGGAAGTCAGGAGTGGCTTTCAGCGGTATAAGGCTGTTTGGCGATGAGTATCATGGAAAAGGATATGCTAAAGATGCGGTAATGGCTCTCATGAGCTATGCGTTTGACGAACTGAGGCTTCACCGTATAGAGGGTTCCATTATAGAATCAAATGAATCGTCACAAAAGCTCTATGAAAAATGCGGTTGGAAGGTAGAGGGTGTTAAACGAGAAGCCATATTTAAAAACGGCAGATATTATGATGAGGTGCAGGTGGCGATTTTAAAGAGTGATTATGATAAACTCAAAGAAAAGAAACAATAAAGAGATAGGAAGCAGCTTCTTCGATATAGAATCAGCAGAATATCCTAATAGATTAGCAGGGCCGTGCGCAATATTTTCTTTGTCAGGAAGGACATCGCTGCGACAGATTATTACGGATATCAAACGACGGATAAACGTAAAAACGGCATGTCTGCCATCTTATTGCTGTGAGTCAATGATAGAACCTTTCCTGCGCGAAAACATTGAACCGTCATTCTACGATGTGTTTTTGGACTCAGGAAAGATAGTATACAGCGGAGATGGGATAAAAGCTGATATAATTCTGACCTTGAATTATTTTGGAGTAGATACCGAATATACCCGGCAATTTGACGAAGAACTCAGAAAAAACCATCCGGATGCTGTAATTATAAAAGATGCGACACATTCGCTTCTGTCTGATAGAGGAGGATACGACGATATTTATGATTATGTCTTTGCAAGCATAAGAAAATGGTCTGGGCTGTCAGGAGGAGTAATACTGAAGAGCAAATCAGATATTAAACCATATAAAAAGAAATTCACCAAATATGAAGATACGGTAAAAGCGGCGATGTCTGCGAAGAAAGAGTATATTCAATGCGGCGAAGGCGATAAAGACAAAGTTCTCTCACTCTATGATGAAGCAGAGGAAATGCTTGACAGTGATTATGTTGGATACGGGATAAGCAAAAAAACGGAAGAACGGTTTAGATACTTTGATGTCGACTCAGTCGCGCAGAAAAGGAAAGCCAATTATGAGATACTCGCCGAGGGTCGAGATATATGGCATAGCAAAGGCATCCAACCGATGCGCGCAAAGATAATGCCGGAAGAAACACCGCTTTTTTTCCCTGTTATATTTCAGACAGAAAAGCAACGAAATGCCGTGAGAAAATATCTTATAGCTAACGATGTGTACTGTCCGATCCATTGGCCAATATCGCCGCTGCACAGACTCAACAGCAGGGAATCTGAGATATATCAGACATGTTTGTCTGTGATATGTGATCAAAGATATGATGATGATGATATGAGAAGAATATTGGGGCTAATTTATAACTACAAGGGAGAAGATATTTGATATGAATATAGAAATAATCAGCTCGGATCAGACAGAAAAATGGGATGACATGGTAAGGAGCTTTGAAGATTACGATGTATATTATCTTAACGGATATGCAGAAGGGTTCAGAGTACATGGTGACGGCGAGCCAATGTTGTTCTACATAGAAGATGATGACTGCAGGGCGATGAATGTTGTAATGAAGAGAGTTCTTTTGGGTATTCCCGATATGAAAGATTCTCCTGTTGTGAGAGAAAATTTTGATATATGCACTCCATACGGATATGGAGGATTCCTCGTTGAAGGAAAAATGAGTAGAAAAATGGCCGAGGCCTATTGTGAACTTTGCGCAAAAAACAATATTGTTTCTGAATTCGTAAGGTTCAATCCGATGACAAACAATCAGGCAGAATGTCATGATATATATGAAATCATTCCTTTGGGTGAAACAGTTTACATAGACCTACAAGATGAAGAATATGTGTGGGGAAACTTTACCAGCCAGAATAGAAATAAGATACGAAAAGCGCAAAAAGAAGGAGTGACCATACACACGACTGATCAACCGTGGATAATAGATGAGTTTATAGAAATATATGACTCAACCATGGAGCGTGATAGAGCCGAAGATTATTATTATTTTAAAAGGGGATATTATGACAGCATAATATCAGGGCTGCAAAATCACTTTCAGTTTTTTTATGCAAAAAAAGATGATAATATTATAGCTGTTTCAATCATTTTGTTTGCCAACAGGCGAATGCACTATCATCTGTCCGCTTCAAGAAAAGAGTTTCAAAAGTATGCGCCGACCAATCTGCTTTTGTATGAAGCAGCAAAATTCGGAATAGACAATGGATTTAAAACCTTTCATCTTGGAGGCGGGGTAGGGTCTAAAGAAGATAGCCTATATAAATTTAAAAAGTCGTTTAATAAAAGAGAAAACAAACGGTATTGCATAGGTAAAAAAATATATGATTATCAAAAATACAATCAACTTGTAAAATGTAGAACTGACATAAAGAACGAAAATTTTTTCCCAAAATACAGAGGTTAAGATGAACGATTTAAAAACTATATGGATATGGAACCATTATGCCACTAATATGTTCTTTGAAAAGGGAGGCAGACACCACTGGTTTGGCAGACATCTGATCAAAAAGGGATACAAGGTTAAGATATTCTGCGCCTCAACTATACACAACAGTGAAGAAGAAGTAGATACCAAGGGTAAGACATACTTTACCGATTTTTCTGACGGTATAGAATATGTCTTTATCAAAACGCCTAAATATACGGGAAACGGGAAATTGAGAATAAAAAATATGTATGCTTTTTATAAAGAACTATTCCCGATTTCTAAAGAGGTAGCGGCAAAAGACGGAACGCCTGATGTGATTTTAGCTTCTTCTGTACATCCGCTTACACTGGTAGCCGGTATCAGAATAGCTAAAAAAATGAACATACCATGTGTATGTGAGATAAGAGATCTGTGGCCGGAGAGCCTTATAGAAGTAGGTATACTGGCAAGAGAGAGCCTGCCCGCAAAAGTCCTTTATAAGGGAGAGTCATGGATATATAAAAAAGCGGACAGCCTTATATTCACCATGCCTGGAGGCAGTGATTATCTAAAAGAAAGAGGGCTTGACAAGAAAGTTGATCTTAAGAAAGTATATAACATAAACAACGGTATAGATCTTGCTGATTACCGTAGAGAAGAAACGGAAGAGGTATTCGACGACAAAGACCTGAATGATGACAGTTGTTTTAAAGTAATGTACACCGGCTCCATAAGGCGAGTTAACTGCGTAGGAGATTTAGTGGAGGCGGCTCTGATATGTGGACAAAAGAACGATGAAAATATAAAATTTATTATATACGGCGACGGAGATCAGAGAGAAAAACTTGAAGCAAAAGCAAAGGAACTCGGACTGGATAATATAGTTTTTAAAGGGAGAGTGGAAAAAAAATATATTCCATTCATATTGTCCAAAGGCGATTTGAATGTTGTGACCGGAGAGGATAGCAATCTGGGACGCTATGGTGTAAGCTGGAATAAGCTGTTTGAATACATGGCCAGCGGAAAGCCTATCGTTGCTAATTACAATATACAGAGGTATAATTTTGTAGATGAATACGGATTCGGAGAAGCTAAACGATATAAAGATAACGGCCAATTTGCGGATGCCATATTAAAAATGGCAGAGCTGGATGCAAAGAAGTATGAAGAATTGTGCAGCAATGCCAGAAAAGCAGCGCTGGATTTTGACTATGAGAATCTTACGGACAGACTGGAAGCGATTCTGAAAAAAGCAGTAAAGGTCGAGGAAGAGGTGTGAGATGAAGAAACAACTACTGAATAAAATAAAAAACAAAGAGATCATTGTCGGCGTAGTGGGGCTTGGATATGTAGGTCTTCCGCTGGCAGTAGAAAAAGCTAAAGCAGGATTTAAAACTATCGGATTCGATATACAAAGTGCTAAAGTAGATATGGTCAACGCAGGACATAATTATATAGGAGACGTAGTCGATGATGACTTGAAAAAAATCGTTGATGACGGTATGCTTCGCGCCACTACAGACTTCAGCTTTGTGAAAGATGTAGACTTTATAGCTATATGTGTGCCGACGCCTCTTGACGCACATCAGCAGCCGGATATAAGCTATGTCAAGTCTTCCGCTGAAAATATAGCGAAACATCTTACAAAGGGCACCATGGTAGTTCTCGAGTCGACAACATATCCCGGAACTACAGAAGAACTGCTCAAGCCTATACTGGAATCATCAGGGCTGAAATGCGGAGATGATTTTTATTTGGGATTTTCGCCTGAACGGGTAGACCCGGGCAATAAACAATTCAAAACAAAGAATACTCCTAAAGTAGTAGGAGCCATCGGAGACGATGCCAGAGAAGTGATAGCCGCTATGTACAGAGCTGTACTGGAGGGCGATGTACATGAGGTTTCATCGCCGGCTGTCGCCGAGATGGAAAAAATCTTAGAGAATACTTACAGAAATATTAACATAGGTCTTGCCAACGAGATGGCTATGTTGTGTCATAAGATGGGGATAGACTACTGGGAAGTAGTGGACGCTGCCAAGACTAAACCATATGGATTCCAGGCCTTCTATCCGGGTCCGGGACTGGGAGGACACTGCATACCGCTTGACCCGTATTACCTTTCATGGAAAGCCAGAGAATACGGATTCCATACATCCATGATCGAAAGCTCCATGATGGTAAACGATAGAATGCCGGAATACTGCGTAGAGAGGACGATGGCAATTCTAAATCGCCGGAAAAAGGCTCTCAACGGTTCAAAAGTGCTGGTACTCGGCGTTGCATACAAAAACGACATTGACGACTACAGAGAAAGTCCGGCTATCAAAGTAATTGAGAACCTGAAAAGCGCAGGCGCAGAAACGGATTTCTACGATCCATGGATCAGCGAATACAAAGACAAAGGACAGGTTTTCAAGGGTATTGAAAAGATAGACGAAAAGATAATCGCAGGCTACGATATTATAGTTATAACGGCGGCACATACTAATGTGGATTATGATATGATACAGAAAAGTGCCCAGGCCATATTCGACACACGCAATGCGATGAAAGATATAGCAGACAGGGATAATATTGAGGTGCTGTAATGGGAGACTTTTTCATACACGAATCAAGCTATGTAGATGATGATGTGAAGATAGGGAAGGGAACAAAGATATGGCATTTCTGCCACATTCAGTCCGGCGCCGAAATCGGCGAGAATTGCTCGATGGGGCAGAATGTCAATGTTTCCAACAATGTAAAGATAGGCAACGGCTGCAAGCTCCAGAACAATGTTTCGGTTTATGAAGGTGTTGAAATGGAAGGCTATGTTTTCTGCGGCCCATCAATGGTTTTTACCAACGATCTGACGCCGAGAGCGAAGTATCCAAAGGGCAGCGCTGGCTATAAAAAAACACTACTGAAAACGGGTGCGACCGTGGGAGCCAACGCAACTATAGTGTGTGGGCATACCATAGGAAAATGGGCCATGATAGCCGCCGGAGCTGTGGTGACAAAAGATGTTAAAGACCATGCCCTGATGGCAGGGGTGCCCGCAAAACAAATCGGATGGGTATGCGAGTGTGGAGCAGTTCTGCCGGAAAATTTGGTTTGTGCAGAATGTGGAAGAACATATACTAAAAACGATAACGGATTAGAAGAAAGATAATTGGAGGAAAACATGAAATACGCCCTTATAGGTTGCGGTAGGATTGCTGTAAACCACATAAAAGCAGCCTTGAACAATAAACTTGAAATCGTCGCTGTATGCGATGTGCTGCCGGAAAAGATGGAAGCACTGTTCACAGAGCATGAGCTTCAGAATGAGAGAACCATCGAGAGATATACAGATTACAAGGAAATGGTTATAAAAGAAAGACCGGAGCTTGTCAGCATAGCTACCGAAAGCGGCATCCATGCCGAGATAGCGCTGTTCTGTATAGACCAGGGCGTCAATATGATAATAGAGAAACCCATGGCTATGAGCATAGAGGATGCGGACAAGATCATAAAGGCGGCGGAAGATAAGAATGTCAAGGTTTCCGCATGTCATCAGAACAGATTTAATGTCGCCGTTCAGGAACTGCGAAAAGCCATCGAGGCAGGGCGGTTCGGCAAACTGTCTCATGGTTCTATTCACGTAAGATGGAATCGTGATCGCGGATATTATGACCAGGCATCTTGGAGAGGCACATGGGCTCAAGACGGAGGCGCTCTCATGAACCAGTGCATACACGGTATCGATCTCCTGAGATGGATGATGGGAGATGATGTGGAAGAAGTTTACGGAGCCACCAGACAGCAATTTCATGATTATCTTGAAGCCGAAGACGTTGGAATGGCAGTCGTTAAGTTTAAAAACGGCGCTATCGGTACCATTGAGGGAACTACCAATGTATACCCCAAAAACCTAGAAGAAACTCTGTATATCTTCGGTGAAAACGGCACCGTCAAGATCGGAGGAACCTCTACCAACAATATTGATGTGTGGGACTTTGCCGATGAAACAGAAGAAGATACAAAGAACAAGGAGCTTAAGGAAGCGACCAGCAATGTTTACGGTAACGGACATACCAGCTTATTTGCAGATGTCATCGATGCCATAAAAAATGACAGAAAGCCATATGTAGACGCAGTAGCAGGCAGAAATGCCCTGGAGATGGTTCTGTCTATATACAAGAGCCAGAAAGAAGGCAAAGCAGTCAAGCTGCCGCTGGTCGACTTTGCCAGCATAGATATGAAGGGTGAGTTTAAAAAATGATAATATGCCATATGACCAGCGCTCATGACAGCGACGACATAAGGATATTGAAGAAACAGTGTGTCTCACTTGCCAAGAATAAAGACAATAAAGTTTATCTTGTAGCAAAGGGGGACAGTTATGAATATAAAAATGTTCAGATAGTGGGCATAGGAATTCAATCAGGAGGCAGGCTTAACAGAATGCTCAATGTGGGCAGAACCGTATACAAAAAGGCGCTGAGCCTTGATGCGGATATTTATCAGTTTCACGATCCGGAACTGCTGCCTTATGCGAAAAAATTAAAGAAACGCGGCAAAAAGGTCATATTTGACAGCCACGAAAACTATAAAAAGCAGATAATGCTTAAAGGATATATATCCAAACCGTTCCGTAGAATTATCAGGGCTTTATATTCCTCAATTGAAGCTCAAGCTTGCAGATATTTGGATGCGGTCCTTTATCCGGAGGATAGCAGTCCGTACGAGAATATCGCGAAAGAATGCGTAGTAATCCGTAACACTCCGATGCTGGACGAACTAAAGCCAGAGGTGCCTTATGAAGAAAAGAAAGAAAAAGTATGCTGTGTCGGCACATTGAGTGAGGACAGGGGTATAAGGATACTGGTGAAGGCTTGTTACAAGGAAGGGGTTGAGCTCGTACTTGGAGGACGATTTTCTCCGCCATCCTTTGAAGACAGCCTGAGAAACGAAGAAGCATTTAAAATTGTAGATTATAGAGGAAAGTGCGATAGGCAACAAGTAAACCAGATATATAATGAGTGTCTGATAGGTGCTGACAATATCCAGAGAGTCGGGCAATACCCTCAGATCAGGACGCTGCCTACCAAAGTCTATGAATATATGATTATGGGGATGCCGTACTTTACATCGGATTTTGATTTTAACAAAGAGATAATAGACAAATATAAATGCGGCATATATGTGGATCCCGGCGATGTTGACACGGTGGCGGGAGCCATAAGATTTCTTTTGGATAATAAAGAAAAAGGAAAGCAAATGGGAAAAAACGGCCGAAAATTGATAGAAGAAGAATTTAATTGGTCAGTTGATGAAAAGCGGCTGTTCGATTTATATGACAGGTTATACAAAGAGAAATTTGAGAAACAATGAAGGTATGTTTGATTTCGCGGAATATTAACAATGATTACAGAGGCAGTTTCGAGTTTGACCAAGCTAGAGCGCTGAAAAAAAGCGGGGACGATGTATATGTAATTTCCATGGATTTCAGATCAATACGGCGCAGGAGAAAGATAGGCCTATATTGGGATATCCATGAAGGAATAAATGTGCTCAGATGCAGTTATCCTTTAGGCCGAATAAACAGAAAACTTTTTTACACTGTGGGAAAGAGGTTGTTTGAACGGGCATATAAGGAAATGCTTAAAAGAGCCGGGAATATAGATATCATACATTCCCATTTTCTGGAGACATCGTATATAACCACTATAGTCTTAAAGGAAAAACTTAATGATGATACACCGCTGATAGTGACGGAACACTCCAGTCTTGTAAATGATGAAATTGAGCAACTCAGCGGAGACACTGTATCAAAAGCAGAATATGTATACACGAAAGCTGACAAAGTGATCGCTGTAAGCGAGGTTCTCTCAGCCAAGATAAAGAGCAATTTTAAAACAGATTGCGACGTGGTGTACAATGTAGTGGATATGGAAATATTCCGTTTTGCAGGTAAAAAAGCCGCATCTGATGAGGGCGATTTTATATTTGTAAGTGCCGGAAATCTTCTGACTAATAAGCGTATGGATATGTTGATACGCTGTTTTTGCAGAGCATTCAAAGATGATCGCAGCGTGCGACTTTATATTTTCGGCGACGGTCCCATGCGGCAGTCCTTAAATAAACTGGTCTGCAAAGAAAAGGCCGAGGATAGGATTTTTCTCATGGGGAGGAAGACCAGAAAGGAAATATCGGATTTTTATAAAAAAGCCGATGCTTTTGCGCTGCTTTCAGAAAAAGAAACTTTCGGGGTGGCATATGTAGAGGCCATGTCTGCCGGCCTTCCGGTGATAGCATGCTATTCCGGAGGTCCGGAGGGCTTTATAACACCGCAGAGCGGTTTATTGACGAGAGACAGAGAGGCTGACATTATAAAATCTTTAAGACATATCAGGGAAAACATATCGGAGTATGACGCAGAGGATATTGCGGCGTACGCACGTAAGATATGTTCTCCGGAAGTCATAGCTGAAAAACTGAATATCATATATAAAAATCAGCTTCGACAGAGGGAAGGGTAAAAAATGACAAAAGGATTATACGGATCTGTTACATATGTTCTCAATATGTGCACAGTAAACTTAAAAAGGGAAACGAGGGAAAGAATCATAGGAGGACTGTTCTTTTTCGTAGTACTGTTCACATGGATAGATAAGACTATTATTGAAATATCAAGCCCTATTATATACCTTTTTTCATGTGCGGCACCGTTTCTTACAGTACTGATCCTTAATGACGGCAAATTCAGCAGAATGAAGATGAACAAGATATCTGCCGTATTTTTTGTTGGATTTGTGCTGACTTTTCTGATCGGAGCTGTGATAACAGCTCGTATGGGATCAGTCATATTATCTGTCACCTATGCAGTGGCTTTTCCTATGTTGACCATCGTTTCTTCGAGGGAAAAGGTCGGCATGATCATGAGGAAGCTCTCCGGAAGTGTGGCTGCTAACTTCTATATCATAATCATCGCTTCCCTGATAGCGGCAGATCCTACGGAACAGCCCCAGTATTCCGGTATAATAGCAAACCCTAATACACTGGGATTGTTTTCTTTTGTTGCTTTCATTGCATTTGCATATAATATATGTAATAAACGAAAACTGTATGATTATGCCGGTATTGGAATGACAATCATAACTATATATATCACACAGTCGAGGACGGCTTTTCTTTGTTTGATTGCGGCATCCATTTTTTTGGTTATAGCGCTCATAAAAAGTAAAGAAAAAGGATTAGTAGGGATAAAACAGATTGCTGTCGCAGTATTGTCGTCCGTATTGCTGTTTAGTGCGGTCTTTTATTTATCACCGATTTTGGATAAAAATAATAGCGATATAAGAACAAATTTTATTAGCGAAGAAGCTAAAGAAAATATAAGAGATGTGGAGATGGAGGAAAGAAACTTTGACAGGCTTATTCAGAGCATAGACAGTGATAATTTTACTACCGGAAGACTCGGTATATGGAAGGCATATCTATCTCAGACCGGACTTGCGCCAAATGGTGATGATGAGCCAATTATAATAAATGGTGAAGAAATCGATATGAGCGCTCATAATACATATCTGCATCTTGCCTACTGTTTTGGATTGTTATGTGGAATATTCTATCTTTTGTATAATATATCCGTAGGCATTGTCAGTCTTAAACTTTTGGCAGAAAAGAAAAAACTGTTGTATGTTATCAATTTTATTGTGGTGTTCTGTTATGGAATGATAACGCTTGTAGAAACCAGTTATAATATAACATCATATACGATCTGCCTTGTTTATTGGCTGCTGACATTCACTGTCTCCTTTGCAGATTTAGACAAAGAGGAGTAATATGGACAGACAAAGGCATTTCTTTACATTATTTCTGGGTACCGGACTCAATGTGATCCTCGGAGTCATAACAACGCCCGTGGTTACAAGGCTTGTAAATCCGGACGTGTATGGACAATTATCACTTTTTACGCTGTATGGAAGCATATTGCTGGTGTTCATGCTGTTCGGACAGGACCAGTCCTATAACAGGTTTTACTATGCACAGCCGGAGAGAGAATATAAGCATTATATTCTCGGGCTTACAGCAAAAAAACCCATACTTATCAGCGTGATAATCAGTGCGGCGATATGCGTATATTATGTACTGAGCGGTAGTAATAATAAGGTACTGCTCATATTTGCTATGTATGCAATATCTATGGTCGTTGACAGATTTACCAACATGACACTGAGGCTGGATATGAAGTCAGCCATGTATTCCTTTACAATGAATATGCAGAAGCTGACCTATACTGTATTTGTGGTTGTTGCTGTGTATTTTACAGATATAAGCCATGTACTGATACTTACTGGATGCACGGTGCTTGCCCAGATAGTTTCGTGTATTATCGGGATCATAGTGGAAAGAGATATGTGGAGGCCAGTGACTTTCATATCAAAAAAAAGCAAGCGGTATGAAACAGTGGTAAGCTTCAGGAGAACCCTTAAATATGGATGGCCGTTCATCTTTTCATCTCTGTGCGCATGGCTGTTTACGGGTGCCGACAAGCTGATGATACAGTTTCTCAGCAATGACACACAGCTCGGCATATATGCGTCAGCTCTGAGCATCATAGGAATATTCAGTGTCATAACCAACACTTTTACTACTATATGGGCGCCGATGGCAGTCGAGGAATATGAAAAAAAATCAGGAAGCACGGCTTTCTTTGTCAAAGCTACGGACTATATCGCCATAGTTCTGTTTGCGGCAGGAGCCTGTGTCATACTGGTCAAAGATCTTATAGTCTTCCTGCTCGGGCCTGAATACAGGGAAGCAGTGTTCCTCATACCGTTTTTATCGTTGTATCCGGTGCTCTACACCATATCGGAGAGTACGGTGTACGGCATAAACTTTCTGCAGAAGACTCACTGGCACATAATCATAACTGGAGCGTGCGGACTTCTTAATGTCGTGCTCAATTATTTCCTTATAAATGCCATGGGCTCACTGGGAGCCGCTGTGGCAACGGGCATAACATATACGGTATTGCTGATATTCAGGACATACTTTTCCTTAAAATGTTTCCCGGTAAAATACCATCTTAAAAAGATGGCGGTGATGATAGTCCTGTATTATGTATTTGTAATATATAACAGTTATTTCAGGATAAACTGGACAAGCGTGATAATGTTCGCGGTCATGGCCGCAGCAGGCATCCTGCTGTACAGAGAGAGTATAAAAGAACTTCTCGTTATGACTTTCGATTATCTGAAACATCTTATGGGAAAGTTCAGAAAAAATAAGGAGAGATAAAATGCAATTCAGAGATTTGAAAAAGCAGTATCAGGTCCTGAAAAAGGACATAGATCAGGCGATGGTGAAAGTAGCGACCGACTGTAACTTTATAAGCGGTGTACAGGTAGCCGATCTTGAAAAGGAACTGGCTGAATATGTGGGTGTCAAGCACTGCGTGACATGTGCCAACGGGACCGATGCCCTTTCTATCGCAATGATGACATGGGGGATAGGCCCGGGAGATGCAGTTTTCGTACCTGACTTTACATTCTTTTCATCAGGTGAGATAGTATCCCACTGCGGCGCTACGCCGGTGTTCGTTGATGTGGATGAAGACACATATAATATAAGCCCGGAATCTCTGGAAACTGCTGTAGAAAAAGTGTTGAAAGATGGAAAGCTGAAGCCGCACGCGGTTGTTGCGGTAGACCTTTTCGGACTTCCGGCCGCCTTTGGGCAGATCAGATCTGCAGCCGAAAAATACGGGCTGCTGATCCTCGAGGACGGCGCCCAGGGATTTGGAGGAGCGATAGACGGCCGAAAGGCATGCAGCTTTGGCGATATAGCGACAACTTCATTTTTCCCGGCCAAGCCTCTGGGATGTTACGGAGACGGAGGAGCTCTTTTTACCGATAATGATGAGCTGGCTGACATCATGCGATCTATACGCGTACACGGGAAAGGCGCCATGAAATACGACAATATCCGTATCGGACTGAATTCAAGGCTTGATACGATACAGGCAGCCGTGCTTTCAGTAAAGCTGAGGGCTTTCAGAGAATATGAGCTTAATGATGTCAACAGAGCGGCGGCAAGATATACAGAGCTTCTTTCTGATAAAGTAAAGACACCGGCAATACCCGGCGGATATTATTCCAGCTGGGCTCAGTATACCATACAGCTGCCAGATCGAAAAACACGGGACAGGATCCAGGCAGGGATGAAAGAAGCCGGGATACCAACCATGGTGTATTATCCTAAACCTATGCATAAGCAGCTGGCATTCGGACTGGAGGATGACTACGGTTTTGACTGCTCAGTAACAGAGAGGCTTTGCGATACGGTGCTGTCGCTGCCGATGCATCCTTATCTTACTGAAGAGGATATAAAAGAAGTGGCAGACAGGCTATGTCATTTGTTACAAGAAAAACGATAATCGTTACAATGATATAACGTGAATATCAGATCAGAGTTAAGATGTTTTTAGGAGGACGGGATGAAAAGAATAGCCAGAAAAATCATAGTATGTTTAATATCTTTGTCTCTTTTGATTTCTATGGTT
>ERZ826764.1816-NODE-1816-length-23088-cov-16.485608_pt1 | contig 23088 bp, 14 predicted proteins | sample MGYA00519870_ERZ826764 | MGnify/ENA primary metagenome ERZ826764 (study PRJEB31778, sample SAMEA3449239) | human gut metagenome | biome: human gut; feature: human-associated habitat; material: faeces | place: United Kingdom | collected 2010/2012 ...
TGGATTCTTACATCACAGCGGGTGATGGTCTATCATCCCGGAACACATATCTTTAATATGATGTCTTGTACTGATTCTTGGATAAATTTGGAAGATTTCCAATCATTGTATAAAGACCCTCGGGGAGAAATGAGCGTGGGTGGACGAGGTGGAATTGTGACTTTTCCTCACTATAACGAAAAAAAGAGGAGGATACCTGAGCCCGTGGTGCGTTTGACATCCATCAAAATGAATAACCTCTCTGAAATAGGAGTGGATAATCAAGAGAAAATAAGACTGTCCCCTCACGAGAGGAATGTGGAATTGTTTTTTTCAACTTTTGATCATTTGAATACAAATAAGGTAAGATATGCTTATCGTTATAAACAAAGAAACGATAAGTGGGTGACCTTGCCGGCAGGGAAAAATAGTATCGGCTTGTCTGATTTGTCAAAGGGGGAATTTGAACTGGAAGTTCGTGCTACAGATGAAAACGGACTGTGGAGTAAGAGTACATTGACGGTTATGATCCAGTGTCTGCCTGCTTGGTATGAAACAGGTTGGGCGTATTTGTTTTATGTACTTGTTGTTTTATCGGTTGTTTGGGGATTGGGCCGGATGTATATGAAATTACGGAAGCCCATTGTTGCACAGACTGTTCTGCCACTGGAACAAAATCCGGAGCAAAGGCATGAGATAGATCCATTGCCGGAAGAAGAGAAAGTAGAAGCGAATTCTATTTCAGCATCTGATGAGCAATTAATAAAGAAGGCATTGGACATGGTTGAGAAGAACCTTAGTAATCCTGAATATTCCATAGAAGATTTAAGTAGGGATATGTGCATGAGTCGTGCTACTCTTTACCGGAAGATTACATCTATCACCGGAAGTTCGCCTTCTGATTTTGTGAAGAATGTACGTCTTCGTAAAGCTGCGGAATTATTGAAAGAGGGAGGTCTTTCCATTGCTGAGATAGCTGATAAGGTTGGTTTTAATACACCTAGTTATTTCACAAAATCATTCAAGAAACTGTTTGGGGTATTGCCTACACAATATAAATAAGCTTATAACGGGCTCTGTCGTTTTATTTTGCAACATTTGTTCCATATCTTGCAACGTGTGAACGGTTTGTATCGAAGAGTGTTTTCTACTTTTACAACCTATAAAGAATATGAACCAATAATTAATTAAAAACGATTTGTTGGATATGAAATGTATTTTGTTGTTTTTATCGTTAGTCTGCTCGTTGAGTGTGAGCGCACAGTATTGTTCAGAAGTATGGTCTCCCGACAATGGGGACGGTACCTATACCAATCCTGTGATAAATGCTGATTATAGTGATCCCGATGTGGTAGCTGTAGGCGATGATTATTATCTTACAGCCAGTTCTTTTAACTGTATGCCCGGGCTACCTATTTTACACAGTAAAGACCTTGTTAATTGGGAGATAATAGGTCACGCCTTGCGTAGCCAGTTTCCTGATTCTGTGCGCACACAACATGGTATGGGTGTATATGCTCCGAGTATAAGATATCATTCAGGCGAATTCTATATCTATTGGGGAGATCCCGATCGGGGTATTTTTATGGTGAAAACCAAAGATCCTGCAGGTGAATGGGAAAAACCGGTGATGGTGGTTGAAGGTCTCGGGTATATCGATACGACTCCGTTGTGGGATGAGGATGGTCGTTGTTATCTTGTCAATGGATGGGCTAACAGTCGTATAGGTTTTAATGGTGTGCTTACTGTACGTGAATTGTCTGCTGATGGTACACGCGCCATAGGTGAGCCATGTATTGTATTCGATGGTGATGCTACAGGCAATGTTACTACCGAAGGGCCTAAGTTTTATAAGCGTGACGGCTGGTATTGGATTCTTTGTCCTGCCGGTGGTGTAGCTGGAGGCTGGCAGTTGGCTATGCGCAGTAAATCGCCTTATGGTCCATATGAATGGAAACGTGTATTGGAACGCGGAAAAACCACGATGAATGGACCTCATCAAGGTGGATGGATACATACAAAATATGGTGAAGACTGGTTTATACATTTTCAGGATAAAGGTCCTTATGGCCGCGTGTGTCATTTACAACCTGTCGATTGGAGTAGTGGATGGCCTGTTATGGGGAATGCTGGTGAGCCTTACTGGAAATTCCGTAAGCCGAAATCAGATAGTAAGACTATAGTTAATCCTGTGGAGACTGATGAGTTTGATTCATCAAAACTTGGTATGCAGTGGCAATGGCAAAATGATTATAAAGAAAGTTACGGGCAAGCTACAAGTATGGGGTTTTTCCGCCTGTTTACGTATGCATTACCTGAGCTTGGAGATGTCAGTAATCTGTGGTATGTACCGAATATGCTATTACAGAAAACACCGGCTGATGAATTTACAGCTACCACAAAGCTGAGTTTTTGTTCGCGTAATTCAGACCAGTATGTTGGTCTTGTCTGTATGTCGGCCGAATATTCGTCTGTGGGTCTGCAACGTACCGAGGACGGTTACGAGTTACAGATACGCCATAATCCGAATGCCATGCGTACTCACTTGACTGATGAGGTGTTAACTGTGGATACCTTGAAACCCACACAAAAAGGAACTCCACGTAAGGGACGTCCTGCGGAGATGCATATAAAGGATGTGTACCTACGCATGAGTATAAAAGACAGCAAGGTGAACTATGCCTACAGCATTGATGGAAAGAAATGGAAGAAGGCTGGTGGCGAGTATGCTATAGGCAAAGGACGTTGGATAGGTTCAAAAATAGGATTTTTTGCCGTTGATCCAAATAAGACCGGTCGCAAAGGATTTATTGATATCGACTGGTTCAGGATTTCCCGATAGCTACTCTGTAGTCGTATCTTGCAACATTTGTTCCACATCTTGAAACGTGGGAGCGGTTTGTATCAAGGTGGATTTTCTACATTTGCTGTTGATAAATCAATGAATAATACCATGAACAGACAGAATTTACTTATTTTATTATGTATGCTTTTGCTTTTTCCCGTATCCGGACAGAGCAATAACCGTGAGAAATATAATTTTAACCCTGGATGGTTGCTTTATATCGGAGATACGCCGGGGGCGGAAAGAACGGATTTTTCCGATGAAAACTGGAAAAAAATTACTTTGCCCCGGGCTTTTAATGAAGATGAGGCATTTAAAGTACATATATGGGGAATGACGGATACTATAGCCTGGTATAGAAAACATTTCAGGCTCCCTAAGACTGCAAAAGGGAAGAAGGTCTTTATTGAGTTTGAGGGAGTACGGCAGGCGGCGGATTTCTATTTGAACGGCAAGCATATAGGATTGCATGAAAATGGGGTGATGGCGGTAGGCTTTGATCTGACTCCGTTTCTGAATTTTGGTGGAGAGAATGTGATTGCTCTCCGAACAGACAATGACTGGAGGTATAAGGAGCGTTCGACTGGAAGTTTGTTCCAGTGGAATGATAGAAATTTCAATGCCAATTATGGAGGAGTACCTAAAAATGTATGGTTGCACATTACTGATAAATTATACCAGACCTTGCCTCTATACAGTAATTTACAGACTACAGGGACTTACATCTATGCATCCGATATTAAGGTAAAGACCCGTGAGGCGGTTGTTCATGCAGAGTCACAGGTGCGGAATGAGTATGGCAAGTCCGTTCATGTGGATTATGAGGTGAGCATTTATGATTATGATGGAAAAAGGGTCAGTACATTCCGGGGACAACCGACGACAATGCAGTCCGGAGAAACAGTTGTATTGAAAGCTTCTGCACCGTTAAAAGATCTTCATTTTTGGAGTTGGGGCTATGGCTATTTATATGATGTGAAGACTACCCTGTTGGTGAATGGCCGTCCAGTGGATGAAGTTGTTACCAGGACAGGTTTCCGCAAGACTCGTTTTGGAGAAGGAAAAGTGTGGCTCAATGACCGTGTGTTGCAGTTGAAGGGATATGCGCAACGGTCCAGTAATGAATGGCCGGGAGTAGGAATGTCTGTACCGCCTTGGATGAGTGACTACTCTAACGGATTAATGATTGAGCATAATGCCAATCTTTTTCGGTGGATGCATGTCACTCCCTGGAAACAGGATGTGGAATCTTGTGACCGTGTGGGGGTGATACAGATGTTGCCTGCAGGAGATGCGGAAAAAGATGTGACCGGCAGACGTTGGGAACAACGGAAAGAGTTGATGAGGGATGTCATTATTTATATGCGTAATAATCCAAGTATTTTATTTTATGAATCGGGAAATGAATCAATCAGCCGTGAGCACATGGTTGAGATGATTGCCATACGGGATCAGTATGATCCGTACGGAGGAAGGGCGATAGGTTCCCGGGAGATGCTGGATATTCGTGAGGCTGAATATGGTGGTGAAATGCTTTATGTGAATAAAAGTGAACATCATCCTATGATTCAGACTGAATATTGTCGTGATGAGGGGTTGCGTAAATATTGGGACGAATATAGTTATCCGTTTCATAAACAGGGAGATGGTCCTTTGCACAAAGGACAGGATGCCGGAGCATATAATCAGAATCAGGACAGGCTGGCTGTGGAGTTTGTCCGACGTTGGTATGATTTGTGGCGTGAGCGTCCCGGAACAGGCCGGCGTGTCAATTCAGGAGGTGCGAAGATTGTGTTTTCCGATACGCAGACTTATGGACGTGGTGCCGAGAATTATCGCCGGAGCGGTGTGGTGGATCCGTTGAGAATCCCTAAGGATGGCTTCTTTGCACACAAGGTAATGTGGGACGGATGGGTGGATGTGGAAAACTATCATACTCATATTATTGGTCATTGGAATTATACTCCGGATGTGAGAAAACCTGTTTATGTGGTTTCATCGGGAGATGCAGTGGAACTGTTTGTAAATGGAAAATCCAAAGGTTTCGGCAGACAGGATTATCGGTTCTTGTTTACTTTTGATTCTGTGCAATGGGAGAAAGGGACGATTGAAGCCATATCTTACGATGAACAGCATAAAGAATTGAGCCGTCATTCTCTTCAAACCGTTGGAGAGCCTGAACGGTTAAAACTGACCTTGATGCATAGTCCGCAAGGCGTCTTTGCCGACGGCGCTGATATAGCTATGGTGCAGGTGGAAGTGGTGGATGGCAATGGAGAACGATGCCCGTTAGCTAATCATAAGATAAAGTTTGATTTACAAGGTCCGGCTGAATGGAGAGGAGGAATAGCACAGGCGGCAGATAATTATGTGTTGGCAAAAGAACTTCCTGTGGAATGTGGTATAACACGAGTGATGATCCGCTCGACAACGCAACCGGGAAATGTGGTGCTGAAGGTGGCTGCGGAAGGGTTGGCTTCAGAAGAAATAGCTTTCAGTACGCAGCCGGTAGAAGTTAAAAATGGCTTAAGTACCTTTTTCCCTTCCGTTGGGTTGCCTAGCCGCTTTGACCGTGGTGAAACTCCGTCCTCGCCCTCTTATAAAGAGACCAAAGTTGATGTCAGAGTGGCTGATGTTACAGCCGGAACAAATCAAAGGGATGCAGGGAAAAGTTTTGATGACAACGAATTGAGCGAGTGGAAAAATGATGGCAGGTTGAACACCGCCTGGATTACATATAAATTGGAAAGGCGTGCGGAAATAGATGATATCTGTATCAAACTGACCGGATGGAGGCAGCGTTCTTATCCGCTTGAAGTATATGCCGGAGAACACTTGATTTGGAGCGGGAACACGGAGAAAAGTTTGGGATATGTTCATTTGATGATTGACCGTCCGGTACGTTCTGATGAGATAACCATCCGTTTGAAGGGGGCTACTCAGGATTCCGATGCATTCGGCCAAATCATAGAAGTTGTGGAACCCAAGGCCGGAGAGCTTGATCTTTTCAAAGCTGAAGGAGGCAAGAAGGTACACAATGAACTCCGGATAGTTGAGGTGGAATTTTTAGAAACTTTGAATCAGTAATTTCAGAAATTAAGAAAATACGTCTATATTTACATCAATTATAAAATATCTTTTTATGAAAAATATATTCATAGGGTTGATAGCTGTTTGGGGGCTTTTTCTCGTTTCATGTGAAACAAGGGAGCCCATGGCTGAAGTAATAGAAAGAGGGCTGGAGGTTTCCAAACGGCAAGCTGTCTTTTTAGCGAAGGAAGTGGAAAATCAGAAAGGAAGGCTTCCACGGACTTATGAGGGTGGTGAACTGAAAACATCCGATTACCGGGCATGGATTTCCGGCTTTTTCCCGGGAGTGTTATGGTATTTGTATGAGAATACGCCTACGGATGAACTGAAAAGATATGCGGAACTATATACAGAACGGGTGGAGTCTGCCAAGGATATGACCACCACCCATGATTTAGGATTTATGTTATATTGTAGCTTCGGAAACGGATATCGGTTGGCAAAGAATCCTCATTATTTAGAGGTGATGACTGTAGGAGCGGAATCCTTGGCAACTCGTTATGATGAGCGGGTAAAAGCTATCAAATCGTGGAATTCAAATGAAAAATGGCAGTTTCCCGTCATTATTGATAATATGATGAATCTGGAATTTTTGTTTTTTCTTGCTAAGACAACGGGGGAAAAACGTTTGATGAATATGGCTGACAGTCATGCACAGACCACTCTTCGACATCATTTTAGAGATGATTATAGTTGTTATCATGTAGTTTCTTATGATACGCTTTCCGGACAACCACATTTTAAAGGTACTCATCAGGGGTACGCCGACAATTCGGCATGGGCCAGAGGACAGGCATGGGCGCTGTATGGCTATACCATGATGTACAGGGAGACCGGAAAGACCGAATATTTGGAACAGGCGCGGAAAGTAGCTTCTTATATTAAGAATCATCCCAATTTGCCGGACGATAAAATACCTTATTGGGATTTTGACGCACCGGATATTCCTGCTGCTCCCCGGGATGCATCCGCCGCTGCTGTTATGGCATCGGGACTTATTGAACTGAGTCAGCTGGATAAAAGTAAGGAAGGAGCGGATTGGCTGGAGCTGGCAGAAATGCAGATTCGTTCTTTGTCCTCTCCGGAGTACCTTGCCGAACCGGAAACCAACGGAGGTTTTATCTTGAAGCATAGTGTGGGAAATTATAATAAGAATTCGGAAGTAGATGTTCCCCTGTCTTATGCAGATTATTATTATGTCGAGGCTTTGTTACGCTTAAAAAAACTACAGAATGAGAACTAGGAATTGTTTGTTGATTGCTTTTTGTTTTATTTTTTTGTGTGGAAAACTGTATGCTCAGCCCACAGGTAGTGAGGACCGTATGTACTGGGTGCAGACTTTAACAAGGATTGCTGATCCTGTGTTGGTCAATCTCAGTCAGGGCACGTTGAAAAAGAATATGCCGTTTGAGTCACTGTCTGATGAACCTTTACGTAGAAGTGTTTCCTATCTGGAAGCGGTAGGAAGAACCGTTTGCGGTATTGCTCCTTGGCTGGAACTGGGACCTGATGATACTCAGGAAGGAAAGTTAAGAGAAAGGTATATTCAACTGGTGGTTAAAGGACTGAAACAGGCTGTCGATCCGCAATCAGCTGATTATTTGATGTTTGATAACCGTCATTCCCAGCCCTTGGTAGATGCGGCTTTTCTTGTACAAGGTTTGTTGAGAGCTCCCAGACAACTTTGGGGAAATCTGGATGTGGATATTCAAAAAAAACTGGTGTATGAGTTGAAAAGAACGCGTGGCATAAAGCCTAATGAGAGTAATTGGTTGCTTTTCGCTTCGATGGTAGAAGCGGCCTTGTTGGAATTTACGGGGGAATATGATAGTCAGAGATTATATTATGGTGTAAACCGTTTCATTGATGAATGGTATAAAGGAGATGCCTGGTATGGAGATGGGGCAGAATTGCATCTGGATTATTATAACAGTTTGGTCATCCATCCGATGTTGACGGATGTATTGTATGTCATGAAAAAGCATGGATTGGAGCGTGCTGAGTTCTTGGAACGCCAATTGGTTCGTCAACAACGAATGGCTGCCCAGCTTGAACGGATGATCTCTCCGGAAGCCACTTATCCTGTAGTGGGCCGTTCTATCGTGTATCGTTTTGGCGCTTTTCATGCGCTTTCTCAAATTGCTTTGTTGGACAAGATTCCTCAGCCTCTTTCCAAAGGACAGATCCGTTCTGCTCTGACAGCTGTTATGCAGAGGCAGATATCTATGCCCGGTACTTTTGATGAAAACGGGTGGCTGAGAATTGGTTTTTCAGGCAGTCAGATAAATATGTCCGAACCTTATATAAATACAGGCAGTCTGTATATGTGTACAGCGGTCTTTTTGCCATTGGGACTTCCGGCAAATCATCCTTTCTGGACTGAGCCTTATAGTGAATGGACTAACCTGAAGGCATGGAAAGGTGTTGATGTAGGGGCGGATAAGGCTTTGAGAAAAGGTTAGGTGTTTATGAAAAGAAAAGTAACTTAACTTATTTACCCGGGTAAGTCAACTTAAATGCCGAAGTAACTTAACTTACTTGGTCTATGAAGATAGCTTACTTTTCATTGGCCAGTTTGTCTGATTTTAAAGAGCATGGAGATTTTTCCATATTAAAGGAAAAATCTCCATGCTTTATGTTTGTATGTCAATAGAATAGCTATTGTGTAATATGGAATCCCCCTCTACTTTTGCATGGAATAAATTATAAAACTTTAATTGATTGGCAATGGAAAACAACAAGATGTTCAAAAGTCTTTATGATCGTATTTTATCTGTGAAATTCCTAAATACAGTTTTAATAGGTTGTGCTGTAATGGGAGGGGCTTGTTCTCTTTCGCATCCGATAACCGATATGACCACCAAAGAAAAGGCTTGGGAGGAGTTTTCTCATCCTGTAGATTCCACCCGTACTAAAGTTTGGTGGTTTCATGGAGAGACAGAAACAACTCGTGAAGGTATAACCGCAGATTTGGAAGCTTACAAGCGTGCCGGAATTGGAGGGGTGGTATATTACGACCAGGTTCATGGAAAGGCGGAGAATGCGTTGCCTGCATTATCTCCGGCATGGTGGGATATGTTGCGCTTTGCAGCATCTGAAGCCAAACGTATCGGACTTTCCTTTGAAGTGAATCTTTCTAATGGTTTTGTAGCAGGAGGTCCTTGGATTACTAAAAGGTTGGGGATGCAACGTCTCATAGCCAGTGATACTCTTGTCAGCGGTGACCAACATTTCTCTGCTATACTTTCCAAGCCCGGAAAAGATGAATGTTGGGATGTGGCGGTACTAGCTTTTCCTGCTACCCGACAGAATTGGGAAACAAGTTACCACCGCCGTCCTCGTATAACGACAACCCCTTCTCATATTTTGGGTAAATCATTATTTCAGCCAGATGGTACACTCGTTACAATTCCTGCACGTGCTGCCGGAGAATCTGTTTTGGTGAATCTTGATTTTGGTGAGGATTTTACCGCTCGCAGCATCAGCTATCAGGTTCGTCCACGTGGGGCAAAATCTTCTACAGGGGCTATGAATCCTCCCGGGCATCCGGCTGAGAGTTTTTATGGCTTGGGGTACCAAAAATTACCAGATATAGGACAGTTGGAGGTTTCCAATGATGGTATTAATTATGAGAGAGTTTGTGATTTGAAACCTATTTATCAGACTCCGAGTAATCGTTGGATTCAAAAAACAATTTCATTCCCGGCAGTAAAAGCTCGTTATTTTCGTCTGAATTTTCACGATTGGTATCTTCCTAAAGATACTCGTCCGGATTTGGTGATAGGAAACTTTTCTCTCTCTTCACGTGCACGAATGGACCAATGGGAAGAACGTGCCGCACTCTATTCTGAATATATTCAGAGAAATCTAACACCACCTTATGAGGGCGAAGAGACGATAGACCCGGAAAAAATAGTAGACCTTACAGATAAAATGGATTCTGAGGGGAAGTTGGAGTGGGAGGTTCCGGCAGGAGAATGGGTGATTATGCGTTTTGCTCATGAGCCTACTGGCGGTCCGTTGAGACATGGGCGTGCCAATTTAATGGGATTGGAATGTGATAAAATGTCGGTAGAAGCGGTGACGGTTCAATGGGAAAATTATACCAAACCTATTTTGGATTCTTTAGCTGCTATCGGTTGTTTGCCTGCAGGAGTCACCATGGATAGTCATGAGGCCGGTTCGCAAAATTGGACTCCGGGGTTTGAACAGGAGTTTTTACATCGAAAAGGGTATGATATGCGTTGTTATCTGCCGGCTATGATGGGATATATCGTAGGTTCGGTGTCTCAGAGTGACGGTTTCCTATATGATATGCGCCGTACAATGGCTGATATGATTTCTGATAATTATTACGGCACGTTGCAAAAATTAAGTGATAAGGCGGGAGTGAATCTGACAGCACAGGCTGTGGGGAACGGATTGAGCCTGGTGGCGGATAATCTTCAGGCAAAAGGACGTGTTAATAAACCACAAGGTGAATTCTGGACTTCACATCCTGATGGAGGGTATGATGTGAAGGAAACTTCATCTGCCGCTCATTTTTACGGAAAGCCTATTGCTTCAGCGGAAGCTTTTACCGGCAGCCGTTATTATCACTGTTTTGCAGATCAGAAAAATTCGGCGGATTATGCTTATGCTTTTGGAGTGAATGAATTTGTGTTATGTGCGTCTGCTTATCAGCCTTGGATTGATAAATATCCGGGTAGTACGGCTGGCGGCAAGCATTATTGTCTGAACAGGAACAATACTTACTGGGAATATAGCCGCCCGTTCTGGGATTATCAGGCACGTTGTTCCGCATTGATGCGTAAAGGAGTGCCTGTTGTCGATATATGTGTGTATTTGGGACAGAATCCGCCGGTGAAATTGGTAACTTATCGCCTTCCTGAAATCCCCGAAGGTTATGATTTTGATGTTTGTACAGCTGAGGCATTAGTAGGGCGTACGATGGCTGTGGATGGTCGGTTGACCTTACCGACAGGAATTAGTTATAGTTTATTGGTGATTCAGCGTAATAATGATATGCCCTTGCATGTGTTGCGTCATATAGCTGGTTTAGTTAAAGGAGGTGTCATCGTTTGTGGGCCACGTCCGGATGGTTCCGATTCCTTGAAAGATAAAGCGGAATCGGAAGAATATCGAGCATTGGTTGATGAGTTGTGGGGAGAGTTGACTACTGTATCACAGATCCGTAAAGTCGGTAAGGGGAAAATTTATGAAAATATTCCATTGTCGGAGGTTTTGAAATATGAAAATATTCGTCCTGATATAGCAATAAAAAGTGGTAATACAGCGAAGGATAAAGTTTATTTTGTTCATCGTCGTTTATCGGATGCCGATGTGTATTTTTTGAATAATCATAGTGACAGAGCTTTTCATGATACTGTCCGGTTGCGTACGGATGCCCGACAGGCGGAATATTGGGATGCTGTGACTGGGCAACGTTATATGATACCTGTAAAAGCATCCGGAGAAAAAGGTATGTTGTTGAACTTGACTTTGGCTCCTCGTGAGTCTGGATTTATAGTGACTTCAAATAATCAGGCAACCGGTTTATTGCCGATAATAGCGGATGTACAAGAAACAATTACTCCGATTGAGGGTAGTTGGAATGTTTATTTTGATCCTCGCTGGGGTGGTCCCGGGAAAGTCGTTTTTGACGAATTGATAGATTGGACAGTGCATGCCGATACAGGTATCCGTTATTATTCAGGCACGGCGGTTTATCATAAAGAATTAAATCTGGCGATACCTGCTCAAAATGAACGGTTACTGCTTCGTTTTCCTCGCTTAGGTTCCTTAGCGCGTGTCTGGGTAAATGGAAAAGAAGTCGTTACTGTATGGTGCTCTCCTTGGGAGGCTGATATAACCTCTTATGTCCATGAGGGTAAAAATAATCTAAAAATAGAGGTGGTTAATTCATTGATGAACCGTATGATTGGGGATGCCTCACTTCCTGAATCTGAGAGGTTTACTTATGCTTATCCTCAAATAGCTACTCCGACTGATAAACTTGTGCCTTCGGGTATTATGGAGCAATTGAATTTGGTGTACCGACAGTGTCAGTAACAGGAAAATGCGTTTACATATCAATCAGGAACAAAACACTAAAATATTATACTTTAAATTCTTATCTTATTGACAGATTGATTTGAAAGACAAACGCTTATAGAAGTTTTAAAAAGTTTCGGGTAACGATTTGGAGATTGTGCCAATTTCAGTATTTTACAGCCTTTTACTTATGAAACAACTCTTTTATACAAAGGTAAGAATATTTTTTGAATAAGCAAATATTTTTATTCATAGAGAAAAATTATGGAGCATGTCTCGATAGATCGCCGGGCAACGACATGAGACAACATTTCCAAAAGCTGTTGGGGCAATACCCGAATGTTGACGGCAAGGCAATGGGCATTCCCCCGAACTGGCAGGACGAACCTTTGTGGAGAATATAAAATCCACCTTTCATCTATATCCCTTTTGGGGAAAAGAATAGATGTTGGAAGATAGTTTCGCCCGCCCCATACGGATAGGGTACGAGAAGCACCACCAACATGAGTATGACAAGAATAATTGTGATAACAACAATGCCCCAACGTACCAACGCCGGAGGAATCGTACCGATGATGTTGCGTACTTTTTCCGAACGGAGTTCTATCCGGTCAGGACTATAGTCTTTCTTTGTTTCCATGTCAATTGCCTAATTCCAGTTGGTTCTTCACTAAATTATAATACGTACCCTGTCTATCTATGAGAGAAGCATGGTTCCCCGTTTCCACTACCTTGCCGTTGTCAAGCACAATTATTTGGTCGGCATTCTTCACTGTCGAAAGCCGATGGGCAACAACAACGACTGTGCGCCCCTTATAAAACTCATTCAGGTTTTCCACAATGGCCTTTTCGTTTTTGGCGTCGAGGGCATTGGTAGCCTCGTCAAGAAAGATGAATGACGGATTTTTATAAACGGCACGCGCGATAAGTATACGCTGCTTTTGCCCTTGACTTAACCCGACACCATCACGTCCAATCATAGTGTTGTACTTCAATGGGAGCGACATTATATAATCATGTATGTTGGCTATCCGTGCTGCCTGTTTCAAACGTTCCACATCAACTTCACCGTCATCCACCGCAATGTTTCTTGCTATTGATTCCGAAAAAATCACACCGTCCTGCATGACTACACCACATTGTCTGCGCCACCATTTGAGATTGTAATTGTTAATGTTTTTCCCTGCAATGAAAATATTGCCGGACGCTACCGGATAATAGCCTAACATCAATTTAATCAATGTGGTTTTTCCACTGCCGGAAGCCCCGACAATGGCAGTTACTTTCCCTTCGGGAATTGTAAAGGTTATTCCTTCAAGCGTATTCTTTAATGCGTGTGGGTCGTATTTGAAATCAGCTTTTTCAATATTTATAGATTTATTCCCACTAAGCGAAACAATATTTCTATCATCGCTTTCTTCATCCTTGGAAGTGTGAATATTATTAATACGTTCAAGCGATATTTTTACATCCTGCAAAGAATAAATGAAATTCATAAATTGCTCAACTGGAGTATTCAGTTGCCCAATGATATATTGCACTGCCAACATCATGCCGAGCGTCATCTGTCCGTTTATAACAGCCGTAGCTGTAAGCACGGTAATAATGATGTTTTTAACTTCATTAATAAAAACGCTTCCAGCTTCCTGTGTCTGTTGCAATTTCAAGGATTTCATCTGCACGGCAAACAAATCAGCTTGAACATCTTCCCATTCCCAACGTCGACGCCGTTCACAATCTTGCAGCTTAATCTCCTGCATTGATGTGATAAATTGATAAGTTTTGTTTTGGTTCTCTGTCTGTTTGCTGAATAGTTCATAATCCAAGATTTTGCGTTCTTTCAGGAACATTAAGATCCATAGCCCATAGAGACAGCTTCCAAACAGAAAAACTCCAAAAATCAATTCACTGTAAAATAAAAGTACTATCCCGAATACAAAGAAACTCAGAAATGTGAAAATCACGCTTAGTATCTGATTTGTCAAAAATGACTGTATTCGTGTATGATCCCCCATTCTTTGTAATAAGTCCCCCATCAGTTTCGTATCAAAAAATGACATTGGCAATCTTAACAATTTTATTAGGAAATCACTAACAAGGGATATGTTGATACGCATAGATATATGTAATAACAACCAACGCCTAACGAAATCGGTTGCAGTCCGTCCCATTACAATCATTAATTCACCCAGAAGAATCAGCCAAATAAGATTTATATCCCTATGCTTGATACCGATGTCAACAATAGATTGCGTAAGGAAAGGCATTATAAGCTGCAATATACAGCCTACTGACAAACCACATAATATCAACGAAAAATATTTCTTGTACTGTTTTAAATAGCTCCAGAGAAAGCTAAAAGACCTTTTATTGGTGACTAAATCATTCTGTAACGCTTCGAATACAGGAGTTGGCTTTATAAACAATGCGATACCTTTTTCTTCTCCACCAATAATGGTACTAAGCCAATGACGCTTAAATTCTTGTATGTTATATTTCCTTTTACCACGTCCCGGATCGGCAATATAGAAAACAGAATCATTCTTTATTTTATATAGAATGACGTAATGACTTTGATCCCAATGGAGTATGCACGGTGTTGTGGCAGCCAACAGTTGCGTCAAGGAAATTTTTGCGGCAAAAGTCTGCATTCCTAATTTGGTTGCACCTTCACTGATACCCAGCAATGAAGCTCCTTCATTACTGGTATGACAATATTGCGCAATGTGTTCTATGGAAAGTTCCTTGCCATAGAACTTGCAAATCATACGAAGGCAGGTTATGCCACATTGTTTCGCATCGTACTGCCTATAATATGGGAATGGTTTCATAATCACAACCGGTTTTTCTCGCTTAGACCCGCTCCCCGCCCTTTATACTTGTTCATAGTAGTATTGAATGCGTAACGGACGGTAAAGCGCACAGCCTGTGAATCACTATAGTTCCATTTGTCCAGCTTCATCTGACTTCCATAGGTTATCATGGAATTGCGAGCCGTCTTGAACAAATCGGTAGCACTCAGTTGAAAATACCAGCTACCCAATGTCTTTGCCACACCGATATTTATCTGCCATGAAGGTTTCAGCGTGACCACATCCATATCTCCTGATGTATGACATGTGACATCTCCGGTGGCAGTAAATCCGTTCCCTAATGATACACTGTTATAAAAGTTGATGAACAGCAACGGGTTATTCATTCGTAGAACCTTCCCCATTACAGGTATCTTAAAATCTTGTCCCATCAGATTAAGCCGCAGTCGCGGTGACCATTTTAATATTTTAGGGGAAAATGACAATACGGCACTGTATTTGGATAGATGGTCATAGTTTTTATATGTCATCAGATTGACAGGTTCTCCCTCTTCGTATGGCTCGACTATCCCCACAATTGCGTCCTTCAAATATTGGTAGCTTGCAGCGAAATAAAACCATTTATAGATGCCGGCCAGCGTAATATCATGATTCATTTCCGGCTGCAACAGAGGATTCCCTGTCTCATAGGTAAAGCGGTCGTCATATTGTATGTTGCTGCTTAACTGACTATACAGTGGGCGACGTGTTTTGGCTGTATATGAAAGCGTGAATTTAGCCTGCTTTATCGGAAACGTAAAATCTATATTCGGGAAAAAGCGGTCGTATTTACGGCTCTGTTCCGGTATAAACTCACCGCTCTGATAATAGTCGGACACAGTGTGTTCATACCGGATGCCACCGGAGATTTCAAATGTGCCTATCGGAAACGTCGCACTGATAAATCCGGCCAAGTTTTGTTCTTTGATATTGTCATCCGCATCGGGCAGGAAGTCACCGTAATTGTAATAGCGGTCAAAGCGGTCGGTATGGGTATATTCATAACCGCCTTCAATGCTGTTTTTCCCGAAAGTGTATTCCAATACGGCTTTTGAGGCAAACATGGAACTTTTGATACGGTTCAGGCTATTTACCGATGATTCCCCATCGGACAGACTGGACTCATAAATCTCCTGTTCAGCCCTGTTTCTGCTCGAATAGTAATCGTTGTTCAAGGTTAGAGTCCAATGATTGAAATTACCGATATAATACATATTCAAACTGTTAAGAGGTATGTTTTTTCTCCTCCAATGGGTTTGATAATCAATCTTGTCAAGTGATATGTCATTTAAGGCAACCCGTTCATTGGTTGTCCAATTGGAACGGCTGTACGGGGTTCCTTGAAATTCATATTTGATTCCTAACGTATTTTTAGTATCAATTTGCCAGTTGAAACCGCAGTTGGCAGTATAGGAAGTGTTGACAGGCAGAATGGTAATGTCAGAGTTAAGACGGTAAATGTCCTTGCCGGTTTCAATGGTGGTACGATTTTTTTGCTGCTGATACCTCTTTGCATAGTCGAATGCAAACGCACCGAATATGTCAAAACCATTTTTACGGTAATTGAGTGAGATATTGTCCGATTGCGACCATGAGTGGGCCGCCCGTACAACGGCTTGGGCAGAACCGCTCCATCCATCACCTCTCTTCTTTATAGTGCGCACCAACAAGACGGATTTAACCTCCGCTCCGTATTTCGCTCCCGGATTGTTGATTACTTCCACACTTTCTATTTCTTTAGATGACAAGCGGAACAGTTCACTGTAATCGGTCAGTTTTCGTCCATTCATATAAATCGTGGGGCTGCCTTTGCCAAAGACGGTAATATTGTCATCTTCACGCCTCACACCGGGCAACTGCTCGATTACGTCCATCGCATTTCCAAGAACACCCAAGACAGAACCATTCACAGTTGTAATAACTCCTCCCTTACTAATTTGGTGTACAGGGCGTTGCCCGATTACAGCAACTTCGTTCAGGAGAATATTTTCAGTAGTCATTACCAATACCCCCATATTGCCATCAGGCATCAATGGGCTTATCTTCGTTTTATAACCGATTGCCGAAATTTTTAACAACGCGGCATCCGATACTGCATTTTGCAGCTGAAATATACCATGATCGTCTGTGGTGCACCCTGCGATGAATGTCGAATCTGCGTCCATTAGAATAACATTGGCAAAGCAAATCGGTTGATTCTTCGCATCGACTACTTTTCCATGAATTGCCAATGAATTTGTATTCTCCGCATAGAGCAATGCTGGCATTAAGCTAATTATTAAGATAATCAAAGTTTTCATGTAAAAGATTTAATTTGAAATTATACATAAGAAATTCTTGCATAGACAGATTCATTTCGTCCAAAATGCATGACCGGTCTGGAGACTTTAGAAGATTCTTATTACAAGGTCCTAAACAACTTGGGAAAAGGCTACAGTCAGAGCATCTGGAATTTGTCATTGTACGGGGAATGTGGGCTATTTTGTTCATTTCCCATGAAATCTCCCCGTTCAGCAAGTCCAATTTGCCCATAGCATGTTTATCATCGAAAGATGATAGGGTTGAGCATTTGAATATTTTCCCGTCAAAATTAATTAGGACTTGGTTCATCCGTTCTGCAAAGCATACACTATTCCTGGAAAGAGCATAACAGTCCACGAAAAACTTATGATCCAGTATACGCTGGATAGCGGTCGTAAGTTGCTCGGAAGTAATGACATCAGAATCAGTTTGCCAAATCCTGCGAAGAATTAAAAATGTCCGTTTCCTGTCAAGGTCATCTATTTCATGTATAATGTCATCAATCCTTTCCAAAGTCTTGCCGTCATAATTGATTCTAACCCAAATATAAGATTTGGGTATGGTTCGGGATATTCGATAAATATTATTCAAAGTGCATCTGAATGTATCAATGCCCTTCAAATGTTTCACTTCATTATGCTTGTCTTTATTCCCGTCCAGCGTTATCTGGAAAAAGCAAGTATAGTCTTTGAGATAATCAATATATTCTTGTTTTATTACAGTGGCATTTGTCGTGAAATCTGCCAACAGGATGACGTCATTTTTTTCACAAAATTCTTTGGCATAATCCAATATTTCTTTTATTCCCTTAAAGTTTAAGAAGGGTTCGCCGCCAAAGAATGATATTTTAAGTGTTTTAAAACGGACTTGCCTATGACGTGAGGCAATATTAAGTTTAATCGCTTCTATAACATTTTCACGCAAATTGCTGTTATGCAATTTTGTCTCATAGCAATACCAGCATTTGAGATTGCAATCAAGAGTAACATTTACGACCACATGATACATCGTTGTATCCATCTTGACACTTAGCTTTTTATATTCCACAATGGCCTGCTCATCAAAATCATCAGGGATTATAAACTGGTTTTGGAGTAATGTCGAATATAAAGCCGGATATTCTTTTTCTATATCCACGACTGACAGTGATTGATACAATCCATGTTTTGTTTCATCCAGTAAAAGATATCTTGAACTGAATGAATTAAAATACAGAAATAAGTTTTCCCCTATTTTTGTATATAACTGATATTTGCTCTTTTTCATAATAAATCCTCCAAAGCCCCTTCTAAAGCAAGAGTTGTTGCGGGATTGCTGTATAAGCTATCCTTTTTACAACCCTTGCCCAGAAAGGGATTCTACTTAGCAACCGCAACCGGTTCCTTTGTTCAATGCTCCTTCAACGTTACAGCCGTTTCCTTCGTTAACAACTGTGTACTCAACTACGACTTTGTCACCACCGACAACAAGCATCATGTCATTTTCAGACATTGCTTCCATCAATGTAACAGGAAGATTAAAGAAATCATTCATAGTGAACAATGTTTTTTGTTAATAATTACATACATTGAGTTTCAATGCACGGCTTTGACCTGTTTTCCTCAGGATTTATAATTGTTTGGCCATTCAATTATCTTTGTTGCAAAATTAGGCAATCACTACAACATTCCTTTGACACAAAAGTGTATTTGTTAACAACTACTATAAGAAATACACAAAAGTGTATTTCATGAGGCTTGGTACAAATTTCCATAGCGTTTATAGAATAGCAGAAGCCCGTTTCTGCTGGAACAAATAGGTATGGTTTCCGAGGCAAGATAGTTGATGGAATGTCCCAATTGAATTGTTTCTATACCAAGTGCATTCATCACTTTGAGTAATTTGCTATCAGTTTCGGCTATCATATAACTTTTTTCATCGCAAACAATAGGATGCACCGCATATACCATAAGTTGTTTAAACAAGGTGATAGTTGGGATCCCGGCAAAGGAGTCTATGGCAAACCGGCCTATATGCCAGTAGCTATAATCGCTTTCCGGGTGTATGGCCATCAATGGATTAATGCCAAAAATCTTCTGCAATGGAAGGACTTTCTTCTTGTCCCATTTGAAAACCCTTATTGAACCGATGATTTTTCTTACATTATTGCGGACTACAAATACTTTGGAATTATCTATATACCGGAGTTCCTCTTGATAAACAGAACGAATCTCATCCTTGATGGATTCAGAAGAAAAACCACCCGTATGATGCTTGTAGTTCTCCCTTACCACAAATTCGGCCAATTCATACAGATTTGCCTTATCCAATAGACAAATCACATAATATTCATTTGCGTAAACCAACTTTTCCATGTCTTTAATTTTTTTAATGCAAAACTAAAGACCGGGCATCTTTTTATTTTGACACAAAAGGGTATTTCAAACAACCACATAGCAATATCTACACTTTTGTGTGTTAAATCTGATTTTTATGAATTTTAGTTGCTAATTTTGCAAATAATTCATAGAAAATATTGACATGGCAACAAATGTAGGAGACTTCTTTATAGTGTCCAACTCCGTCTATAATGTCACGGATGAGGATTATCAGAAAATTGGACTACTTGTAAATGCGGCCAAGGCATTTGCAAGAAGTACGCACCAATGTGTGTATATCATAGACTATTTCAGACAGAATTTCCTGTACGTTTCAGAAAATTTGGCGTATTGGTGCGGTCAGACTTCTGATAGAATCAAAGATTTCGGTTACAGGTTCTATTTGGATTATGTGCCCGAAAAAGAACAGCAGATGCTATTGGAAATAAACAAGAAAGGATTCGAACTGTTTAATGAAATACCTTTTACAGAACGTTTTGACTATACCATCTCATACGACTTCCATATAATACGCGGCAAAAAACTCAGACTGGTCAACCATAACCTTACCCCGATGGTATTGACAAAAGACGGGCGTATATGGTTGGCGCTATGTACTATATCCATGTCGGCAAGAAATGCCCCCGGTTACATCATAATGAAGAAATCCGGTTCAAAATCTTATTATGAATACTCGTTGGACAAACACAAATGGATAAAGAAAGAAGGTATAACATTGAGCGAAACTGAGCGGGATGTGCTGGTTCTTTCCGCCCAAGGTTATACCATGAATGACATAGCCGATAAATTATGCAAGTCAGTTGATACCATCAAGGCGTGTAAAAGGGCTTTGTTTTCTAAATTGGGAGTCAGGAACATTGCAGAGGCATTGTCATACGCAACCAATTATAAGCTGCTATAAGGAATTGTTTTCACACATCAGGGACGAGAAGTAGAATTTGGGGAAGAATTTGACTTCCCGTCCGGTCACGAGGTTGAACATGGCATTCACGCAATGCCCTGCGACAATCCATGAGGCCACGGACAGTTGTGGGGGTGGCAAAATGCCCGCTTCTGCACGGTATTCTTCTATTACTTTTTCCAACCATGAGGTCGGCATGTTCCAGAATGTCCCATACCTTGATACATATTCTGCCACTTTCAACTCAAAACCGTTAGGTTCTGGAGAGATTTCAGAAAGTTGATAACCTTTCGGTCTTACGATTGTAAGGAAACCTGCCCATCCGAAATTGTATGGATGGAGGACGGGTATCATTTTTTCCGAGCAGATACGGTCAAACACGAAAGGGGTGTCATCCTTGAAATCCAAAGCATTGATGGCGATATGATGTCCTAAGATAATACTCTCCACATTCTCTTTGTCTATAAATGTATTGAAAAATTTTATTTCCGCATTAGGATTAATTTTTAAAAGCCGTTTACAAAGTGTCTCCGCTTTATATTTGCCAATATCCGCCTTGATATAATTCTGCCTATTAAGATTACTCTCCTCCACTTTATCACCATCAACAATGGTCACATTCTCAAAACCAAAACGCAAGGCACATTCCGCAATGATGCTACCGATTCCCGCACCTGCCAACAGAATACGGGTTTGCCTGATTTTCTCTTGTTCTTCTTCGCTGATATAAATTCGATTCCTGCTGTATCTTTCCATATAAATATTTTTATGGAACAAAGGTACAGAGCTTTTTTCGATTAAGCTTGACACAAAAGTGTATTTTTTGACGAGAAAATTAAATATGTTGCATTATCCCTGTTGATTGCATTTCCGAGCATCGGGGAGTATGAACTGAATAAATTATCATTGCGTTTGTTACATGCCGGTTTGACCGATGGCGCCGTAAAATAGTATGAACTGAATAAATTATCACTGCGTTTTTCTATATTCCATTTATTATTCTGGTTCTACCGTAATTAGTGTGAGTTAACAATCTCGAAAAGTTAAAACGTTAACATTTGCAAGCTTCCCTAAAAGAGAAACACCTCAAAAAGCCGTACACGGCTCTACATTGATATCTCTTATGGGAAGGAATGTTAAAGCACTTTATGTTAATTCACACTAAACCCTGTAGAACCCCATTTATTCTTGTTATTGAGGAACAAAATACTGATACTAAAATGGTGCTAAATTTTAAATTTACTTTTATAATCAATTATAAAGTTTTTATTATTAGAGAGTTATAAAATATTGTATCTTGTCGCCCACCATCCAATAGCCCTGTGCATCAATACTTAACTGCGGTGTCGTTCCATCGGCTCCCGAAGTACCTGGTGTACCTGCTTCCGGTGACACGGGCAAGCGATTCCGTCGATCGTCCTTCAACCATTCTGTCGTCCCCTTAGTGGTCAGCGTCCAGTAGTACACGCCACCGTCCAAGGCGATACCCACAATGGGAGCATCCTGGCATTAGTACCATCAGTGCCGTCCTTACCATCTCGAATCATCGCCTTTGTACCGTCCGAGAAGTGAAGCACATAGCCAGTATCCACAGTTTCTACACGCACCACCTACACTTGGTTCTTGAGGGCGGTTACTACTGTTTGTAGGGTTTGGATATCCCTATTCAACTGATTAACGATGCCTTCCATCGCTTCCACACGTTTTTCTAGCGATTGGATACTCTCCTTTAGGTCGCTATCGTCATACTCACAAGCGGCAAGCCCCAGCATCGTACATGCTAGGACTACCCATAACATTTTGTTTTTCATCCTAATTGTATTTTAAGCTACTTATTCTTTGTTAACAAATAAAAAAATATTAATAATAGTTTATTAAAAATTAGCCAAACCTAAGCGGCTTTGGCTGTAAATAAAGTGAGTTCTTTAGAAATCAGTTTCTTCTTTTAAGATTAAACAAAAAACGCAGGAACTGTTTCCTAATTATTTAATCTAGAGGTATTACCAAATACTTAAAAACCAGATAATTAAACTATACTCTTATGGCTTTTGTCTGTGACATAGAAAGATACAGTAGAACGCAAGCATTTGTTATCTATTATTCCCGGATTGTTGAAAATTGGCAATTTTCTGGACTAGGAACAATATTGTAAATGCTTTTTTGCATTTCAGTATCTTCTCTTATTTGACCCCACTAAATATTACAACAAATATAATTATATTTTATTTATAAACAAAAAAAATTAGTTTAAAAAATTGATAATAACCGTACTAAAGAGGGGCTGTTTTGTATCGAAAAAGAATTGGATTTTTTCCAGATTGTGCCATGATAATTATTTTGGTTCTACAGGGTTTAGTGTGAATTAACATAAAGTGCTTTAACATTCCTCCCCATAAGAGATGTCAATATAGAGCTGTGTACGGCTTTTTGAGGTGTTTCTCTTTTAGGGAAGCTTGCAAATGTTAACGGTTTAACTTTTCGAGATTGTTAACTCACACTAATTACGGTAGAACCATTATTTTAAATTAGGGCTTCCCGGTTGCTTTCTGATTTCCTGCGCCTCCTTGAATAGCCGGTGCGCCAGACTGTCCTTGTAGGCCGCCATTTCATGATTACGGATGCGGTTCCTGACAGAGTCCTCAAAAGCGGTCACCAGCCTTTCCACACGCCGGATCTTTTCCTCGTCCC
>ERZ826764.1820-NODE-1820-length-23080-cov-9.690380_pt1 | contig 23080 bp, 20 predicted proteins | sample MGYA00519870_ERZ826764 | MGnify/ENA primary metagenome ERZ826764 (study PRJEB31778, sample SAMEA3449239) | human gut metagenome | biome: human gut; feature: human-associated habitat; material: faeces | place: United Kingdom | collected 2010/2012 ...
CGGCCGCAATTCGGTATATGCTGTCGTTCGACAGAAAAAAATGAACAGCACCGCCCGCGGAAAATTCCGTCGGTCGGTGCTGCTCGGTAAAGTTAACTATAGAATGACATGTTGGGAATGCTAAGTATCAGTAGTTTATGCAAAAAATCACCATTCAAAACCCGCCATGATTTTTTCAAGCGCATCGACAGCGGCAGCGCCGCCCGAGACAACGCCGTAACCGACGTTTGCAAGGTTTCCGACAAGCTCCGCAAGCTTTGCCGATGAGTATTTTTTTGCGGCTGTGCAAGCCTTTGTGTTGGCGTAGCGGTTTCCCTCAAGCTTTGCGGCAGCAGTCTGCGCGCTGAGTCCCCCGTCCATAAGCTTCCTGCCCTCAAGCATCAGCTTAAAACGTGACTCAAGGAACGAGGCAATGCCGAGCGCAGCGTCCCTGTCCTCCAACAATCCGTGCAGCGCGCGCATTCCGTCCCTGACCTTGCCTGCCGTAAAGCAATCTATCATCGCAAAAACCTGAAATTCAATGCTTCCGACCGTGCAGCGGGAAATTGTATCCCGTGTAATCGTCCCGCCCGGGCCGACGGTATCGATGAGCTTTTGCAGTTCGTTGCTTATTGCGGTCATATCCGTGCCGACAAGCCCGGCAAAGGTTCTTGCCGTGTCCGAATCGAGCGCAGCACCCTGTTTGTTTGCCGTTTTCATGCACCATTTAATAATATCCGACAGCGGCAGCTCGTCAAACTCCACCTCACGTCCTTCGGAACGGAGACGCTTTATCAAACTGTTTTTCGAATCCGCCGCACCTTTTATATTGATGAGCAGAATCGAACTCTCGGGCATTTTTTGAATATAGTCCGCAAGTTTCGGGTAATCGAGTCCCGATGCCAATCCGTTGCAGACAACAAGCCGCCTGTCGCCGAACAGCGGCAGCGTTTCGCAGGCCTCCGTAAGCGCATCCGCATCAGGTTCATACAGAACGCTCATGTTAAAAGCGCGGAAATCCTCGGGAATCAGCTTTTCGGCAGCTTTCAGCGCGCTTGCCTTAACAAACTCCTCTTCCCCCTGCAAAAGGTATGCGCCGCGAAGACCGTCCGCAGCAATCAGTTTAAAAAAATCATTGTGGTTCATAATGTTATTATACTAAAAACCAAAGAGCATGTAAACAGCAGCAGGCAGAATACGGCAAGTCCCGCCCTTTTTTGAAACGGACGCAGCACATACGGGGAAAGCACAAACAGCATTGCAAGGAAGAGAGCGCAGCTTGCGAGAGGAATCGTCGGAAGATTCAACGCAGCATACGGCAATGCGGAAAGAAAACCGAGGCAGCGTTCAACAACAAAGAGCACCGCACGCGGCGCAACGGCAAGCACTGCCGCAAAACCGGGGAACGGTATGCCGATTATCAGAATTGCAATGCAAAGCACCATCACAAGCGAAAACAGCGGCACGGCAATAAGGTTGCCCGCAACGAAATACAGCGGGAGGCAGCCGAAATATGCAGCTTGAAACGGAGCAGTGGCAATGCTTGCACCGAGACAGGCCGAAACAGAACCTGCAAGCGGGATATGCGCCGAAGCGAGTGCTGTTTCAAATTGCTTTGAAAACAGTATCAGCCCGAAACACGCTGCGAACGAAAGTTGGAAGCCGACCGAATAGAGTTGAAACGGCTCAAACGCAAGTATCAGCACCGCAGCGGCGGCAAGTCCGTTCAGCGAATCCGCACGGCGGTTCAATGCACGGCAAAGCAGCGCGCATATGACCATTATTGAGGCGCGGACGATGCCCGCTGCATATACCGCAATGCAGCAATACATGATGAGCCCGATTCCGACGAATGCAGTGCGCAGCCACCGCTTGCGCTTCGGAACAAAAAGGCCGAGAATTGCGGCAATGATGCCCGTGTGAAATCCCGAAATCGCCAAAAGATGAGCCGTGCCCGTTGCTCTGTATGCCTCGGTTCTGTCGGATTGCAATGCCGTTTTGTCTCCCACGATGAGTGCGGAAACAATGCCGGCATCCGTGCCGAAAATGCGGCCGATATGCCGAACGATTGAGCTGCGCACCGATGTCAAAGCCTCCCGAACGGGCAGGTTGTGTTTCGATACAACGCTGATTTCATCGACTGATGTTGAACCGTCATCGTTCGAACCGCCGCCGTATAACCTTCCCGATGCCGTTATACCCTCCGAAAGCTGTTTCAGGAATCTGCTCCGTTCCGACGAATCTGTCTTTGCCGCTCCGCGAAGATAGACTTTCGGAATGTAAACGCCGTCTCCGACATCTATGTTTAAATAGCCTTCCGTTATGATTTTCACCCTGCCTTCCCTGCGGAAAACTCCCGCAGATGCAGATGAATGCAACTCGCTTTTTGTGAGAACGAGCTCCGTTTCCCCGTCCGAGTATTCCGCTGAAAGTACGATTCCCGAAACGGTATAGTTGCCGTTCGGAAGCTCAGTCGGAAGACGCAAAGCGGCAAAAAGTATTCCGACAAGTACCGAAGCCGCAAACAGTGCGGAGCGCGTATGCCGAAGCAGAGCGAACACAACCCCTGCCGCGCCGCACGCTGTCATAATACATAAAACGGCAGCGCCGCCTGCGGGCATGATCCCGCAAACGGCGATACCGAGCATCAGCCCGACCGCAATCTCCGCAATCGGACGATAGTTTATAAGTTTATTTGAAGTTGGTGCATTTTGCGGCGTGTCCATTCGTTTTCCGAATGATTCTCAGTCGTGCGCACCCAAAAAACTCAGCAAAACCGCTTTCGTATTTGGGATGATGAAAGACGGAAAGACCGTCAACGCACGATATTCGAATCAATCAGTCTGCTCAGCCGTTGAGCAATGCCATTGCCTCGATTTCAACAAGTGCACCGGCGGGCAGCGCGGCAACTTCAACGCAGCTTCTTGCCGGGAAGGGTGCGGGAATCATCATTCCGTAAAGCTTGTTGACCTTTGCAAAATCGTTCATATCCTTAACAAATACCGTTGTTTTTACGATATTTTCCATGCTTGAACCGGCAGCTTCGAGAACGGCTTTAAGATTCGTGAGCGCCTGAATCGTTTGAGCCTCAACGCCTTCAACAAGTCCGCCGACGGCGGGATCAATGCCGATCTGACCTGAAGTGAAAACCATTTTGCCGACCTTTACGCAGTGGCTGTAAGGTCCGATTGCGGCGGGCGCGTTCTGTGCATTAACAACCTGTTTCATTTTGTTTCCTCCATGCAATATGTTAATTTAAATTGTTACTATAAAAACAATAGGTTATGCTCCGTACAAACAGCGAAGCCCTATTGAATTCGGCGTTTTTCGGATGAAATCACAAACTTTCCGAACAGCTTCCGTCTGCATGAGCGCGGAGCGTATTATCGATGGAATCGTTCCAAAGTATCAGTGCATTTTCACCTGTGTCACTGTAGTATTTTCGCCTTGTCCCCGCGTACCTGAACCCAAGCGCGGAATACACGCGCTGCGCTTTGTGGTTAAATTCGCGGACTTCAAGCGTCATTCGCTTTCCGCCGTTCGCTTTTGCTGTTCGCATAAGGCAAAGTATCAAATTGGTTGCAATGCCGCGGCAGCGATATTCGGCAGCAACGGCAATGTTAGTCATGTGTGCCTCATCAAACATCTGCCACATGCCGGCATAACCGACAATTTTTCCGTTGTCCTCTGCAACAACATAACTTGCAGCATCATTGCGGATAACCTCACCAATGAGGGATTCAACGCTCCACGGCTGTGAAAAGCAGCTGCATTCGATTTCATAGACCTGTTCGATATCCGGCAGCGTCATGCTGCGGTAAACAAGTTCACTCATGTTTTTATTCCTTATGTATAACCTTAAAAAAAGTATCAGTTTGATTCCGGCGGAGTGCAGCACGCGGTCAGCGCATAGACTCTTGCTGCTCCGTGTTTTTTAAGCTCCGATGCACACTCTTTTAGAGTTGCGCCCGTTGTTCGGACATCGTCCACAAGCAGAACCGACAGCCCCGCACATTCGGGCGAAGCTTCAAATGCGCCGGTCAGGTTTTTTGCACGCAGTTTTGCGTTCATGCCGACCTGCGGGCTTGTGTCCCGCACACGTTTAAGCAATTCCGCACGGATATCGATATTATACCTTTCCGCCACGGATTTTGCAAGGATGAAACTTTGGTTGAAGCCGCGTTCCTTTTCGCGTCGCGGATGCAGCGGAACGGGAACGATGCAGTCAATCGGCCAATCGGCAGGGATACACATGAAGTGCGTCAAAAACTCCCGAACATAAACGGCCCCGTTATACTTCAGCGCATAAACGGCGCGTTTCGAAACATCGTTATAAAACAATCCTGCGGCGTATTCATCAACGAATTCGATTCGTTCGGCCAACGGGTTCACGGCAAGACCCGCTTCACACTCCGAGCAGATTCCGTATTCATTTACAGCCGCTTCCTTTGAGCAGGAATGGCATTTCAGGTGCTGCGGAAAAACGAAGTCGAGTGCTGAATTTATCCATTGTTTAAATCTTTTGCTCATATCGGTTTGCCGCTCCGGCAATATCACTCATTCAATGGCAATTTGTGCAAAACCGTACATTGTTCCTTACACGTCGGGCAGGGTTTCGTTTCTCTCGCGCAAAAAAGTTTCCAGTGCGCTGTATCTTCTGCGGACGTTTGTGTTTGACACCATATATTTAATGCATCCGACCGAACCGAGAATGTAAACCTTGCTGCGCGCCCTTGTCACGGCGGTGTACAGGATGTTGCGATTAAAAAGCATGTTCGGACCGTTCACAAGCGGAAGAACTACGCATGGGAACTCGCTGCCCTGGCTTTTGTGAACAGATATGCAGTACGCAAGGTCAATTTCTTCAAGCTGATTGAAATTGTAATCCGCAACCCGTTCATCATCAAACAGCACCGTAATGAATTTTGAGGCATTATCCACACGAAGAATCGTGCCTATATCGCCGTTGAAAACACCTTCTCCCTCGCTGTCGTCCGCACCAAGCTTTGTTTTTCTCCACTGAATATCATAATTGTTCTTTATCTGCATCACCCTGTCACCCTCTCGGAAGGTGATTTCACCGAATTTAAATTCGGCCTTGTCATCCGCCGCCGGATTCAGCTCCGCCTGGAGCAAAGTGTTGAGGTTCACAACTCCGAGCATGTTTCCCTTCATCGGCGAAAGCACCTGCAGTTCGTTTATTTTGCCGAGATAAGCATAATCGCCGCAAAGGTTCAGCACGGATGAAAGCGCGATATCTGCCGTGGGGCATTCGTAAAACAAAAAGTCGTTTTCTTCATCAATATTATCCAAAACAGGCATTTCCCCGCGGTTTATAAGATGCGCATTTGTAACGATTCGACTGCGCCCTGCCTGTCTGAAGATTTCATTCAGCCTTATGACCGGAATTACATCGGAATTCACAAGATCACGAAGCACATTGCCCGGGCCGACCGACGGCAGCTGGTCCACATCGCCCACCATTACAAGGCGTGTGCCTTTGGCCACCGCTTTCAGCAGGGAGTGAAACAACATGACATCAACCATTGACATTTCATCAATTATAATAACATCCGCTTCAACAGGATAATCCGCGTTTCGGTTGAAAGAATTATTGTTAAAATTGTATTCAAGCAGACGGTGAAGCGTTCTTGCCTCACGCCCTGTCGTGTCGCTGATGCGTTTTGAGGCCCTGCCTGTCGGTGCCGCAAGCTCGATTTGCAGCCCGAGATGCTCCATAATCTCAATAACGAATTTCAAAATGGTGGTTTTTCCGGTTCCGGGGCCGCCGGTAACGATCAGAACTCCGTCCGTCACGGCGCGTTTCACCGCCTCGTTCTGTGCAGCTGCAAGAGTGACGCCGAATTGTTTTTCGAGTCGTTTTATTTCACCGTCGATATCAAACAGGGACAGAATATCAACATTAGTGACGATATTTGAAAACAATGCAGCACAATCCGATTCGACATAATGCATATATTTCAAAAAAATGTAATCGCGTTCACCCATACGCTTTTCGACGAGAGAACTCGATTCAAGCATTTTTTCAAGCACCGCTTCCACCCGTTCCGGCACAACGCCGAGGACGTTGTTTGCCGCAAACATCACCAGCATATCCCGCGGCAGGCATGTATTGCCTTCCTGCCTTGCAAGCGAAAGCGCGTATTTTATGCCCGCACGAACACGAAATTCCGATTCACGCTCATATCCGGCCTCAAATGCAATTTTATCCGCCGTCTTAAATCCGACGTTTTCAAAATCATCAATCAGGCTGTACGGATTTTCCTTCACCATGCTGACGCAGTTTTCACCGTAGAGCTTGTATATTTTCATCGTCATTGCAATGGAAAGCCCAAGCTCCTGCATACCCATGATTATGTCCTGCATCGCTGCCTTTTCAAGGTAGGATTCATGGATCATTTTCGCTTTTTTCGGCCCGATACCGCTGATTTTTGTGAGCTTCATCGGTTCGGTCTTAATAATTTCGAGAGTTTCCGCGCCGAACTTATCCACAAGCAGCCTTGCGGTCGCCTCGCCGATACCCTTAATAAAGCCGCTCGCAAGATAAGCGCGAACAGCTTCGGCCGAAGTCGGTATATCGTTTTTATATGAAGTCACGCGGATCTGCTCGCCGTACATCGGATGCGCCGTCATATTGCCCGTCACGGTCACCCGTTCGCCATCGTTCACGGACGGCATCACGCCGACAGCGGTCAACTCTTCTCCGTCATCGCCCTTTATCCTGAGAACGGTCCACCCATTCTCCTCGTTTCGAAACTTTATGCCGGTTACTGTGCCCGTGAATTCCATGCCGCCTCGCAGTTTTAACGTCCGAACCCTGATGCGCCCAAACGATTTATGGGTTGATTGTATCATATTTTGCGACGATTCGCAACGGGGAAGTTGACGGCAACGGTCGCACATTTTTCAATGGAATATGCATCACTCCCACGAAAGCAGCCACCGCTGTGTTTCAACATCAACGGCAACTTCAGTTTTATCGTTAATTCCAGGCGACTTGATAAACAGTACCCGCGTTCCTGCTTCATTCTTCGCTGCATATGGAGTTCCCGGTCGTAAAACAAAAAGATCACCCTCAGAAAACTCATACTCTTCACAACTTCCGTCCAACAGTTTAACTTTCATTTTTCCACGCAAAACATAGTTGTGTTCAGTACACTGCGTATGCATATGCGGTTTGTCTGCTGTGAACGTTACATAATTCGAAATACCAATTTCTATATCATCATCAATATGTTTTAAAAATGGCTGCTCTTTTTTTAAGCGTCCTGCCAAATATTGTCTGTACTCCTTGCTAAGCGCATCTTCAATGCTTTTTCCTTTTAAAATCTCCATATTAAAATATCCTCACACTTTCCGAATTACTATACTCTGTCCACGCCTGCATCCATCTATCATGGTTTTGACTTATAAGTTCGAACGATCTCTTGCGCATTTCACGGCTGTTGAAAAATTTTATCTGGTTTTCAAAAAAATCGTAATTTTCCTGATCTTCTCTCATGAAAATCACCATAGTTCTTCTGTCAGCTGACGAATCCATATTGCACGAATATAGATCTACTTTAATATGGTTCTTTTCCCTATTCTCTTCATCATATACTATTTGAAACATAGCATACGGCAGCACGCATTCGGTGACTGTAAATGTGAAGCGTCGTTCCTTGCTTGCTGTTTTGTATGGTCCTGACTCTATCATTCTGTTGATATTTGCATACGTATTTAAGAAAACAGCTTCTTCGTTATCCATCAGTGCGTGATTTCCAAGTTTCGAATAATTAACAGCATCTTTGGATGCAACTGACAGAGGTGCATTAACAACCAATCTGAAAATGAATCTTTCTTCTTTTAGCAGTTGCGCAAAAATATTAAACATTGTTCCATAATCATATGCTCTCCGATCAATGCGTGCAACATCTGTGTTGATTATGATTGTTGCGGCGTAACATACCATGTTAATTTCCTTAATACAGCTGTTTCCAGTAAAGTCATCATGCCTTTTTACGCACTCGACAAGTTCCCTTCCAAATCGCTCATTTAGTGATGCAATATCGTTTTCCAGTTTTCCTCGCGAAGTTAGCCATGTATTAGCCTTTCGCTTAATTATTTCTCTCCAGCTGACCACATCTTTTAAGACCTCATAGTCAACATCATTTGTGCATAAATTGTCCATTACGTTATAAAAGAGGCGATTTTCCTCCGGAATCTTATAATGGTTGATGTATCTAATCCCGCTGATGCTTTCCGGAAGTTTTCTTAACACATCATAGTCGATGTTCCCGTATGTGAGGACGAGGATTCTTCTTTTACTTTCACATGCGGTTTTAATTTCCTGAAAATAAATGTTCTCTTCATTATCGCTGCTGTCGTTCAGTGTGCAGAGTTCTTCTACGGCATCCTCCGTCAGCAAACATAGGAAATAGGGCGCATTCCGGACCTCATGAAGAAGTCTTTCACGATAGTCCCGATCCTGATTCATTGCATAATCATCCATGAACGGCCCGACTCCTTTCGTAACGAAAAAATCATATATGCGTCCCGCGAGATGCTTATGAGTGTGTTTATAGTTTATAAATACTCCGTATGTCATTTATTTCCTTTCCAACCCTTGGTTCAGTACTTGCGCTGCAAAGTATGTTTTTAATTCGTGTTAATTCTTATGTTTGTCAATTTTTGACAAATCGTCCCATGCACAAAGCTTGTTATGTACCTTTGCTCTATCTGCACGGTATGAGCCACGAACATAACCGAGTGTCATTGTGTATGCATTCCATCGCATATGTTCGCTGCGCTTCCTTTTCATGCAGTTTTCACATTCGCAAGTACTTCTGCCTTCTTTTTTCGAGCATTTCGTAATTACCCGAAGGATCTCTTGATTGTCAAGCTCTCTTTTGTAAAGCTCCTTGGCCATTGACGAAATACGGTAGTACTCATATTTTTCGAATTTCGCTCTCGAACTGCGCTGCGCTTCCGGAGTCAATTCGTACTCAAATCCCCAGTCATACCGTTTGACTTCTGTAATTTTGTCGTTATCACCCGATTCCAACCATTCATTATGTACTTTCTGTTCAATATCAACCCAGCTGTTGTGCTGTTTATATGCACTGTCTTCAAGCTTTGCATCATATATGCATGAATAATCAAACTGAGAAGACAGTCCGCCCACGAAGTGAATATGATACGGTGTATCGTTATGATTTTTCAAACCGCAGGAATTACCCGCAGAGCATTTTTCATCACGAATGATTCCCGACTTGCGCTCATCATAAACAATTGAAAAAATCTCAACGGGTTCTTTCCTCCATTCCATCTGTTTAGCCTGTTTATTATTGATTTCGTTCAGTCTGTCAAACAGCATGCGAAGATGTATCGACATTTCAATATTTTCATCGTCATCGCCAAGAGCAACAAAAGCAAGATTTATTCGGCGAATTCTTTCAAGAACAGCTTTATCCGCATCATTATTCGACTCGTGTTCAATGCTTGTCCCTCCGCGAAGAATCAAGTTATCGAAATCCGCTGAGTCAACATCAACGCCCGAGAATGTTACAATATCGTATTTTGCTTCCCCCTCGGTTTTACAGCGGTTGAATTTGAGTACATCCGGGAAATCACGATTGATTCTTTTGCTGATGTAATCGTTTTCGTTTGTGCCTTTGTTGTCAATGATTGTTATCTCAAGGGTATAGCCCTCAAACTGGAAATACCACAGCAGAGTTTTAAAAAACTCTATACCGTATTGACCAAAGCCAACGATCAGAACGGATAGCCTGTCCTCTTTGCTTCTATGAGCAATGTCATATAACTTCATTTTGGGAATAATATCCCAAATCAAGTGCTGAACTTCGTCCACTCGGCGCAGCTTGAAGCAATTATCGTCGCAGTTATGCTCAACAGCATGCTCCAACAGTTTTTCATACTCAACTGAGTCAATAGTGTATGCAGCACTTGGCTTTGTTGAAAAAACGAATATCTTTACATTATGCTTCTTGTTCTTTTCATTTAGCTCTGTGGTAAGCTGCACTGCCTGGCTGACGTTTTCCGATTCGTTTTCACCAATCAGAAATATTTCAACATCCCCCTTTTTTTTGATTATATTCAGGTGCGTAACATCCCTTTTAAGGCATATTGCATTAATGTCCCTCGCCGCATTCATCAATTCGTATTTTTCTTCATCATCATGCTCAAAAACATCAGCAAACACAATAACAGCTCTCTCATCCGTTTTGCGAATGCTGTTTGCCAGTGCAATGGATTTCTCGTTAAGCTCAGATATTATGTAATGTTTTTTAAAAACGCGAAATCTGTAGCGCACCTCTCCCATAACGTTTTTAAACAACATCAAAACATTGCTGAATGTCATCAACGGGGCAAGTACGTACAAAAAAGCTGCATATGACGTGAAAATTATATACAGTTCCGTGTTTTGTCCTGCAACAGCATTCGTAACGGTGTCAAAATCTCCATCCAAAATAAAGACTCTGAACGAATTGTGAACCGCAAGCAAAAAGGGCCGAATGTATCTGTGGCTGTCCGTCAATGCATTATTTGTATAGCATATTGGAATAAAAATCAACAGCACCGAAAAAAACACGCCTATAGTGAAAATCTGTATCGAAGAAAGAACCCTTTTTGCCCGCTTTCCGGTTTTAAACAGGTACAGCGCGCGAACGAGACAACCAACCCCGACAAGGAAGGACAACGCCGCAAATGCTGCAAAAAAAACATGTCCGTTCATTTTGATAATTCCTTTCTTTGTATATCAATCGGCGAAATAACCGGCGCCACCGTCAGTCATTTCTGCCGTAAAAAGTGCCGCCATGTAGATTATTTAAAGATAGTCTCACTTTGTCAAAAGGTAATGATCGGTGTACTTCGCTACTTCCAGACCAAGCTCTTTTGCAATTCGTTTAATCTGCAATGAAGTCCAAAAGTTTTTTAAAACTTCCAGATATCGCACTCGCTTCAAATTGCGCAGCGGACGTATGTCTTTTATGTTTTCGGCACGAAGTTCCAGATGCCTGAGGTTTACAAGCATCGTCAGTGAATCAATGTATTCCACTTTCACTACTAAACATTGCATGCTGTTTGTGAGCTCTTCCAACGCTTTCAAGTCAATATAATCTGACCCGTATATTTTAGGCGCTTTTAATATTTTTAGTATTCCTTTCGGCATGTCTTGCGGGCGATATTCTGACCTGTATATTTCAAGCGCTTTTAATCTTTTTAATTCTCCCAGCACTGAAATATCGGAAAGCACGTTGCTGAATATCGTCAGCTCTTCAAGATTCTCAAGCCGCGCAATCGGACTCAACTCGCGCAGAGTCCCGCCTATCACGAGCGTCCTAAGATTTTTTAAATTGCCTAAAGGACTTATATCCCGAATTTCACTCCGGCTACCTTTTCCAAGGTCAAGATGCCGCAAGCTTGTAATGTTTGAAATTGAGTGAATTACGTCCTCGTTAATATGACACCTCAAAACGAGTTGTTTTAATTCTTTTTCATAATATCCGAAGCTCAAGTAACCACTATAATCCATTCCTTCAATTTTCAATGTCCTCAGATTAGACAGGTGATTTGGCAGATTTTTTATCCGTTCAATGTAATTTTCGAATATTTTATATGCAGCGGTTCTTATGGGGAGTATACACAGTGCATCTATTTTTCCTCCAATATTGACGTCATCCCACAAAGCACTGATACCAACGAGTCTGTCGTTATCAGTTTCTCCGTCTTCGGCAAAGCTGCTATATGCTATCTCTACCGCAATGCTTGATGCTGAAATCATTTCGCCATAATGTTCGTGAACGTAGTTCCGTATTGAGTCCTCATGCTCGTAGAGAATAGAAATCTTAAGTTGTCCATTCTGTTCTTCATACGAAGTATTTCCGCAGCAGCTTTTCAGTTGCTCGGCAGCTTGCGCTTCATTTGAGTTATGCTTTGCTGCAATTTCAACGCTATGGTTCTGTTCCGCAGCTGCGGGGTGAAGCTCCACTGCTGTATTGCTGTTTGCCTGTGCGGCTGTTGAAGCATTTATTGTTTTGACGTTGTTTTCCGATTCTCGGCAATCGTTCAATCCGGGCGCAGTCAGAAGCTTTTTAAAGAAAGCATTCTCGCTTTCGTATTTATACCAATGTATCGCCTGGCGTGACGAAAGCTGCATCTTAAGACCGCCTTCCAGCTTAATGTTTTCCAAGTAGACAATAAGCATTTTCTTACGTTCATTAAATGCCGTATGCAGCTCACATTTACAATAGTTCGAATCAAGTGCATTTGCCGAAATGAATCCGATGAAATAGCTGCTGCGTTCAAGATATTTTTCGATCGTATCCGGCCACTCCGAACCTGGGTCAATGCCCTCATCATACCAAACACGAAATCCGCTTTGCTGAAGCAACGCAATAGCCCGCATAACAACTTCGGAATCTTTATGTGCATAGCTAACGAAAATATACGGTTTTTCTCCGATATACGGAATGGGCATTTCTTTTTGATTCATATTTTTCTCCCGTTAAAGCATTTCATACCTTTTTGCTCAGCGGCATATTAAACACAAACTGTCTCTCGAAATATGCACTAACCATGTTCTTAAATGCAAACCGCCTTTTGTTTGGCCACAGAACATCTTAAAAGCCGCCCGGCATCTTAATACGAATTATATCGCAAAACGGCAAAAAAAGCAATATCATGCGTCAAAAATTGCAATATTAAGTACATTTGCAAATTGAAGTGTTTGTTATGGTTATTTGATTATAAATGTTAATTCAGTGATATGCGTCATGCTGATTGTGCCCCGCGCATTCATGTCAACCTCTTCATTTCCGCATTTCAAACGCAATCAGCAGCTCTGCGACATCGTTATAGCTGTTGACGCCGGCGGTTTGGCCGTTATGTTTTAGGTAGGCGTCATTAATTTTGTTATTTGCGCTGCCGAGGGGATCGTTTTTGTACTGCTCGGTCCAACGGGAATAATCGGCGAGATCGCGAATCATTGCGGGGGTGAAGAAGCGTTCACGGACGCTGTAGAAAAGTTTTTCGTCAACGGAGGCAAGCCGATTCATGCACTGCATCAGGGCAAGCATTTCGCAGGAATAGCGCAGGGCGGGGTCATTCGAAAAGCCGGAGACATAATAAGCAATAAAATTTGCCTCGTCCTCCCTTGCAAAGCCGAAATAGTGTGCGGTCTCATGCGCAGCGGAAGCAAACAGCAGAAGCGCGGGCTGCTCGGTGTTCACATTCGCTTCGGCGGTGTACGGAATATAGATTCCGGAAATATCAAGGCGCGAGAGCATGTTTGAAAAATGCACCGATTTTGCGGAAAAGACGGGATTGCCGAACAATTCGTTTTGACTGCCGAGCGCGGCATATGCCGTTTGAACGCTTTTGAATACTGCGGATAGAGCCGAATTCTCTGAGTTTTTGTCGTCCGCGATAAACACACCGTTTTCGTTCTCACGAAGGCGGCTTCTGTTTTCCGCAGCCGCAGCCGCTATTTTTTCGCAGGTTGATACAAGCATTTCCGCATAAATATCGGAGGAAGCCCAATTGTCACCCGTTTCGGCAGCGGCAATGAATTCGGATTTTGCCGAGTTGACGCGCGCAAGTTCATCCGAAAGTCCCAAAAGCGCAGCAGCGGGCATTCTGTAGTGATTTATTCCCCATAATGCATAGAAAAGATTCAGCATCGCGCCCGCAAACATCCCAAGCGAAATCAGGCAGCTGTAAAAGCGCATTCGATTGTGTTTCCGTTTCAGGAGTTTTGAAAACACGAGTTTGAACAGCCGCACAATGAGTGTGACCGCAAGAAGCGTGCCGACGGAAATTATCAGCACCTCGGCCACAGAAAACGGGAATATGCTGCTTGCTGCACCCAAAACCCGCGAAATCACGGGATAGATTGCGCGGCTGTATATGCGCTCCGTTTGCTGCGGACAGGAGGACAGGAGTTTCGGCGCAAACATACCCGCTGCCGCAAGCAGAACAAGAATCGGCAGGCGCAAAAGCTGATGTCGTGCCGTATACTTATTTTCGTGTTTTTTGCGGCGGCGATCGCGGCGCATTTTTTGCCGTTCATGCCGCTCAACGGACTTTTCGTATGTTTCGTCGCTGTTCCGATGTTTTTTATCCATGCTGCACCCTGCTGCCTGTTGCTGCCTTTTATTTTTGCGGACACTTCGCTTCATGCCGCACGAAATCATTATAGCACAGGCGATGCAAAAAGTATACGCATTGCGCGGCATCTTACGCACACAGTCCTTCCGAATGTATCGCTTTGAGCCAAACTGCAAATACTTTTTTCGATGAAAGGCTGGTAAAGAAATATGTTAACACTTTTTATACGAACGCTGCTTGTGTACATTTTTATGTTTGTTGTTCTCAGGCTCATGGGCAAGCGTCAGCTGAGCGATATGCAGCCGTTTGACCTTGCAATAACGCTGCTTATTGCAAACCTTGCGGCGCTTCCGATGTCCGATCCCGCGATTCCGCTGCTGTACGGAGTTGTTCCGATCATTGCAATGTTTGCGCTGCACCGCCTGATTTCGTTCATGTCGCTGAAAAGCGAAAAGCTGCGCAAGCTCGTCTGCGGAAGTCCGCTTGTTATGATTTCCGGAGGGGTTGTGCGCGAGGATGCCATGCGTGCAGCTAATTACAGTTTATTTGACCTTGCCGAACAGCTGCGGATGAAGGATGTGTTTTCAATCTCGCAGGTCGAGTATGCCATCCTTGAAACGGACGGCGGACTCAGCGTGCTTTTGAAAGGACCGTTTCAAACCCCGACCAACGAGGGACTGAAGCTTGAATCCGAAAAAGCCATGCCCGCATTGCTGCTTATCTGCGACGGACAGGTTCATCCGGAGGCGGTTCAGGCGGCAGGGTTGGACGAAAAAGGGTTTTATGCATTGCTGAAAAGGTTCGGAATCGACCGGGCCGAGGACTGCCTTTTTATGTCCGTTGATTCAGGCGGAATTGTTCATGTTCAGCAAAAGCAAAAAACCTGCGCAAAGGTTCGCGCACGCTTTACGAATCTGCACGAAAAAAAATGATGCCGTCTTTTGTCCGCACAAAATGCACGGCAAAACAAAATGCATTGCCCGTCACGGAGGAACCGTATGATGAATCAGGAAAAAAAGAACAGAGAAGCGCTTAAAAAGCTTGAGCCGAACGCAATGAAAAAAGAAGCAAACGCAAATATACGCAATCAGTCCGCGGTTTCTGTTGCAGCACTGGCTTTCGGAATGCTCCTGCTCGTTTTTGTCTTTATTTTTTCTAACATTTATATAAAAAAACTTGAGCGGAAAATCCTTCCGATGATTGACGCCGGCTGTCATGCTGCCGAAACGGAGGACTTTTCCGCCGCTCATTCTGCCGGAGAGAGCATTTATCAGCTTCTTATGGATTCGGAACCGACGCTGAAGCTGCTGTTCAGTCACCGTGATATTCTTGAAATTCAGCTTTATGCCGCCGCAATTGCCGACCTCGGTGCAGACGGCGGACGGGATGAATACATTGAAAACTTTTCCGCAATCAAGAGATGGTTCTCGTTTTTTACGGAAACAAACGATCTTTCCCTGGAAGGCATTTTTTAAGCCGAATCGGCGCCTGTTCCGTACATTGAAATGCGCTCGCAGGATGCAATTATGCCGCAGTACTGTTCGTGTTCTGCCTTATTTCATGCTCAGCAGGTATCGGTATGAAAATATATTTTTAATTTCGGAGCTTGTTTCAAATTTTTTTGCAGGAATTTTCCGTTTCATGTCGTAATGTATAAATGTAAAGGGGAGAAGAGGGTTCGATTTCGGCCGCCTTTCCGCTTTTGAAACTGTATCGGCGAGGACATAATGGCATTTCCGGAGACGTGGCTCAATGAATTGATGAACAGAAACGACATCGTTTCCGTCGTTTCCGAATACACGCGCCTTTCCCCGAAAGGCGGGCGTCTTTGGGGACTCTGTCCTTTTCATCCCGAGCGCGATGCATCGTTCACCGTCAGCCCCGACAAGCAGGTTTTTCATTGCTTCAGCTGTAAAGCCGGCGGGAGCGTGATTCAGTTTATCATGCAGGCCGAAAGCCTCGGTTACGCTGATGCGGTGCGTTTTCTTGCACAGCGGGCGGGCATGGACATGCCGAACGAAATCAACGATGCCAAACTGCGCGAAGAGAAGACCCTGCGCGACAGGCTGTATGCAGCAAATCGTGAGGCGGCAATGTTCTATCACCAAGTGCTGCTTTCCGATGCGGGACTTCCGGCGCGGCAGTATCTGCTTAACCGCGGTATAGACGGCAGCACGGCCGTCCGTTTCGGACTCGGTTACTCACCCAATGATTGGGATGAACTTTTTAAACATATGACCTCCGCGGGTTACACGCGCGATGAGCTTATTTCTGCCGGACTTTGCGTCAAAGGACGCAAGGATGAAACAAAAACCTTTGACTTTTTTCACGACAGGCTGATGTTTCCCGTCATTTCCGCAAGCGGACGCGTTCTTGCGTTCGGCGGACGCATCATCGGCAAGGGCGAAGGTACAAAGTATATGAACACCGGAGACACGCTCATCTATAACAAGCGTCACAATATCTATGCCATCAACCTTATGAAAGGGCGAAAGCTTGATGAGCTTATCATGGTCGAAGGTTATATGGATGTTATCAGCCTTCATCAAGCCGGAATCGACAACGCCGTTGCTTCCCTCGGCACCGCGCTTACAAGCCAGCAGGTGCGCCTCATGGGACGGTTTGCAAAGCGGGTCTGTTATGCCTATGACGGAGATTCGGCGGGACAGAAAGCAATGCTGCGCGGAGTTGATATTATTGCCCGCGGGGAACTTGAACCGCGCGTCATAGTAATTCCCGGAGGGCTGGATCCGGATGAATTCGTTCGTGCGAACGGAGCCGAAGCGTTCCTCAAGCTTAAGGATGCTTCTCTTACGGCCGTTATGTTTAAACTTGAAACAATGGCCAATGCGGTTGACCTTAACACCGCAGACGGACGGCAAAAATACGCCTCCGATGCATGTCGGCTTCTTGCTTCACTTGAGCCGGTGGAGCGCGATCGCTATATCAAAGTTGTTTCCGAAAAAAGCGGCATAGCACGGGAGGTTATCCAAAGCCAATGCGGTGTTGATGCCGAGCGTGCCGAAGACGGCATTGCCCCCGCGACAGCGAAACCCGCATTCGACTCCGTCGGATACAAAAAACCGCAGGTGCTGAAAAAACGCGAAAAGGCGGAGCAGCTTCTGCTTGCCTGTATGCTTGTTTCAAGGCAGGATGCCGCCGCGATCGAACAGCTTGAGAAATTTTCAACAGAACTTTTTTCAACGCCGGGGACGGCAAAGTTTGTCGCCATGCTCACGGAGGCATATAAAACCGCCGAAAAGCCTGATATTCGGCTTCTTCTTGCGGAGTTGAACGGCGATGAAAGCGAGATCGCGGGCGCCGCGGCTGCACTTGCAGAGGACATAACATCTCCGCTTGAATCCGCCGCCGACTGCATTAATTCTATTTTGTATGATAAATACAGTGAGCGCATACGTCAGCTTGCAGTACTTTCCGAAGCGGAAACCGACAAAGCCAAGCGAGCGGAGCTTTTGCGCGAACAGATGAATCTTATGCTGAAGCTCCGGAAAACCTGATTTAGGGTTCTGCCGAAAATCCGATTGATTCGTTTTCTGCCGAAAATCCTTTTCGGAGTTTGATGCGTGTTCGGCAGATTCGGCGTTGCTTAATTAAACGTATTTAAACAGAAAATATCACAAATCAACCAAGGAGGTTAAAATACATGACAGATGAAACCAAGCTGACTCCCATGCAAAAAGTGGACGAGCTGATTGAACGCGGCAAAAGCAAGGGTGGACTGACCTATAAAGAGGTTATTGACACATTGGGCAACGACGCATTGGATGTTGATCAGATGGAAGTCGTCTATGATCGATTTGAAGATGCGGATATCAACGTTGTTGAAGAAATCGACCCCGTTGAAATCGCCGGCGAGGATGTTACGGAAATCGATCCCAAGCTTGCCGTAACCGAAGGAATCGCAATCGATGACCCCGTGCGCATGTATCTTAAAGAAATCGGCAGAGTGCCGCTTCTGACCTCCGACCAGGAAATTGATATTGCAAAGCGCATGGCGGACGGCGACGAAGAGGCCAAACAGCAGCTTGCGGAAGCGAACCTCAGGCTTGTTGTCAGCGTTGCAAAACGTTATGTCGGCAGAGGAATGCAATTCCTTGACCTGATTCAGGAGGGCAATCTCGGCCTTATCAAGGCGGTTGATAAATTTGATTATCATAAGGGATACAAGTTTTCAACATATGCAACATGGTGGATCCGCCAGGCGATAACGCGCGCAATTGCGGACCAGGCGCGCACTATAAGGATTCCCGTGCACATGGTTGAAACCATCAACAAGCTTGTTCGCGTTAACAGGCAGCTGCTTCAGGAACTCGGCAGAGAACCCCGTCCCGATGAAATTGCGGAAGAAATGGGCATCAGCGAAGAAAAGGTTCGTGAAATCATAAAAATCGCTCAGGAACCCGTTTCTCTCGAAACGCCAATCGGCGAAGAGGAGGACAGTCATCTCGGAGATTTCATTCCCGATGATGATGCCCCCGCACCCGACAGCATGGCCACATATGCAATGCTTAAAAAGCAGCTCACGGAAGTGCTTGACACGCTCACCCCGCGGGAGGAGAAAGTCGTTCGCCTGCGTTTCGGGCTTGACGACGGCAAAACCCGCACGCTTGAGGATGTCGGCAAGGAATTCAATGTCACCCGTGAGCGTATCCGCCAAATTGAAGCCAAGGCTCTTCGCAAGCTGCGTCATCCCAGCCGCAGCAAGCGTCTTAAAGATTATCTCGACTGATTTCCGATTTCGGTTTTATTCAATCCGCAACGCCGCTGTATGCCCAATTCCGCGGCGCTGCTTTTTCGTTTTCATTATGTGACTTAAGCTGCCGAGAATCGGATGTGTGAATTATGGCCAATTTGTGAATTTTTTATTTTCGGCATTTTCGCCTATTGAAATTTTGTCGATTATCCGTTAAAATACACACTGCCGATGCACGGTTGAAGGCACGGTGCGCAGCCGCCGAAATATTATTGCAGTTTTTTCGGCGTATTTTATTCAAAAAGCGACACGCTGGAGGTGTTTCTTTTATGAAACGTATCATTGGTATCATTCTTTCTTTTGCCACAATCTTCTGTTTGGCAGCCTGTTCCTGTACCGGCGGCGGCAACGCGCCCACGCCCGAGCCCTTCATCGGCAGCATTTCGCCGACCCTTGAGCCTACTGAAACGCCGGATGATAATACCGAGGATCCCGGCTCCACCGAAACGCCCGTTCCGACAACGGACGCTGTTACCGATGTGCCCGAAACACCGGTGCCGACGCCTACCCCTGTGCCGACAGCTGTTCCGTCGCCCTCGCGCAATCCGTATCCTTCCGATGACCCGGTTGAAGCAAAATATGCCGACGCAGGAAAAAAATTCATGCGCAAACTTAAAAAAACCGAGGGCTATGAGGATCTTGACATCAAGGGCAAATACGGTTACCCTTATCTTATCTGCATCAATCGCGCGGGAAACACCGTTACCGTTTATTGCATTGACGAAGAGGGCAACTACACCCGTCCCTATCTTTCCATGGTTTGCTCCGCAGGTTATGCAACACCGCGCGGCATCTTCAAAACCAAGGAACGCTACAGTTGGCACACCCTTATGGGTCCCTGCTACGGGCAGTATGTAACCCGCATTGTTGGCGGCATCCTTTTCCATTCCGTGCCGTATTACACGATTCATAAATACGATTTGGAGTATAAGCAATACAACAAATTGGGCAACCTTGCATCCGCCGGCTGTATCAGGCTTGCCTGCAACGATGCAAAGTGGATTTTTGATAATGTTCCGCACGGCACAACAGTTGTTATATACGATAACTGGAGCAGTGTCGGTCCGCTCGGCAAGCCCACACCCTACAAAGTTAACATCGGCGACATCTTCACCCGCGGTTGGGATCCCACCGATCCCGACAAGGCAAACCCTTGGGGCGATGAATACAAAGCGGGTTCGACCATTCGTTCTGCACTTGCGCAGCGTGATTACGAATACGCCATTGCACACGGGCTTTGGAACGGCACCATCAATCGTCCCGAAAAACCCACACCGACCCCGGCCATAACGCCGTCGCCGACCCCGACAGTTGAACCGAGTCTGACACCCGAACCCTCAGGTTCTCCCGAGCCGTCGACTTCGCCCGAACCGCCGGATTCACCAACCCCGACTGCAACGCCCAAACCGACTCCGTCGACAGAAACACCCCCTCCTTCGACCAATCCCTGAGCGGGCTGCTTGCCCGCCGCGCATTCGGATGCGGTATCGATCAACACAAACTACGACCAAAAAGAGATCGCGCAAAGCGGTCTCTTTTTTATTGTATGGAATATGTCGGCTGCTGCCCTTGCAAACATATTCTTTCGGTGGTATAATTGCATTGTGAGTTCGAAACCATCCTCACAGAGGCATATGCCAAAAAAACAAAACTAAGGAGAAAAAAATGAAAAAAATATCTGCCCGGCAGCTTACGACGGCTGCCGCAATTGCTGCGCTGTACACGGTATTGTCTTTTGCATCGAGCTTTATTCCTACCGTGGGCGGCGTATTTCAGTTTCGTGTATCCGAAGCATTGACAATTCTGCCGTATTTTACCCCGGCCGCGATTCCCGGGCTGTTTATCGGCTGCCTGCTGTCCAATTTGATAACAGGCGCATTGCCGTATGATCTTGTTTTCGGCAGCCTTGCAACGCTTATCGGCGCAATCGGAACTTTTGCTCTTCGGAAACTCGGGAAAAACACCTCCCGTACTCTGCCGGGCGGCATGCCCCTTGGTGCATGGCTTGCTCCGCTGCCGCCGATTGCAGCAAACACGATCATCATGCCGTTTGTTATCGCAAAAATATCTGAAATGCCGGAGTCGATTCCGCTGTTCGCGTTCTCCGTCTTCGTCGGCGAAATTGTGTGCTGCGGCGGACTCGGGCTGCTGCTGCTTGCCGCATTGAAGAAACACCCGCATCTGTTCGGGCGCGAATGAACGGTTCGCCCACACATGCGAACCGTGCGGCCTCGCTTAAATATATTTTGCATTATCTGCAAAAAAAGCTTGCAAACAGTGCATATTCGGGTGTATAATGATTCAGCATCGGGGATGCTGTTACATCGCCGAGAGTTTGTTGTGGAAATCATTTCCACAGATATTTCAGGAGAAAATTATGAAAAAGGACATCCATCCTTCCTACGGCGAAAGCATCGTCCGTTGCGCATGCGGTGAAACCTTCAAGAGCGGTTCCGTAAAGGGCGAGCTCAAGGTTGAAATCTGCTCCAAGTGCCACCCCTTCTACACCGGCCGCCAGAAACTCGTTGACAGCGGCGGACGTGTTGATAAGTTCAAGAAGCGTTACGGCATGAAATAATCTACACAGTTCTTTCCTTTCTACTAATATTAAAACAGCCACCCGTCATTGCGCCGGGCGGCTGTTTTTTGTTTGTTTTCGTTTTGCCCCGAGGGACTTAAATAACCTTAATGGTGAACTGCGGACAGGCTCTTGCGCAATAACCGCAGAGTGCACATTTTGATTGATCGACAACAGCGCGGCCGTTTTCAATTCTCAAAGCATGGTTATGACATGCAGCAACACACGTTCCGCAGCCTTCGCACCATTCCTGAATCAGCAGCGTGCGGCGCACCTTTGCAAGCTCGGCCGAGAGTTTTTCATCCGGTTTTTCGCCGCTGAACCGACGGCAATTATATTCAACTTCATTCACGCTCTGCATTCCGATCGCAATTGTGTCAATGCAGTCGTCAAGGTTAAGAATATAATCCAATGCCGCCTCACGTTCGGCAATAAGATGTCCGCCGCCGAGAGGTTTCATTGCAATGATGCCCTGTCCCTGTGCATGTGCGGCGCGAATTTTTGCGAGCATTTCATCGGCCGTGCCGTCTGCAATGCCAAAACCGCGTTTGTTTATAAGCGGAAACAAAACCTGAAGCTCTGGATGCCTCAATGCGCCGTCCATACACGCAATATAATGTGTGGACAATCCGACAGCGCGAATGTAGCCCTTGTTGCGCATTTCAATATAGTATTCCAATGCTTCTCTGTGCCCGCGTATTGTATGTATACTCTCCTGTTCGTGCATCAGAAAAACATCGATATAATCCCTGCCGATTCCCTCAAGTGCCTTTCGGAGGCTTGCCTCCGCGCCCGCTCTGTCGTAGGCATAGCTTTTTGAGCAAACAACAAGATCCGGCTTCAGCCGCACTGCCTCACGCAGGTGCGGATACGTGCCGTAAATCTCCGCCGTGTCAACAAAATTAACGCCGTGTGAAAAGGCGCATTCAAAAAGCGCCGCTCCCTGCGCCGGCGTTAAATTCCGCTGAAACGGCCCCATTGTGAGCGAACCGAAACAAAGTTTTGAAACATTGATTCCTGTTCTGCCGAGTTCATGATAGATCACAGCGTGTCGTCCCCGTTGTATTGTTCAACATAGGTGCGCACAAGCTCTTCAATCAGCTCGTCGCGCTCAAACATGCGGATGAGATACCGCGCATTGTTATAGCTCGTGATATATGTCGGGTCGCCGGAAATGAGGTAGCCGACAATTTGGCTCACCGGGTCATAGCCCTTCTCGCGCATTGAATAATAAACTTTCATCAATACTTCATGCGGAGTTTCCTTTTCGCCCACACGGCTGAATGTAATCGTGTTGCCCGAATCGGCAACGATCTTGTTCTTTTCGTTCATTCTGCATTGCCTCCATTGCCTGTGTGATGATATATGACTATTCTATCACATTTGCAGCAGATTCACAACCCCATTAAGAAAAGAAATCATAAGCGCCCTGTTGATTCCTTCATTGCAAATAAGGGTACAAATTTGACGTTCTTTTCTGTGGACAATCGTCATCAGCATTCAGCTAATCTTTTTATAAATGCCTTCAGCGTTTTTTGCAAGCGCTTGCTTTTATCAAAACCATATATACCGAATTGCGGCCGAACTATTAAGAAAATATGGCCAATCTGTTAACGATA